>Ga0208764_10002294_pt1 | contig 12056 bp, 14 predicted proteins | sample ETNtaG_18_FD_185762 | JGI IMG/M metagenome (GOLD analysis project Ga0208764, IMG submission 185762) | Marine microbial and viral communities from oxygen minimum zone, Eastern Pacific Ocean - ETNP201302SV91 (SPAdes) (version 2) | ecosystem: Environmental > Aquatic > Marine > Oceanic ... | reverse complement strand
CTGAGCCTGAGCCTGAGCCTGAGCCTGAGCCTGAGCCTGAGCCTGAGCCTGAGCCTGAGCCTGAGCCCGAAGGGAAAATCAGTTCATCATCAGATGATATAATTCTCTGTCCAGATTGTGAACAAAAACTCAAGGTACCTTATAGCCGGAGACCTGTACGTGCAAGATGCCCGGCTTGTAAATGTGAATTCCAAGCATTAAAGAGTTGATTCCAGTGTCAGAGCCAATTAAAGAATATGAAGAAATGTACCTAAAGGCTCTGTATCAATTTCACATGACAGATTCTGATAAACCAATTCGCACGTCAGATTTAGCTAAAGTGATGGGTGTTAGTGCAGCAGCAGCCAGTGAAATGGTCCAACGTTTGGCAAGTAAAGGATTTTTAGATTATGAACGTTACAAAGGCGCTAAGCTATCGGATATTGGGTTTGTTGAAAGTGCTCGAATTAAACGACGCGAAGGTTTGATGGAGGTTTTTTTAGTCCGTATGCTCGATTACCAAGGCGATGTTAATGCGGCAGCGTGCAAAATGGAGCATGGCTTGAATAATAATTTGGAATCTGCAATTGATAGGTTGCTGGGGTACCCAGAATATACTCCTGATGGGGATTTAATTCCGCAAATTGGCCGGGATATCCAAACAATTGCGAGCTCAATGCTTTTGCCATTAAGAGCCCTTCCAGAAGGACTCTCTGGGAAAATAGAATTGCTTGTTCTTGAGGGTGCAGATGCCCGCACAATGGAAGATTTAGGCATCGTAATCGGTGCGATTATACGATCCACTGCAGACGGATATTATTGTGGAGGTTCCAACGTAAATATTTCTTCAAATTTATCGAGTCGCATTCTTGTTCGTACTGAATGATTGAGTATACATAAGCGAATTCATTAGATGCATTAACGCACCCCGGGTGTCATGGGAGAAGACAATATCTCTACCGAGGATGCCTTGAAACTCCTCGGAACCTCTTCAAATGGCGTTTCTGCCGATGAAGCAATCTCTGATGCCCAAAACCGCTTAGATATGCGTTCAGGCATACCTGATGACGATGTCAAGTCTGTTGAAAATCGGATGGAAAGGTTACGCTCACGCGAAGGTCATTTGCTCAGGCTAGACCGTCTTTTTCTATCCAAAGGAGTACATCTTTCACTTACACTACCTGCATTTGCGCTTATTTTGCAGTTAATTAGCCGCCGGTTTGCCAGAGGCTCCCCGGATTTTTGGATATCAAGTGTTGAATCTTCTCTCGAATATGCAACTTTAACACGAGTAAGTGGAATACTTGCTGGAATCATTCTAATCGCCTGGACGTTTACTCTTTTTGTTGTACGAACATTGCATCGAACATCACGCAGGGTTTTCGAATGTGAGCGTGATGCATTTGTTCTTCGCGGCCGTCCATTCGAAAGTTTACATGGATACGAAGCCATCCATGATGTTACAAACAATGCTATTAATCGTGTATCTGCTGTTCTTACAGTAGTTGTAATTGCTGTTTTCGCACAATTTACAGCCACCTTTGAAGGGGGGCTCTCAGACGGAGGAGGCGTATTAGTTGGTATTGCTATAGGCGCAACCTTTGCTGCATTTGGCCTTGATTTATTGCGAGGAGGGGTCCAGCACAATACGGTTGAGAGATGGGGTCTTCTCGAAGCATATGACCCACCACTACACCCTGCATGCCCTAACCCCGTTTTCACAGATATATTGACTACTTGGATGGATCCTGTCTTGAGGGCTAGGTTTGATTCTCACATTCAATCACTTCGCGATGGCCTTCAACCTGGGTGTGAAATACATTCAGCAATTGAACACCTTTTGCACATGCGTTACCTTGAAGCAAAGGGTGAATTAACCAATCGTCAAGTACGCCAATCGATGGGAAAATGGTTCAGAGATGACTACATCTCTGAACTCTTCGAAAGCGATTGGTTTGATGAAGATACATGGACTAAATTGTTCACGCACATCCGGAATCGATGCAGTCCATTTTTTAGACTTCTTGAAAGGTTGCAGTACGACTTGGATGATAATCTTGAATCACTTCGTTCAGATGCATTACATTTCGATGTTGACATGCAAAATGTAGTGACGGACTCAGGTCATTTATTTGCATACGTTCACAACAGTGATTCTGAAGAAATGACAATCATTATGAAAATTCAAACACCTGATTTTCAACCCCATGAAAGCGAATTTATGCTAACGCTTTCTGCGAGTTCGGCTCTTGATGAAATTGACAAGCACCTTCCTCGAATTTCTTCCACTAGCACCGATGTTCACGATGTTCTTGCTAACATGATGGATGAGGGTGAAATCATTTGGCAAACACTTCTTCCTCAACATGATGGTGAGGCTACAGTTACAGTCAGAATTGAAGATACTGATGGCAACCTCTTGGGTGGTCGTGTTTTGGCCATACAGATTAGACCGCCACTTGAGGAAAGAATACGGAATATAGCGGGTTATTCAGCAGTATTAGCAGGAATCGCCTCAATTCTATACCGTGTAATTCCGTGGCTTGCGGGTCTTGCAGCACTTTGAAACATCTCGTTGTGGTACCCGTACGCTTCAAATGGGAATGGTTGGTCGGATAATTATGGCGGATGGGTCACCTGAGTCGAATCTTGCGAATGCAGATTTGCGTGATCAGTTGAAGTCAATGGAAGCTAAACTATCTCGATTAAGGGATATTCGCCAGCAACACAATGATGCTGGGAAAAGAAATGCTGACAAGCGAAATTCAGTCCAGAAGGAATACAACAAACTTCGTGATGATATCAAGACTTTGTTAGCAGAAAATAAGGTAATTCGTGCGAAAGCAAAAACTCACCAAGCTCGCCGCGACGCCATCCAAGAGCAAATTCGCGAACTTATAGGAAGAGCCCGAGATTCGCGGGGTCAGAAGGGTAAAAAATCACCGATAATTGAGTTATCTGAACTTAATTCGCAAATAGAAAAACTCGAGCGAATGCTCGAAACAACTCCCATGAAAATTGAGAAGGAAAATAAGGTTGTTAAGTTGGTAAAACAACATATGAATCGTCGCAAGGAACTCGAGCCTTTGGTCGAGGAAGCAATGAGAATTAAAATTGATTTAGGGAATATTGAAGGCTCGATTAAAGATCTCAAGGCAGAAGCTGATGCAGAACATGCCGCCATGGTTGCAACAAATAAGGAAGGTGATGAATTGTGGTCCACAATTGAGCCTAGGTTCGAAGAGAGAGATTTCAAGAAGGCTGAAGGCGATCGTCATCATGAAGCATTCGTAGAATGTCGAAAGAAAGCCGATGAAGCGCACCAAGATGTCCTTTCAATGCTCGCGCAAGTGAATGAAATTCGTGATAAACTCAAGCAAGAGAGGCTTGAAGCCCAATCGTGGATTGATGAGCATAATGATTCTGTGAGGAAGGAACTTACTACTCCTGACCAGGATGAAGATTTAGCCAAGAGTCTCACTGAAGCACTTCTTGCGGGGAGTAATGTTTCAATTGGCGGCACAGAGCGAGGCACTAATGCGAATATTCGAACTCAACGTGAAAATAAAACTCCACAAAGACGTCGAGGTGCCTCTCGTGGCAACCGTGGCCGTTCCAAGCCGAAATCAGAATGAGATATTCTGATGTAACTCCAAATTCTGAAGGGGCCATTCTCAAATACCGTCTTGATTGCGACCTATCCATGCCTCACCACCCGGGTGCCCCTGAACGGAGTTACAATCGTTCATGGGATGAAATTGAGGAGATGCTGAGTGTTGCAGAAAATCGAGCCATTGAATGGCAAAACTGGTTTGAAAATTGTCGAGAAGACGGTGATCGGGATGGGATGAAAGAGGCCGCTAGGAATTACAAAGCGCTGCAGGGAGTTGTGAAGTGTCTCAAATGGGTATTGGGTGAGGAAGGCGTTAACCACCCACTAGAATAGTATTCAAATGGATTGGTTGAAAAAATCTACTGTGTACTGTAATGAATGTTCCCGAGCATCTGGATTACCTCCTGCATGTGCACCAATGTTTTGAGCAAATTGGAATGCCGCTAATCTATGATGTGGCTCATTTAAGGAGATGATTTCCCCTGGTGTTTTTTCAGCCCAAAGATCGCCATTCATATCAATTTCAACATGTCTGTGATCTAGACGAATTGCATTTGGGAGCCATTTAACATCTTCTTCGGAATCAAACGCATGATGTGCTCCAGGGTAAATGTGAAGTGAAATATTTCCTCTTTGGGACCGAATCATTTCAGATATTTTTTCCACAAAATGAACAGGGGTATAATCGTCATCTGAACCATGTAATATCGAAATTGGAGCCGTTGACCATCTGTTGATTTCAGGCCTCATGTGGGCGGCTGGATAAATTGGCATATGGGCACAAAATCTTTCTCCATTGGGGGCTAATGCTTCCGCGATAGGTAACCATGCTGAATATAGTGCAACAGTCCCTCCCAAACTCCAGCCTGCAATTGCAATGTTATCTTCTTGAATTAGTGGATGTGTTTTTAGTAACTTGAGCGCACAAAAAGCATCATTAATCATCATTGCATGTGTAACCATCATTTGGTTATCAACAATTTCGGCAATTTTCCTTGATTCAAAGGTATGCAGTTTGAAAACTGCAAACCCCGCCTCAAGCCAATTATTGATATGATCTAGATGGTGTTCTCGCCAACCAAGACTTCCGTGGCAAGCCACAATACAAGGAAAATTACCAGTTTTATTTAATGGGAAAAAGAGTTCACCGAATACCGGGTGCTCGGTATTCTCTCCCGATTTAAGGATGTGTGGAATTTCAAAAGGACTCGCGGAAAGAAATGGTATTTCACCAACATCTTCGAGTGACAATTTTTCTTTGCATCCCATGATATCACCTCAACGCGATCCTTGAACAAAAATAAAGTTTAGAATTGCTTGATAAATAAGGAACCATATCAAAAGTATCCCACAAAGTGCTTCAAGAGGGGGATCTTTGTCGAAAGCGATTCCATATGCAACGATAAATACAATCAATCCTATGGCGAAACCAATTCGCCATGTAATTTGCAAAAAGATACTCTTCTTCGTTGTAAGTTCTTTCCAACCCTCAAAGCCAAACCATTTCCGAATTAAGCTCATGATTACCAGCCACGTTGATCCATTCTCACATCAAGCGTTTCTATTTCTAAACCATCCATTGGACGACCTGCCATCATTGCACTGGCCTCAGCAATTTTTTCAGGGTTATTGTAGTGATGCGTAGCCATTACAATTGCCTCCGCAGTGGTGGTTGGATTTTCTGATTTGAAAATTCCTGAACCAACGAATACACCATCCATATTGTGCCGCATGAGAAGGGCTGCATCTGCTGGTGTGGCAATTCCACCTGCTGAGAACGTGACAACCGGTAACCGCCCCATTCCGCGTACTTCTCCCAAGATTTCAACAATACTATCGTGATTTGCGGCCATACTACCGAAAGGTGTATTTTCTACCGTAAGGGCGTGTTCACTGGCTTTTTCTAAGCGACGGAAACCATCACTAATTGTTCTTGCAATTGTTTCAAATTCAGCATCAGTGGCTCGCTGTATGAGTTCGATTTCACTAGCAACAAGTCTTGCATGTTGTACAGCGGCAACGACATTCCCCGTCCCTGCTTCACCTTTTGTTCGGATCATTGCAGCACCTTCCATTATTCTACGAACGGCTTCTCCCAGATTTGTACAACCACAAACAAATGGAATGGTGAATTCATTTTTCGCAATATGGTAGAATGGATCGGCCGGTGTCAAAACCTCCGATTCATCAACCATGTCAACGCCAAGTGCTTCAAGCACTCTTGCTTCTTCATCATGACCAATTCTTGCTTTGGCCATGACAGGTATACTTGTAGTTTCAATAATTCCATTGATGAGATCCGGATGACTCATCCTAGCAACTCCTCCGTCTGCCCGAATATCGGCTGGAACCCTTTCTAATGCCATTACACTGGCCGCCCCAGCATCTTCAGCGATGTGTGCTTGTTCCGGTGTGACGACGTCCATTATGACGCCCCCTTCCTGCATCTTAGCAAATCCTCGCTTCAGTAACTCAGTACCTTTACGCATCTCATTCAAATCAATCGACATGTCTTTCGGTCTTGTGGACCAAAGTTTTGCATTAGAACCTTCGTTAGAGTCCGTGAGCATTAGTCTTCTGCTAGAATCGGCGAATCGCCTTCTGCAATTTCTGCGTCTACGGCTTCTTTTTCGTTACGATCAATCCACGCTTCTTCTTCGTCAGGAACGTCTGTGTCGGCGAAGATAGCATCAACTGGGCACTCTGCGATACAGGCTCCACAATCAATGCAGTCATCGGGGTCGATTACCAAGTAAGTTGGTAATTCACGAAATGCTTCTACAGGGCATACAGCCACGCACTCTTGATATTTTTTATCAACACAGGCGGTCGTTACAACGTGTGTCATGAACTTGGGGCACAGCCAACAAATATCAAGTCTTGTGATTAGGTTGCCTTTAAACTAAACTTTTATACCAATGATTAATTATTCTTTTTCGCCTTTTTTGCAGCATTGGAGAGCAGTTCCCTGGCAATCAATATGGGGTCCTGGCCAGGATAAACTTCTAATTTGAATCGTCCTTTAACAACACCATCGCCTCCATCTTGCATCAATTGAATTCGGCCACAAACTAATGATGCTAAATCTAGACGAAGATGTAATGTATTCCCCTCATCAATCCGTTCTGCTAAGTCGCCAGACTCAGCTAGTTTTGTTAACAAATTGAACCCGAGATTGGATACCGCTTCACGAGCCTGTTTTTTCCGCTCAATATGAGCTTTGATAAGAATCATTTTTGGGCCGAAATAGGACTTCACCTTTTCACGACTAATCGCTGCATATCCACCCGTCAGCCAACTCAATGATTCTTCGATAGTATTGTCCAAGCCCACAGCACTTGAGGTGGCAGACCAGGTTAAATTGTGCATTGACATACTGCTCTAGAAGGGCCGTGAAGCCAGTGGCCTATGAATTGTCTTGTAATGAATTTCTTATTTCGACCCCTATGGGGTCCAGGGGCGTCGTTCATATACTCAGGTCAGGTCGCGAGGCCGCTAGTGGGGTAGCCCCCGCGACTGAGGAGTGGATGAATCATGGCCAGTAAGGGCTCAGCATCACGTGCTGCAGCAAGGAAACAGAAAGACAAGTGGAAGGCCAAAAGATGGTATAAAATCCGCGCGCCTCGACAGCCATGGCACTTCAAACTCATTGGTGAAACATTAGGAGAAGAAGATGAACTCCTCATCGGTCGCATGTATGAAATTACTCAGCAAGAAGTCGATGGTGACTTTAGCAAACTGAATGTGAAACTCAAGTTTAGAGTTTCAGAGATTATCGGGCAAGATGCAATTACAATTTTTGCAGGGCATGAAGTTCTGAAGGATCACGTACGTCGCCAAGTTCGTCGATATCGTGGAAAGGTAGATGATGTTGTTGATGCAGTAACAGAAGATGGTTATTATGTCCGAATTAAGCCATTTTTGATTACTCAAGGGCGTGTGAAAAGCAGCCAGAAGAAAGGAATGCGCGACGCCAGCAGAAACATCATTTTACAAATTGCTGCTCGCACCAGTTGGCTTAACTTACAAAAAATGATTCTAAACGGTGATCTTGAGAAAGAGATAGAGCAAGCAGCTCGTAAGATTGCGGCGGTCCGCACTGTAATTATTCGCAAGAGCCAACTCGTTCAGGAAGGAGTTCTAGTTGATGATGGACCAACGTTGGATGAAATCCGCGAAACTGAGTCTCGTGCAGCAGCAGCAAAGGCTGCGGCATTGGAAGCAGCTATGGAAGATGAAGATGAAGGTTCACCTGATGTTCTTGCTGCTGCAGAAGCAGCTGGCGATGGTGCAGGTGCAGAAGAAGCAGAAGCAGCTGGCGATGGTGCAGGTGCAGAAGAAGCAGAAGAAGCAGAAGAAGCAGAAGAAGCAGAAGAAGCAGAAGAAGCAGAAGAAGCAGAAGGTGCGCCCAGCAATGAAGGCAATCCAGATTATTCTTCAATGAAGGTTGCTGAACTAAAAGAGCTTCTGAAGGCAGCAGGGAAGCCAGTTTCTGGAAAGAAGGACGATTTAATCGCCCGATTGATGGAGTAGGTGGGGCCAAATGGCCCGCATCGCAGTGCTATGCGGCACCGGCATGACCGAGTTGGCTACATCTACTGAAGGCGCGATTGTTGAATATTTTCGTTCCGAAACACCGTGGGGCGAGGTCCCTTGCACTCTTGTTAAATCTGAAAAGAAGCATCATCTGAATGAAATTGTATTTATTTATCGCCATCATAGCCCTGATGGAAGAGTCAACCCCCCTCATAGTATCGAGCATCGTGCAAATGTGCATGCTGCTACTTCGTTTGGAGTAGATGCAGTCATCAGCGTCTGGTGTGTAGGGTCAATGGATCCAGATTTTCCGCCAGGAGTGGTTGGTGTTGCCGATGACATGCTCGATATATCTGGGACTGTGTGGACATTCCATGATTATTCAGCAGTCCATGTGGATCGGACTGAAATGTTTAATCGAGCATTATCATCAACTGCTGCAGATGTGTTGAAGTCCCAAGATAATGCAGGTCCCAATGCATACAAGCAGGTAGTTGGCCAAGCCAGTGGTCCACAATTCGAAAGTAGAGCGGATGTCGAAGCTTACCACCGACTAGGTGCAACGTGTGTTAACATGACAATTGGGGGGGAAGCTCGATGCATGTCGGAGAAAGAACCCCCACATATCGGACTATTGCTTTCGAGTAATTGGGCTGCAGGAAAAGACCCAGCCGATTCACTTACACCCGTGGATCACCACAGTGTTGAGGGTCTCGCAGCATCCATGCGAGCACGTGTTTGGGATGCGATATTAGGGGTTGCAGACAACTTTCATTAGTCCCCAAGGTAAACAGTAGGTTCATCGTCCTCATTCACAGGCCGATGTGTATGACGAGACCTGTGAATGTAGATGAATGGGGCGAAGTAGATGCCTTGGATGAACCGGATGGTTCGTGGATGACAATGATGGGTCGTGTAGCACGTTTTCATCTAAAGCACGATTTCGCTAACCCTGAAAATAATGGTCACGACATGGGCTACCGTCTTGCATTGGTGATAGAAGAGTTGGGCGAATTGTCTGCTGCCATTACGAAAGGGAAACCAAAGGAAGAAGCGGCTGAGGAATTGGCAGATGTATTCATATTGACTTTAGGGAATGCTTTGGCGATGGAAGTTGATTTGGAAGCTGAATTCCATAAAAAGTTGGATAAAATAATGCAGAGGCCAGCAAAACGTGGTGGCATGGGCATACGAGTGACTGAATATCAAGGTGAATGAAATACGGTGATTTCTTGGTCACGCCCGGTGAGATTTTCTTTGAGGATTATCCTGATTTCAAGCCCAATTTGACACCACGCCAAATTTTCCTTCTAGGTAGCTTTGGCGGAACCTATTGGCGCCCGATATTTTCAACAGTAAGTGGGGAAGATTTACGAAATCAGCATTTGGAATTTGAGTGTTGGTGGGACGGGATACCTGGAAATCACCTCACAAGTATAGATTACTATAAATCAATCAATCGGTATCGTGTAAAGAGTGGCACTGACCTCGAACTTTGGGAATCCAAAGGATGGATACATGAGCAGGATCCTTATGGGTGGGTCCAATGGTATTGTCGATTTTTCGCAGGACGTCGAAGTGAAGATGATGCACGTCAGGTAACTAGGTGGAAGTCATTCACCGGATTCAATGGTCGGTTTCGCCGGCAATTGATTACGCGTATTTTAGAAAAAGAATCAAATTTCGATGATGAAAGTATCAGTCCTGTAATTCGCCAATCATTGCAACATTGGGCATATCAATTGACTGAAACCGATTTTGAAAATGATGTGTTGAGCAGAGTAAGGAAAAATTTCGGCTGATACCTAGCATTCAAGTGTGTAAACTGATTCGGTGTACCATAATGTCATTGGAATATGCGAACATCGCGGGGTACCGATTTGTCACGCTATCGGATCGGGATGATTTACGAGCCCCATTCCAGGAAGAATGCAAGCGACTGAACCTCTTGGGAACAATTCTTCTGAGTTACGAAGGAATCAATTTTTTCTTATCTGGAAAACAGGAATCGATAGATATATTCCTAGAATTTCTTGACCATGATGAACGATTAGCAGGGATCAAAATCAAGTTTTCCTACAGTGAAAAACCAGCATTCCGCAAAATGTATGTGAGGCTGAAGAAGGAAATTATCTCCATGGGGTGTGAAGAAATTAAGCCAGAATTTGAGACGGGTACATCAATTTCCCCCACTGAATTCAAGCATTGGTTGGATGAAGGAAAAGAAGTCACAATTCTAGATACCCGCAATGATTACGAGATTAGAGTTGGTACTTTTTCGAATGCGATTGATTTTGATATTCCCACATTTAGAGAATTCCCTAAAGCGGTTGAAGAATGTTCGTTAGACAAAGAAAAGCCAATAGTAATGTTTTGTACTGGTGGGATAAGGTGCGAAAAAGCCTCCCAATTAATGATAAATCAGGGATTCTTGGATGTTAGACAACTCGAAGGAGGTATATTGGGATACTTCGAAGAAGTTGGTGGGGATTATTGGGACGGTGATTGCTTTGTCTTTGATCGGAGAGTTGCAGTTGATTCCAACTTACAAGAAACTGAAGCAGTTGTCTGCTATGCTTGTAGGGAGCCACTTTCATTAGATGAACAGGATGAATCGGATTACATTTTGGGAATGAGTTGCCCATATTGCTCAAATTAAGGCCCTAATTTAGTTGAACGGCATACTGATTATTTCAAATGTATTTGCGATTTCGACAAGACATGGGTCGTAAAATTAAATCATTGACCCTCGTGTTTTTGATGCTAACATCAGTACTATTGATTTCAGTACCAGTCGATGCAACAACAGAAGAAAATTCAGTAATTGAGCCAAAATGTAATGCTAATCGAAATTCAACTTGGTCAGTTGGATTAATCTATTGTGATGATCAAGTGAATACCGGTTATACACTTTTTTCACCAATGTCTTCCACTATCACCTATCTGATTGACATCCATGGACGCGAAATCCATTCTTGGATTTCTCCAGGTGGGCACCGCCCTGGCTTGTCATCCTACTTACTTGAGGATGGGGATCTGCTACGAACTGCTAATTTGGGACAAAATGCCCCCGGTTCATTTAGCGGAGGAGGGGCTGCCGGCAAGGTTGAGAGAATTTCATGGGATGGCACACTCGAATGGTCATGGACATATTCGACAAATCAGGTCCGCAGTCATCATGATATTGAACCACTACCAAATGGTAATTTTTTGATGATAGCGTGGGAATCAAAAACTGAAGCCGAAGCAATTCAGGCAGGTCGCGATCCGAATAGCCTGAGCCAATCTTCATTATGGCCTGATCACATTATTGAGGTGCAACCAGTTGGCTCTAACCAAGCAAACATTGTGTGGGAATGGCATGTGTGGGATCATCTGATTCAAGATCACGATTCAAGCAAAGAAAACTATGGAGTTGTTGCCGAACATCCAGAATTGTTGGATATTAATTTTCAAGACAATAGTGGTCCCCAATCAGGTCGTAGCGATTGGATGCATTGTAATGGAATTGATTACAATGCTGCGTTAGATCATATTGTATTTTCATGTAAAAATATGAATGAAATATATATCATTGATCATAGTACTACTACTATAGAAGCAGCTGGACACACTGGTGGACAATCAGGTAAAGGTGGTGATTTCTTGTATCGATGGGGTAATCCAGAATCCTATCGGGCAGGAAATTTGTATGATCAGAAACTGTTTGGCCAACACGATATTCAATGGATTGAAGAGGATAGAGTTGGTGCTGGACAGTTGATATTGTTCAACAACGGTGTTGGTAGAACTCCTGAGTATTCCTCAATTGATGTTTTCTCACCACCATTCAACCCAGTCAGTGGAGAGTATACACTGGAAAGCGGACTAGCATGGGGGCCTACTGCAACGAGTTGGGATTGGGATATAGGGGGTGAAATGTATGGCA
>Ga0208764_10002293_pt1 | contig 12056 bp, 8 predicted proteins | sample ETNtaG_18_FD_185762 | JGI IMG/M metagenome (GOLD analysis project Ga0208764, IMG submission 185762) | Marine microbial and viral communities from oxygen minimum zone, Eastern Pacific Ocean - ETNP201302SV91 (SPAdes) (version 2) | ecosystem: Environmental > Aquatic > Marine > Oceanic ... | reverse complement strand
ATTGGCATCATAACCATCGTGGGGACGAAGTTGCATGAGGTCAAGTGCTTTACCTTTGACCATACCTTCAGCCTTTGGAATATCAAAAATAATAATGTTACCTAGTTCTTTTTGTGCAGCTAATAGAGCCAAGTTTCCACCAATTTGACCACCGCCAATTAATGCGATTGTTTTCCTAGACATTTATACCTCCGTTAGTGGATAATTAATGTGCAATGAACTTACAATATGATAACTATTTTCTGATATGAAAAACCCCACTTAGTGGGGTTTTAAAAGAATGAACCAGCTATTCTGATTATTCAACAGGTAAAACGTTGACAATTTTTCTTGTTTTACCTTTTTGACTGAATTTTACTATACCATCTGCTGTAGAAAATAACGTATCATCACCAGCTCGCTTAACATTCAGGCCGGGATGTGTTTTTGTACCCCGTTGGCGGAGTATAATTCCACCAGCTAATATTGATTGTCCGTCTGTTACTTTGATTCCCAATCTCTTTGCATTAGAATCGCGACCGTTTCTACTACTGCCAACCCCTTTTTTATGTGCCATTATTTTGCCCCTTTTTTCTTTGGAAGAGACTTTTTAGTATCTTTAGAAGAACTATTTTTCTGTTCTTTTTTTGTACTAGGTATTTGAAGTTTATTTACCTTTAATAAACTATATCCTTGCCGATGTCCATTTTTTCTTTGGTATCCTTTACGGCGTTTCTTTTTATAAATAAGCAGTTTTTTATCGCGGTTATGTTCCAATATTTCTATAGTCACAGAAGCGCCAGGAACCATAGGAGTGCCAACTGAAATATTTTTCCCGTTGTCCGTTAGCAGTACATTGTTAAGTTTTACCGTGTCTCCAACTTTCCAATCTTGAGTCGATACTTTTATGGTATCACCTTCAGATACGCTGTATTGTTTTCCTGCTATTTTTATTATTGAGTACATAATTTACCTTAAAAGCCCGCGAAGTTACGTGCAAGTGAATTTCTATACAATATCAACCTTATTAGTGACATCTTTACCATCTTTTGCTCGATAAAACCGATATTGATCTCTTTTTATAGAGGAATTAGCTTCAACTGAAATATGTACAAAGTTTTGCCACATAAGCCCACGCAAAACTTTTTTCTTATTCGTGTTTAAAAATTCTGCATTTTCAGGGTGTAGATCCAAGCGAAGTCGCAGATCGCGAAATTTACTTTTATATCTTCGTAGCCAGTGATCGATTCTTGTTATAAGAGTTTCAAGAGAAATAATTTTTCCTGCACCATGGCATGTAGGACATTCATCACTCATTGAATCAAGCAAACTTAGTCGAATACGTTGCCTTGTCATTTCCAGTAGTCCAAATTCGCTAATAGGTGATACTGCAACTTTTGCACGGTCTTTTTTCAGTTCTTTACGCATTTCATGATATACCTTACGCTGGTTGTCCTCTTCGCGCATATCAATGAAATCAATCACGATCAGCCCCGAGAGGTCACGCAGACGCAATTGCCGAGCTACTTCCCGTGCTGCTTCTAGGTTAATTTTAAGAGAGTTCTCTTCATGCCCCTTTTTACCTACGAACCGACCGCTATTCACATCCACAACAACCATGGCTTCTGTTTTTTCAATAATCAGATATGCGCCGCTCTTCAGCCAAACTTTTGGTCGTAACAATTTGGCAATATCATCTTCAATACCCATGCCTTCAAATATTGGAGTTTTCAGTTTGTAATAGTCTAATCTGGATGCCATGTTAGGAGACACTTCCTCCAGGTAGGTTTGTGTCTTGCGATACAATTTTTTTGAATCGATGACTATTTTTTCCACATCTGAACTGAACAAATCTCGGATTACGCTGGAAGCTGTTTCTAGATCTTCGTAAACAATGCATGGTGCTTTTGCCCGTTTTGTTTTGTTTTCTAAAGTTCGCCATTTTTTTATTAATGTCTTATAATCATTGGTCAATTGTTCCTCCGATGTTCCTTCGGCTACAGTTCTTATAATCAATCCCATATTATTTTCTTTTAAAGAATTCGCGATTTTTTTCAACCGTCTCCGCTCATACTTATCCCACATCTTTTTTGAAATACCTATGTATTTTGCTTTGGGGACTAAGACTAATAATCGACCAGGTAATGCTACTTCGGTTGTAACTCGTGGACCTTTTCCCGCAAATGGTTCTTTTATCACCTGTACAAAAATTTCCTGTCCAGTTTGAAGATCCACTTTAATTGAACCATGATTTCGATTATTTTTTTTATTATGTTCATCGGAATCCGTTCCATCAAGGTATTTATTATTTTGGATTTCTGTAAATGGAAGGAAGGCATTTATATCATATCCAATATCTACAAATGCTGCCTGCATTCCTGGTAGTACATTTTCAACAACTCCTCTATACACATTCCCGACCATGCGATGTTTATCTTGTTTTTCTATATATACCTCTACCAATTGACCATCCTCGAGGATAGCAATACGGGTTTCACCCAAACTTTCATTTATATAGATTTCTTTTTTCATATTTTCACCTTTATTCATTTATTCCCGGTAGATAATAAATATCTGCACGGCCCAGTTAGCCCATCTTGACAGGCGAACCAGCTATCTTTATTATTAAGGTGATGGGATTCTAGTAGAAAGGAACGGGTTTTTTCCCGTTGAAAAAAACTTTACTAAATATTTTTAATTATGTAAAAAATTCTTTTTTTTGGTTTAAAATCCACTAGGAACTATCACCAAGGGATAACCTACCTTATATTCTAACGCTCCGCAAGTGTTATTATTATCAGCACTTATTTGTTTGAAAACTCAACATTATAGACTAATATTTAAAATAGTAATATTGAATAGTCGTGATTTGCACCATATTGCCGCGACAGTAAATAACGTTGCTAAAAAGGTTATGGACCCCGAATAGTAGCGGGGTTTTTTATTATGAGTAAAATAAAAGACATCTTCAAAGATCGAATACTTCTTCTCGATGGAGCAATGGGAACTATGGTTCAATCGTACAACCTGGTTGAAGAAGATTTTCGAGTAGATCGTTTGAAAGATATCACGATCGATCTCAAAGGGAACAACGATTTGCTCTGCCTGACACGTCCTGATATAGTAAGGGAGATCCATAAGGCATATTTCAATGCTGGGGCAGATATTGTGGAAACCAATACCTTTAATGCCAATGCCATTTCTCAAGAGGATTATGGTACAGAAAAATTAGCCTATGAAATCAATTTTGAAGCAGCCAAGATCGCCAAATCAACTGCGGAATTATTTTCCGATAAACCTAGATTTGTAGCCGGCGCGATTGGACCCACAAATCGAACCGCTTCATTGAGCCCCAGTGTTAATGATCCAGGTTTCAGGAATATAAACTTTAATGAACTCAAAGATGCCTATCACGAACAGGCGAGAGGGCTTTTAAAAGGAGGTGTGGACCTTTTCCTGATAGAAACGGTTTTCGATACCCTGAACTGCAAAGCCGCCTTGTATGCCGTTCATGAATTACTTGAAAAACAAAGCAAAGATATACCAATCCTCGTATCGGGGACCATAACTGATGCCAGCGGCCGGACTCTTTCAGGACAGACAGTGGAAGCTTTTTGGTATTCTATTCGCCACGCAAACCTGACTGCGGTAGGGCTCAATTGCGCATTGGGCGCAGAGCAGATCCGCCCCTGGTTGGACGAACTTTCTGCCATCGCAGATACATATGCCTTTGTTTATCCTAATGCAGGTTTACCAAATGAATTTGGGGAATATGATGAAACGCCTGAGGCCATGGCAGTAATTATTAAAGAATTTGCCGAGAGCGGACTAGTGAATCTTGTGGGCGGTTGTTGCGGTACCACGCCGGATCATATTAAAGCTATTACTGAAGCGGTAGAAGGCATAGAGCCTAGAAAAATACCGAAATTGGATACCTTGACTAAATTAAGTGGTCTAGAACCGATTACTATACGGCCCGACAGCAATTTCATAAATATCGGAGAACGGACCAACGTTACCGGTTCGGCCCACTTTCAACGCCTGATAAAGGAAGATAATTACGAGGAAGCCCTATCGGTTGCGAGACAGCAGATTGAGAACGGGGCACAGGTGATTGATATAAATATGGACGAAGGATTACTGGATTCGGAGAAAGCCATGGAAACCTTTTTACGGATGGTCGCATCCGAACCAGATATTGCAAAAGTTCCTGTCATGATAGACTCGTCCAAATGGACAGTTCTAGAAGAAGGATTAAAGAATCTGCAGGGGAAGGGCATCGTTAATTCCATTTCTATGAAAGAAGGAGTTGAAGAATTCAAACGCCAAGCCAATGCGATCAAAAAATATGGTGCGGCAGTAATTGTAATGGCTTTCGATGAAGACGGTCAAGCTGATACATACGATCGGAAAGTGAATATATGTACTCGAGCCTACAATATTCTAACAGAGGATGTCGGATTTCCACCGGAAGATATAATTTTTGACCCCAATATTTTTGCTGTGGCCACGGGCATTGAAGAACACAATGAATATGCCAAAGCGTTCATAGATGCAATCCAAACCATTAAAAATACCCTGCCAAGCGTGCATATTAGTGGCGGTGTGTCCAACCTTTCTTTTTCATTTCGGGGAAATGATGGTGTGCGGGAAGCTATGAATTCCGCTTTTCTTTACCATGCAGTCCAGGCAGGGATGGATATGGGTATTGTCAATGCGGGCCAGCTAGCGGTGTATGATGATATTGATCAAGATTTAAGGGAACGAGTGGAAGATGTTCTCTTCAATCGAAGGGAAGATGCAACGGAACGGCTGGTGGATATCGCCGAAGAGTACAGGGGTGTCAAAAGGTCTCAGGAAAAAGATTTATCTTGGCGGGAAAATTCCGTGGCAAAACGTTTGAGTTATGCTCTAGTGAAAGGGGTCATTGATTTTATTGAAGATGACACGGAAGAGGCCCGCCAGCAGTTTGACAGACCGATTGAGGTCATCGAGGGTCCGCTAATGGATGGGATGAATGTGGTGGGTGACCTTTTTGGCGCCGGAAAAATGTTCCTACCCCAAGTAGTGAAATCCGCGAGAGTGATGAAAAAAGCTGTATCCTATTTGTTGCCTTACATCGAAAAGGAAAAGGATGAACTAGGTTTAATGGGTAAATCTAATGGAAAGATCGTTGTGGCAACGGTAAAGGGTGATGTCCATGATATTGGTAAGAATATTGTAGGTGTGGTATTGGGCTGCAATGGATACGATGTTATTGACCTGGGAGTGATGGTACCATCAGACAAGATTTTATCCACCGCGCGTGATGAAGGAGCGGACGTCATTGGCCTTTCAGGACTGATTACTCCCAGCCTCGATGAGATGGTTCACGTAGCCGCTGAAATGGAACGACTTGAATTTGACATACCCCTGCTCATTGGTGGGGCCACTACCAGCCGCAAGCATACGGCGGTTAAGATCGAGGAAAATTATTCCGGGCCTACGATCCATGTGATTGATGCATCCAGGGCTGTGGGTGTGGTAAGTAAACTCATGAATGAAAATGAAAAATCAGATTTTGTAGCAGGAGTTCGGGATGATTTTAAACAGATACGTATCACTAGAGCCAAAAAAACCGCAATCAAAACCTTATCATTGGAAATAGCACGGAATCGGAAGTTTAAGGTAGATTGGGAAAAATACCCGGTACCAAAACCGAACTTCCAGGGAGTAAAAATATTTGAGAACTATCCCTTGGATGAACTGGTGAATTATATCGACTGGTCTCCCTTTTTTCATGCTTGGGAGTTAAAAGGCGTCTATCCAAAAATACTATCTGACGAAAGGTACGGGGATGAAGCCCAAAAACTGTTCGATGATGGGCAAAAATTGTTGCAACGGATCATAGCAGAAAAATTATTGACAGCCAAATCAGTCATCGGAATTCATAATGCCCATGCAGAAAATGAAACAGTTATTTTAGAAGGCGTTGAATTCAATTTTCCCCGTCAGCAAGTAGATAAGGGTGCAGATCAACCGAATTATAGCCTAGCGGACTTTATTTCACCAAAAGATGATTTCCTTGGAATGTTTGCAGTGACTGCAGGACACGGATTAGAAGTATTAGTGAAAGAATTTGAAGACAAAAATGATGATTATAATGCCATCATGATAAAGGTGTTAGCGGACCGTATGGTTGAAGCCTTAGCAGAAAGAATGCACGAACGGGTACGGAAGGAATTTTGGGGGTATGCAGCTGATGAACAATTAAACACTGAAAGTTTAATTAGAGAAAAATATGTGGGTATCCGCCCAGCGCCAGGTTACCCAGCTTGTCCTAGTCACGAAGAAAAAGATAAGATTTGGTCGTTGCTTGAGGTGGAAAAGAATACAGGAATTACCTTAACAGAAACCCGGGCTATGTATCCGGCCGCTTCCATATGTGGGTGGTATTTCTCCCATCCGCAATCACGATATTTTTCTGTAAGTAACATTGGTTTATAAAGAAGACGACACCCAATTTTGGGAAGACATTTACCTAGACGATGATGCAGGTTGGGATCTAGGCGGGGTCACCCCTGTTTTTGATAATATTGCTGACCAGGTAATCCGGGGAAAGGTATGTATTGTAGGTTGCGGCAATGGTTATGATGCAGTCATGTATGCTCAAAAGGGATTCGAGGTTACAGCAGTTGATTTTGCGCCATCAGCAGTAATAGCGTTGGGAAAAATGTCCAAAAAAAATAATGTGAATGTCCAGATACTTCAGTCTAATATTTTTGACCTGACACCCGAATATGATAGTGTTTTTGACTATGTTATTGAGCAAACTTGTTTTTGTGCCGTGAACCCCGAACGCCGACAAGAATATGAAAGGTTAGTATTCAAAATTTTAAAACCAGGGGGGAAATTGATTGGTCTCTGGTTCCCTCTGGATAAAACAATAGAAGATGGAGGTCCGCCATGGGGAATAACAATTGATGAAATAAAATCCATTTTCAAAAATGGTTGGAATATTGAAAAGGAAGAATTCCCAGAAATATCCATTCAACCAAGAAAGAACCGTGAAAAACTTATTATATTTGGAAAACAATGAATGATCATTTCATATTTGATTTCCTAGAGGATCAAAAAAAGAATAATCGCCGGGATTGATATCATGCCAAAAGACTGCTTGTTTCGTATTTATAAACTTAATTTTTTCCTATGCGTTCTGAATTAAATATAGCGAAAGAAGCAGCCATCGAAGCGGGCGGAATTATCCTTAATTACTACAAGGCCGATTACGAAATACAAGAAAAGGGGTATCATAATCCTGTAACAACTGCAGACCGCGAGGCTGATACCAGGTTAAAAGAAATTCTTTTGGAGAAAAGACCTGATTACGGTTGGCTTTCTGAAGAAACTGTAGATTCCCTTGACCGATTGGGAAAAGAGCGGGTTTGGGTTGTAGATCCTTTGGACGGGACGAAGGAATTTATTGAAGGTGTGCCCAACTTTGTCGTAAGCGTGGCTTTGGTCGAAAATGGAACATCAATTGTAGGCGTTTTATTCAACCCGGTGACAAATGAGGTTTTTACTGCAGCTCAAGGTGAGGGTGCCCAATTAAATGGTAAAACCATTCATTGTGCGGCAAAAGACAATGTGAAAGATATGGTGATTCTGAACAGTCGATCAGAAACGCGTGGGGGACTTTGGGAACCGTATGAAGGTACATTTCGCGAACTGAGAGCTATCGGTTCGGTGGCCTATAAGCTGGGCCTGACCGCAGCCGGGCAGGCAGATATTTTTTCATCCCTGCGTCCAAAGAATGAATGGGATATTTGTGCGGGGACGTGCATCATCCAGGAAGCGGGTGGAAAAGTTATTGACCTAAACGGCAATAATATTAGTTTTAATCAAGAAAAGACATTAATAGAGCCGGGTTTGATTGCCGGGGAAATCCGAGCTGTGGACAAATTGTATAAAGTGTTTAGTGTAAATAAATAAGATGACAGAAATACCAAAAGATGCAGTTAGATGTTTAGATAAAGGTTTTGTCCGGCTGGTGGATTCTATGGGCGGGGATGATGCTATTGTACAGGCTGCTCGGGTAAGCTACGGAAAGGGTACGAGCAAAGTGAGTCAGGACAGAGGCCTCATTCGCTATTTGATGCGCCACCGTCATACGACGCCATTTGAAATGGTGGAATTCAAGTTCCACTGCAAGATGCCCATTTTTGTGGCCCGACAATGGGTCCGGCACCGCACCGCCAACATTAATGAATATTCATTACGCTACTCGGAAGCTCGAGACGACTTTTATTACCCCGAGCCCAAACAAATTCAATTCCAAAGCACCCTTAATAAACAGGGTCGTTCGGGTAATGTCCCCAAGCAACTCACTGATAAGGTCCTAAAATATTTCAAGGAAATATCCGAGCGCAGTTTTGATATGTATAAAGAAATGAACGAAGCCGGTTTGGCGCGGGAATTGATCCGAGCCATCTTACCGGTAAATCTTTACACAGAATGGTATTGGAAGAATGACCTGCACAATCTGTTGCATTTTATAGGTCTGCGCTCTGATAGCCATGCCCAGTATGAAATCCGAATCTACTCTGATGCCATGGCAGATGCGGTAAAAAAAGCGGCGCCATTTGCCTGGGAAGCCTACCAGGATTATGTGGTTAGCGGTTTGCGTTTTTCCCGGATCGAACAAAATCTACTGGAGCAACGTCTACCTAACCGAGTTATTAATGATATTCTTGAAGATGTTGCTTACCAGATTACTGCAACCCTGCACAATAATAAACCAAGGGAGGAATCGGAACTGTATGTCCTTTATCAAAAACAGGGCGGCAGTGATTCTTTAGATGACTTTAAACTGAAGTGGTCTTCAGGAGAAATCGAAATTGGCAACGTACGCGAGTTACGGGAATTCAAGACAAAGCTGAAACGGCTGAAAAAATAGTTTCAAAAACTTTAACCCTAAACCGGAAATGACTGTCAACAAATCATCTAATCATTACCGGGAATGAAGTGTATTCATTCGCTACCCACGGGGTAATTTGAATTTCCTAAAGGAAAATGTCTTTATTTAACCGAGCCGAAATTATAGATCAGAATTTCACATACTTTGTGAAATCAGGTAACCTCCCTCAAGCCCAAATTGATATCCCTCTTTCTCATACAAATATAAAACCATCGGATTTGGTTTCATTATTTGAATCCCAGGTTTTGAGCCGTCATATTGATCTGAAAGCAAGGCTTATGAAAGACGAGGGGAAGTGTTATTACACCATTGGAAGTTCCGGCCATGAAGGTAATGCGGTCTTTGGAAAGATATTCCCTTACACAGATATGGCGTTTCTGCATTATCGCAGCGGTGCATTATTTATTGAGCGCTCAAGGCAGACACCAGGAACCACACCTCTATACGATCTCGCGCTTTCTCTTACCGCATCTGCAGATGATCCTATCAGTGGAGGTAGACATAAGGTATTTGGTAGTAAAAAACTGAATATACCGCCACAGACTAGCACAGTTTCCAGCCACATTCCTAAAGCTGTCGGTGTTGCGCTTTCCATAGACCGAGCGCGTGATCTTGATATTCAGGAAAGGGAATTGAAAAATGATAGCGTTGTTCTTTGCAGTTTTGGTGATGCGAGTGTAAATCATTCCACTGCTTTAGGAGGGTTCAATACGGCTGGGTGGGTAACGCACCAGGGGGGACATGTTCCCATCGTATTTATTTGCGAAGATAATGGTATTGGTATTTCGGTGCCTACACCTGAGAATTGGATCGAAAATTCTTTCTCGAACCGCCCCGGTTATAATTATATCCCCTGTGATGGATTAAACATAATCGATCTGATTGAAAAATCAAAAGAAGCAGAATCGTATTGTCGAGATCACCGATCACCTGTTTTTTTCCATATGAAAACGATTCGGTTAATGGGTCATGCCGGTTCAGATATAGAATCTGGGTACCATAAACAAGAAACCATTGAAAAGACAGAATTGAATGATCCCCTACTTCACTCATCCCGGATTTTGATTCAAAACAAATGTTTATCAGCAGAAGATATTTTGAATCTATATGAATCTGCGAGACGAACCATAAATCATGTATTTGAATCAGCAGCTAAAAGACCGAAAATAAACACTGCGGAAAAAGTGATGGAATCAATCACAGCAAATACGTTCAATCGAACAGTTCCAACTATACCAAATCAAAAAGATAGGGAAGCCATTTTTAGAAAGAAATCTGGGCGATTGAGCCAGCCTCGGCATATGGCAAAATTAATTAATTATGGTCTATCAGATATTATGCTTCGTTATCCCAATACACTGGTATTTGGTGAAGACGTGGCCCAAAAGGGCGGCGTATACAATGTAACAGCTGACCTTTACAATCAATTTGGAATCCGCCGTGTTTTTAATAGTCCACTAGATGAAACATCTATCATTGGCTCTGCAATAGGTTTTGCCCATAATGGATTTGTCCCTATCCCAGAGATTCAATTTTTAGCTTATTTCCACAATGCTGAAGATCAGTTACGTGGAGAAGCGTCCACTTTGTCTTTTTTCAGTGAAGGACAATTTATGAATCCGATGGTATTACGAGTGCCAGGGCTGGCGTATCAGAAAGGTTTTGGTGGCCATTTTCATAATGATAATTCTCTTACAGTTTTTCGAGATATTCCCGGTGTGATTCTGGCATGTCCGGCCAATGGGGCTGATGCTGTTAAGATGCTAAGGACTGCTGTACGGGAAGCATATGAAAATGGCAGGATCACTGTTTTTGTTGAACCAATTGCATTATATATGATAAGGGACCTTCATAAACCCAAAGACGGATTATGGAATTTTAAATACCCTGATACCAAAGAAGAATCAGCTATCGGTGAATTTACTGAATATGGAAGAGGAAAGGCATTGACCATAATCACTTATGGAAATGGGTTGTATTTATCTCTACAGGCACAGAAAGAAATTGAAAAAAAACTGAATAAAAAGATAAAAGTGATTGATTTAAAATGGTTATCTGATATTAATCTTCAAAATCTTCTGAAAGCAGTCGGCACATGCACAAAAGTGCTAATTGTAGATGAATGCAGGAAAAAAGGTTGTCATGGAGAAGGGCTTATTGCCAACATGGCCAGTGTATCCAATAAGAGATTAACTATAAAATTGCATGCTGCAGAGGACAGTTTTATTCCGCTGGGTGAAGCGGCAACAGTTACCTTGCCTAGCAAGGAAAGTATCATCAAATACGCTTTGGAACTTGTTAATGGATAAAAAACGAATTGTTGTCATTTGTCCCGGGCGAGGAAGTTATACTCGTGAAACATCCGGATATCTAAAGAACTATGGTACACCGGCAAAGGATCAAATTAACTTCATGGATGAAAAGCGAAACACGGTTGGTTTGCCAACAATTTCTGAATTGGATTCTCAATCCTTTAAAACCAAGATACATATGAAAGGTGAGCATGCTTCGACCCTGATCTATGGTTGTAGCTTGGCTGATTTTTTATCAATTGATCAATCTAAATTTGAAATCGTTGCTATAACCGGGAATTCAATGGGCTGGTACCTTGCATTGGCATTTGGTGGCGCTCTAAAGCATGAAAAAGCCTATTCTCTGATTGATACCATGGGATCCATGATGAAGGATACTATAATTGGTGGACAGATCATTTACCCAATTACCAATGATAACTGGCGGGTGGATGAAGTAACAAAAGCAAATATCATAAATAAGGTAGAAAAAGCAGGAGCATTTATATCCATTTATCTGGGGGGATATATTGTTATCGGCGGCGCGCAAAAAGCGCTAGATAAGCTGTTAAAATCACTACCTCGAAAAGATAACTATCCGTTTCAATTACCTTACCATGCAGCTTACCATACAGCACTTCTGAAATCTGTATCTGAAAAAGCATTTACCATGCTTCCCGAAAAAATGTTTCAAAAACCGATTATTCCGCTTATAGATGGTAGGGGATACATTTGGTCTCCATGGGCAACGAATTCAAACGATCTTTGGAATTATACGCTTGGTCATCAGGTTTGTAATACATATGACTTTACTATGGCCATTAACGTGG
>Ga0208764_10002291_pt1 | contig 12059 bp, 9 predicted proteins | sample ETNtaG_18_FD_185762 | JGI IMG/M metagenome (GOLD analysis project Ga0208764, IMG submission 185762) | Marine microbial and viral communities from oxygen minimum zone, Eastern Pacific Ocean - ETNP201302SV91 (SPAdes) (version 2) | ecosystem: Environmental > Aquatic > Marine > Oceanic ... | reverse complement strand
CGAACAACATATATGTGTATGATATGGGTAGTAAGGAATTGAAGAAGCTTACCGAAACTTTGAATCCCGAAATAAATGCCAATGATTTGGTCGCTGCTGAAGTGGTTAGATATGAATCTTTCGATGGTCTTGAAATTCCCGCCATTTACTATAAACCTATAGATGCAACTAAAAGAAATAAAGTGCCAGCTCTGGTTTGGGTTCATGGTGGTCCAGGAGGACAAAGTCGAACAGGTTATTCTTCCCTTATTCAATATTTGGTAAATCATGGATATGCGATTCTAGCTGTAAACAATCGTGGAAGTAGTGGATACGGCAAAACATTCTACAAAATGGATGACCTTAATCATGGTGATAAAGATCTTAAAGATTGTATTTGGGGAAAGAAGTGGTTACAACAGCAAGATTATATTGATGAAGGGAAAATAGGAATTATTGGAGGTAGCTATGGTGGCTATATGACTATGGCAGCAATGACGTTCACTCCCGATGAATTCAAAGTTGGTGTTAATATTTTTGGAGTAACAAATTGGCTCAGAACATTAAAATCAATTCCTCCATATTGGGAATCAGTCAGGAACGCACTTTATAAAGAATTGGGTGATCCTACTACGGCCGATTCTATTAGACTGTATGAGATTTCTCCGGTATTCCACGCTCATAAAGTAAAAAACCCAGTTATGGTACTTCAGGGTGCAAACGATCCGCGTGTCTTAAAGATAGAGTCTGATGAAATTGTTGCAGGTATTGAAGCAAACGGAATTACTGTTGAATATGTTGTTTTCGATGATGAGGGACATGGTTTTCGCAAGAAAGAGAATGAAATTGAAGGCTATGAAAAGGTTTTAACTTTTTTAGAGACATACCTAAAGAGTGAAGAGAAAACTTTACAAAATTAGATATATCGACCCCCATTTGTCTTCAAGCCAAAGAGAGCACGTGAGCTTCATAACCTGATCTACAATGTATAGCATAATTATATAGAAGATAGAAATTTACTAAATGAATCTCATGGCATCGATTGCTGCCCTTGATCCTTCATTGAGTGCCCTAGTATGGCTCATGTATCCACTAAGTTCAGAGTGGCCAAACTGTATACGACCAAAACCTTTTCTTACTATTTCTCGGGGTGCTTCATTGCCATCTATTCCGAAGTGAAAACCTGGTTGTGGTGAGATGTAGGCATGTCCCCAGCGATTTAATATGATGCCAGCGATGTCTCGCTCTGCATCAAAGCCAACATCTGCAAACATTGCTATCATTTGTTCTACTATCTCTTGCTCATATTCAGCATAAGATTTATTCAACAGCTCAAGACGACCCAACGCACCTTGCTCCTTTATTGAGTAACCAGGCTTGTTGAACGGCACATAAAATGTTAACACAATAGGTTTTTCTGGATCGTAGGGTTGAGTGTTCTTACCGGTGATCATAGGTCTCCGTATGGAAAAGAAGTTTCCAAACCCTTCAAACATGCGTCCAGATGAGATGCCAAGCTTATCCAAAAAGCGCCAGTTACGAACAGCTACATTGACAGTTAGTATAGGGCCATGATGAAATGCATCATATGCTTTCACGATAGGTTCTGGTAAATCAGGGATAATCTTTTGTGCCACCCAGCCGCCTATACCCATGACGACCGATTTGGCCTTAACTTTTTTAACTTGTCCATCTTGGTAATAGGTAACGTTAACATATTCGGATACTCCTGCTTCGCCCTCATGCTGAACAGATAATGCTGTAGCATTGAGTCGTATGTTCATGGAATTCTCCGGTCGATCTATCGCTTCAAAGTTAATGTCGTTGTTTAAGATGGATTCGAATTCTTTGTCACCTGTAATGGCTTCTGGTATGAGATATTTTATGATGTGTCTATAAATTCCAGTATTTCCACCTGGAAAACTATAAACACCCACATCATAATCATCCTTGCTGCTGTCATACACATAACGAGCCTCCGTACCAGGCATTTCCAGCTGCCTCGCAGAATAGGCAGATAAGACATCGCAGCCAACCGCTCCCATGGAGATGGCAATGATGGGATCAAAATATTCAGTGACCTTAGAGCTGAACCCCATTTCCTTTTCCAACAGTTCTTTATAAGTCATGCTATCCAGCCAAGCATCTATGTCATCTCCTTTATAGTAAGTTTCCTTGTCATCAAAAGCACGGTTCAATTCAGCTTTAAATTCCTTAGACCATGGCATACGTGCTAGCCTGTCTTCTCTTGGATTAATTATCCATGGTGTTGCAGCATCTTTGCCCATAAAATAACCGGTGTCGTAGCGCTCTTCTTCCCAAAAAACACCATAATAGTTCTCCAAAGGTGTATCTACCTGAGATTTGCTAGGTTCCTTGTTAACAAACTTAAATTCAAAAGGTAGACCAGTCTTTCTATATATCTCTGCAATTAGACTGTCATCATCTTTATTTGGTAGACCAAAATCATTAGATCCTTGGGGGGCGAAAATTCTGTGGCCATCAACATCAAATTCATTCTGTTTTGCCTCACCTCCAAACACTGGATGATTTTCCAGAATGAGACATTTCTTTGTATCACCATATGCTTTATTGAATTCAAAGGCAGCACCTATGCCGGAAAAGCCTCCACCAATGATAACCATGTCGTACTCTTCCCCTGTTTCTTTGGAAGTTTTGACTAGCTCATCCATACTCACATCTCGGATAAGGTGGGCAGCATCACGGGTAGAAGCCACATTGCCGTTAGAAAAACCATAGTCACCAACACCTCCAAATCCTGTCCATGGATCGTTAAAGACACCGATAGGTTTTTGTTTGGTACTAGATTTAGAAAAACTCCAGGGTGCCTTTGCATAGAGCAATGCTGAACCAGCACCTATCAATGAACCAGCGATAAAATCCCTGCGGGTTATATTCGATAGAAACTTATATTTGTTATTTTTCTTGGACATATTGATCTTAATTAACTTGGCCAATATAACTACTAAATACTGAATTCAAAAGTAAACGGGTTGGAAATACTTTAATCATTATGCTAATGAAAAATAATCCGCTTGAACGAATGAATCAGTTATCTGATCTCATCTGTAAAGTGCATGACTATTTAGCAGGTCTTTTTTGTTCGTGGGATGAGAGATATATTAAGATATGATTATTGATATATTTTTACCACTCTCTTTGATATTTATTATGTTTACTCTAGGTCTTGGGCTAACCTCAAATGATTTCATAAACTTAATCTATAATCCGAAAGCCTTTTTTGTTGGTTTAATGAATCAAGTGATAATATTACCTCTTGTGGCGTTTATGATTATTTCATTGATGGGTATAACAAAAGAGATTGCTGTTGGTATGATGATACTCGCATCGTGTCCAGGAGGTGTTACCTCAAATATAATTACTAGACTCGCTAAAGGTGATACAGCATTATCAATATCTTATACTGCAGTGATTAGTCTTCTAACAATAATTACTCTTCCAATAATAACTGGTATGTCAATGAAACATTTTATGGGAGCGGAAGCACCTACAATCAATCTTCTATCATTAGGGTTTACTATGTTCCTAGTTACTGCAATACCTGTTGGGATTGGTTTACTAGTTCGATATAAAAGTAAAAATTTTGCGAATTCATTTGAAGTTACCGCAACAAAGATTTCTACAATTCTATTTATTATTATTATTTTAGGTGCATTAGCAAGTGAGTGGCAGACTTTTATCGATAATCTTTTTCAGATAGGTCCAGCAATTATACTTTTGATAGTTGCTATGCTTATTATTGGATATAAAAGTTCAAATTGGTTTAAAATGAACAATCAGCAATCAGTAACTGTAGCAATTGAATCTGGAATACAAAATGGTACAGTAGGTATTACTATTGGGAACCTAATTATTATCCAAAAACTGGATTATCTATTTTAAGTATACCATCCGGAGTCTATGGTGTCCTTATGTATTTTATCTGTTTACCATTTGTGTTTTGGTATATTAAAAGGATGAATAAATAACTTACTTTTTTTTTAAATATTTACATCACACTCCCTGAGATTTTTTGTGTAATGATGAATAAATTTGGGTGTTTATGATCATTAAGCCTTATCATTCAAAGTATTTTGAGAATTGTATGAAAATTATACATAGTAACACTCCAAAATATATTGATTATAGTGAGCACTCAGACTACGAAGATTATTTATCCAGAGATGACAAGATATATTTTGTTTTGTTCAATAAATCTAATATTGTGGCTTGTGGTGGATATGGTGTCAATAAGTCACAAATAAAAGCAGGTTTATCTTGGGGATTAGTACATAGTAGACACCATAATCAAGGATATGGTAGTGAATTACTTAAATATCGAATAAATCATATAAAAAATAATTTTCAAGATATTGAAATTCATTTAGACACTAGTCAACACACCTATGGGTTTTTTGAAAAGTTTGGTTTTGTGATTACACAAATTTCAAAAAATGGATATGGGCATGGGCTTGATAGGTATGATATGATTCTTAAATGAGATTCGGAAAATATAATGAAGGTTTCAGGTAGTTTTATCTCAAAATAAAACCATCCTTCAAAGGATCCTTAGGATTAATCCAAAAGGAGTTTTTTCCAGTGAGAAATGCTGTTCCTTTGACCTCCGGAATGACAGCTTCATATTTTCCAAAAGTTGTTATTTTATCAACCTTTACTGAGAAAGTAGAGCCAATAATACTTTCGATGGTGATAGACTCTCCAATACCAATTTCACCGCGCGCATAGTGGATTGCAGCACGGGCACTGACACCAGTACCTGTTGGACTTCTATCAACTTCACCTTCTGCAAAAATACAAACATTCCGACTGTGGTTGTTTGAATCTTTTGGTGACCCGGTAAAGATTGTGCCATATAAAAAATTCATTTCTGGTTCGGTTGGGTGATCCATTAAAACAGATTTTGCGATTGCTTGTTTGATCAACATTCCCTTCTCAATGAGTTCATCATGGTATTCTTGTGTACAATCCAAATCAAATTGAGCTACATCAACAAATGCGTAATATGCGCCGCCAAATGCCAAATCGTACTGAATATTCCCCATCCCTGGGACAGTCACAATTGAATCCATTTGCTGTACAAATGAAGGAACATTGTGAAATCCTATTTTTGTTATTTCACCATGTTTTACCTCTGCGAATGCACGAATAAATCCTGAAGGTACATCCATTTTCACTTCTGTAACGGGTTCAATTTTTTCGATTAATCCAGTTTCCACAAATACTTTTGTTAGTGCAATGACAGCATGGCCACATCCTGTGGAGTATCCTTCATTATGAATAAAAATAACTCCAAAGTCAGCCCCGGGCGTATCAGGATCTACGATGAGTGCACCATACATATCCGCGTGTCCCCGCGGTTCCCACATGAGTGCTTTTCTAATTTGATCAAAATTATTTTTAGCACTAGCACGTTTTTTTAAAAGAGTCGTGCCTTTTAGTTCGGGGAATCCAGAAATAATAACCCGCAGTGGTTCACCTCCCGTATGGGCGTCGATAGTTTGAATCTCAGACCAATCCTCAGGTGCTTGCCAATTTTCCAGTTTGTTTATCTTAATCATAATTCAATTTTTTTAGTATCAAAGTTACCATGGCGAGATCTTGAATAGCATTTCCCACCGATTTAAATAAAGTAACCTCATTTTTTGATTCTCGGGCAGGGAGTTCACCAGCTATAATATGCCCCAATTCACCATGGATTTCCTCAAAGGACCATTGCCCTTCTTCCATCGGAATTATGAGGTCCCCTGCTTCTTTTTTGCAGGATTTGATTTGGTCAACAATGACCTTAGACTGGATAACTATATCTGAAGAAACCTCTCTCATCATTGGCTGGTGTGACCCAATGACATTTAAATGACAACCAGATTTAATATCGCCAAATTCAATCAGTGGATAATGAGATGGTGTAGTTGTGCAAATTATATTCGCTTCTTTTAATGTTTTTGGAGTTCCAATTTCACAATTGGCCATTTTGGAATGTGTATTGCAAAATTTTTCAGCAGTGTCATAATTGCGGCTGAATATAATGAAATTTTCAATTTCCCGAACTTCCATGATCGCTTCAATATGAGAAGCAGCTTGAATACCTGTCCCGAAAATTGCACAAATAGTGACATCCTTTTTTGCCATGAACTCTGTGGCCAGCCCAGATGCTGCCGCTGTTCGAATCGCTGTAATAGACTCTCCATCAAAGGTCGCTATGTGGTTCCCTTTTGAAGCATCAAAAACTTGCACCACACCATGAATCAGTGGCAGACCTTTGTCGGGATTTGCATAATTCACTGATACGATTTTCACGCAATAGTAGGGACTGCCAATGGCATAGGCAGGCATAATCAGCGATGTGGCACTTTTATCAGGAAAATCCAAACTCAAGCGAGTAGGCACATGGGCATCACCACTGCTTAACTGGATGAAAGCAGTCTTCATAGCATTGATGGCTTCTTTCATGGAAACCATCTCTAAAATTTGTTTTTTATCGAGGTAAATCAAGAATTGATTTTTGGTTTGGATTTGTATCTAATTCTAATGTAATTATAATTTTCATTTTATGATCTTTGGATTATAAAGAAAGTCCTTAGTAAAAGAAAGTCTAAAGGTTTTATGTTTGTGAGTTGATAGGTAGATTTAAAAGGTGGCGAAATATTTTGTATATGTAATTGAATTAGAAACTAAAGTTGCTGATCATAAAAAGTTTCGTAGAAAAAATCCTGGATATATAAAAGGAAATGGTTGTGCCTATGTTGGACAATCATACCGAGATCCTCAAATAAGATTTGAGCAACATAAGGAAGGCTATAAGTCAAATAAATATGCAAAATTATATGGTTTAAGACTAATGCCTGACCTTTATGAAAAATACAACCCTATTCCGACAAGAAAAGATGCAGAACAAATTGAAGAAATGCTTGGCAATGAATTACGGAAAAGAGGCATAGGAGTCTGGTTTAATTAGCTACTGCATCGCATCTACTTATTACAAAATAAACAGGTTACTAAATGCATGGATCCACAAATTCGTGATATATTTTATTTGTGAGATTTTGGTGGTAGATTGTAGTGATAGTTTTTTTTGATTCTCCAATCAAGGTATCTTCAATCTGATTGGTGATTACATTCACACTGGTAATTATGGAGGATATGATAATAAAAATATTCCCTCAGTTTCTCTTAATTACATTCTTATCCGCGCAATGGTCAAGTGACTTTTCATCACCTCAGTTACTTGGTGACGGGATCCAACCACAGCTAGCAGCGACTTCAGATGGAGGCGTATTCATTGCCTGGATAACAGATGGAGATTATTATGTATATATCCAACGATTTGACCATTTAGGGATAGCACAATTTGGTGACACAGGGCTTTTGGTCAGTAACAATAATAATGCATCTTGGATTGCAGTATACCACCTCAATATAGCCATTGATGGAGAGGATAATGCCATTATATCAACTGTAGATCAGCGGACTGGGAGTTGGGAAGTGTATGCATGGAAAATTTCTCCAGAGGGTACCATGTTATGGGGTGCGGATGGTATCGCAATTACAAATTCTAGTACAAGTAACATGTCTCCCCGATTAACAATTCTTGATGACAATAGTGTGATTGTTAATTGTTCTCATAATGATGGTGAGATTTTATTCCAACGTATTTCACCAGACGGAGCTTTGCTGTGGGGCGAAGGAATAATACACCAAGATGATACTAAATTTTTGATTTCACCTCAATCTGTCCTTAGTGAGGGGAATGAGATACTGTTCCAATGGCTGAGACAGTCTTCTGGGTGGCCAATATATAGTGAAATTTTTATGCAAAAATATAGTCTGGATGGTGAACCAGTTTGGGCAGAACCTGTTTTGATAGTTGGGCCAGTTTCATTCCCAATGGGTAATTGGTCGCAGCAATTGCTTTCGACACCAGGAGGTACAAGCGTCAGTGCATGGACAGAATTAGCAGGGAATGTTCAAAATGCAATAGCTGAATCGTTAACAGAGGAAGGTGAATCACTTTGGGATGGGGGTGTCGATCTTTCAGGAAATTCGAATAATTTTAGAATGTCACCCATATTAAGAGTTACTGAAGGTACTGAGGAAATTATGGCTGTTTGGAGAGAAGCAAATGGGAGCCAGTCTCAACGTGGATTATCCGCGCAACTGCTTGATAGCACTGGGAGTCATCTATGGGGTGAAAATGGTATATCTGTTGTAGAGATGAATAGTAACTACGACTATCTTGATGTTTCTATATCAGAATTTGGCAATGGAATGATTGTTTCATATCTCGAACAAAGCCCAAATATGAGTGGTAATATTTTTTCTAAAAGATTGGACTCTCTAGGTAACTCGATATGGGAAAATGATTTAGCGATAATCACTAATTCAAATACTCAGAAATCGGACTTAGCTACAGGTAAAGGAGCGAACTGTGTATTTATATCTTGGTCAGAGAGTGGCTCGATTTTTTCACATTGTTTGAGGGATGACGGTAGCCTCGGTGCTCCTGATATAATATCTGTAGGTGAGTGTGATAGTGGCTTTGTAGAAATCAATGGCCACTGTTTTTTTGATAATGATTTAGCTATTCTACAAAATATGATAGATAATAGTTATGAAAGTGGTATTGATTTAGATTGTGAAGATTGGAACGATCATTGTGGTTCTCCAAATCCTTCTATGGATAATCTAGATTCATGGACCTCGCAATTAATCGATGGGCAAGGATATAGCTTTTCAGATGGAGATGGTATGGTAGAGCCTTTAGAATTAGGTCTCCAAGAATGGGAGAATGGACGCTTAAAAAGTATTATGTGCGGAGCGTATGTTGATTGTCAGTTATCAGGACCAATGCCAGAAAATATTAATGAATTAACTGAGGTTGGGCAGCTAAGGTTTGAGTATAATTATTTGTCTGGATTTATACCTGAATCATTGTGTGATTTAAATTTGGATTATGAGGATGAATTATCATTTGATCTCACTGGGAATCTATTTTGCCCACCATATCCACCTTGTATTGAGGAATTTTTAGGAGAGCAGGACACCACTGACTGTGAGCAAGTATCCGTTATTGATCGAATAGCTCCGCTTACCTATAATCTACACAATGCTTATCCAAATCCATTTAACCCATTCACAACTTTAAGATATGACTTACCCTATGGTGGTAATGTCAATATTACCATCTACGATATAATGGGCAGGCAAGTAAGAACCCTAATTAATAAGGCCCAAAATGCAGGCTATCGATCTGTTACTTGGGACGCTACTAATGACTATGGAAGACCAATGAGCGCTGGAATGTATCTATACCAGATACATGCAGGGGAATACCGAGAGACTAAGAAAATGGTATTACTAAAATAATTACCAAAACGGAACATGTGATTTCATTATATCTATTATTATTGAACCTAGAGGTGATATTTTTTTTTACAATTAATTTTGTTATATTTATATCATGAATAGATCTTTGAAATTATTACTCTTATCTATTTTTATATCGTTCCTCTTCCCCCAGAAATTGATTTCTCCTGAGACTGCTATAGATAAATTAAAAATTACTGTTGAAAATGCATCTCGAACTGGTCAAGTTGTATGGGCTGAAGAATTTTCAGGGTTGACGTGACCTACATGTCCTTCCGTGAGTTTCGCGTTTGATAGTCTTCTTTTAACCTACCCAAATAATCTTATGACCTTGTTTTGGCATAACCCTGGTTTTGCACCAAGTGGGTATGAACATTTTAATATCGATGCTGAATATAGTTATAGGGCATCAATGTATAATGTTAGTGGAATACCTTACTTCAACTGGAATGGTCTTGAACAAGGCGCAGGAGGAGGGGCTAATTGTAACTGGGAAGCAACTTTCCCCGGCCTTGAAGCTCAATTCCAAAGTTATAATGGTCAAGAAAGTCCCTATGATATCCAGATAGAAGGTGATATAGAAGGGACACAATTCAATTATAATGCTATTGTTACACTTGATCAAGATTTTGAATCAAGTAGTGGCACAGTATTGGAATTGTTTGTATCTGAAGATAGCGTTGAAAGTCATTGGACATCATGTAGTGATGACGATCTAGCATACCACCATACTCGCCATCTTGCTAGAGCTTATTTAACAATGGATGATGATGATAAACTACCAATCTCAATTAGTCTAGAAGGAGAATCACAAATATTCAGTGGTTCTTTCGAATTATTAGAATTTTGGAATGATTCTCTACTATCTATAACGGCTATTGTGCAAAATTTAGTTACATATGAGGTTAAACAGGCTGTTGCATCCAACATCAATCGTATTCCAACAGATCGAGATTTTGATGGTGTTTTAAACCTGGAAGATAATTGCCCAGATGATTTTAATCCAGAACAGGAAGATCTTGACAGTGATTTGATTGGTGATGTATGCGATCCTTGCAATGGACTTGTTTATGTTCCAGGAAATGTCAATGGTGATGCAAATGAGGGTTACGATCCAATTATTAACGTTATAGATATATTAGGGCTATCGGATTATCTTGAAGATGGCTTGGGAAATGAATGCCAGATGCTTGATGTACTTGAAGATGGAGATGTGAACCAGTGGGATATCCTATTCTTAGTAGAAATTGTTATGAATGGAGAAAATTAATCTTTTGCGTTACATATTTTAATTGTTAACTAAAAATTTATTTGATATCGGATAAAATGTTGAAGCAGATTTGATTAAAGAGTTAGCAGTTAGTTCCTTGACTCCATAGATATCAACAATGCAATTATATTGGTCTATTACTTTGCGTACAAGTAAATCAAAATCACCATCGCCTGAAAGCAAAATTATTTTTTCTGCCTCTTGAACTGAATCAAGGATATCGATTGTGATACCAACATCCCAATCTCCCTTAGTACTGCCATCTGCTCTAGATATATAGGGTTTGAGTTTTACATTAAACCCTATAGATCGTAACGCATATTGAAATTTTTGTTGTTTATCATCTCCTCTATCGATAGCGTAAGCATATGCTTTAATTATTTCATCTTTTGATTCTATCTGATCCCAAAAAATTTTATAGTTAAAGGAACACCCAAAAGTATCTCGGGTTGTATAATAAATATTTTGGACATCAACAAATATGGCAGCTTTCATTATATTCAATTTATAACTTAAGTATCTGGAATTATATATTTAGTTATTTCTAAAAATACTCATAAAACACCAGACCTTAATTCCAGTCTATGTTGGATGTTTTTTTTGATGGATGGTTAGTAGATTTGGTTATGATTATGAATATCACCCTGTTTTGGTTTATTGAAATAAAATGGACTTATTAAATATATTTAAATACAGTCATATTGATCTCAGGTCTGAAAAAGAATATAAAAAAGGTACTATTCCAAATAGTGTAAACATTCCCATTTTACAGAATCATGAGTTTGAAAGTGTAGGCAAAGAATATAAGGTTCATGGACAAAAGGCTGCGATAAACCTTGGTTTACAATTAGTATCAGGCAGTCTGAAAAATAATAGAATTATTGATTGGAAAAATCATATTAATTCAAATCAAGGTTGCTCAATATTTTGTTATAGAGGTGGACTTCGATCTAAATTGGCTCAAGAGTGGTTATTTGAAAAAAATATAACAGTAGATAGAATCTCTGGCGGTTATAAAAAAGTGCGCAATAAAATATTACAACAATACTCTGATAATGAAATTTATAAGAAAAAATGGTTTATACTTGGAGGGCTGACTGGTTCTGGGAAAACCGTACTGCTAAATAATTTTAAGCAAGCTATTGATATCGAGGCTATTGCGAATCATCGCGGTTCAGCATTTGGTAGCACAAACACTGCACAGTTATCTTGTGCGAATTTTGAAAATGCACTGGCTTTTCACTATATGAATAACCATTGTTCTAATATTCTACTTGAAGATGAAAGCAAAAAGATAGGCAAAGCAACTCTACCAAAAATATGGTATGATAAGATGCAGACGTCAGATTTAATTGTAATGGATATTAAGATAGAAGAACGAGTACATAATATTGTAAATGACTAT
>Ga0208764_10002289_pt1 | contig 12070 bp, 12 predicted proteins | sample ETNtaG_18_FD_185762 | JGI IMG/M metagenome (GOLD analysis project Ga0208764, IMG submission 185762) | Marine microbial and viral communities from oxygen minimum zone, Eastern Pacific Ocean - ETNP201302SV91 (SPAdes) (version 2) | ecosystem: Environmental > Aquatic > Marine > Oceanic ... | reverse complement strand
GGCCCCCACTGAAGCCTTGCGGTGGTTTACTTCGAGCACTTCGGTTTGAACCCAAACCGGGTCCGACACTGAAATCCATGGTGGACCGAGGGGGGTTCGGTTCATCAAGGGCAGGGTAGAGGGGGGAGCATGGTCAACCCTCGTGCAACCGTACTTGGTGTCGTATTTACTTTGTTACTTGGGGCGAGTATATTCACAATTGCACGTGATGGTGGAGTCGATGTAACTGCATGGGCACTTCTAGGGCTAACTGTCGCATTCGCCGCCGCCACCGTAATCGCATTTTTTACTGAAGAAGAAAGAACTTCATTCCCCAAAGAAACCGGTAACCTCGCAATTTCACATTCAAACAATGAATCGCAAAATCTGCCAAATCCCGAAGATGTCGGTTTTGACATCCCAATTTTATGATTAAAACAATCGTATTGTTTCAAGATTTTGCGGTGAGTGAGTTCGGACTTTGAAAGTCTTAGCGAGATCCTTCCTGAATTCAGCACATGTATGTGCATCACCATGGTGGCAAATTATTGTTCTAGGTTTGGGGTTCATTGCTTTGACATAATCCATCAACTGTCGGCGGTCCGAATGTCCACTGAAACCATCAATTGTAATTACATCACATTGTATAGGCACCATATGAGTATGCCCATCATCATTGATTGGGACCTCTGAGAATCCTTTCTGTAAGCGTCTCCCCAATGTCCCATCAGCTTGGTAACCCACGAAACAGAGTGTGTGATTCGGTTCAGGCGCCCAGTGCTTGAAATATTCAACAATTGGGCCGCCAGTCATCATCCCACTTGTTGCCAATACAATACAAGGTGAAGGGTCAAGGAGAATTGATTGTCTCTGATCTCGTGAAGAAACTTGCTTGAACCACGGGGAATTAAATGGATTGTCATCTCCACCTTTCAACACCTTCTTTCGCAAATCTCTGTTTAGCGCATCGGGGTGGCTTGCATGAATTGCAGTTGCTTCCGAAATCATACCATCAATCCAAACTGTCACAGGTTCACAATCGCCGGATTTGAATAATTGATCTATTGCAATCATAACTTCTTGGGAACGCCCTACAGCAAACACTGGACAGAAGATTTTCCCTTTCCTAGAAAGGGCCCTTTGGACTAGGTCTTGCAACTCTTGAGTGGCTTCTTGGCGGGTCGGTTGGAAATCTTTTGCGCCTCCATATGTCGACTCCATAATCAAAGTTTCAACCCTTGGAAATCTTACTGCTGCTGCATCATAAAGCCATGATTTTTCGTATTTTATATCACCACTAAACACGATATTATGCTTGCCATCACCAACATGCATGTGAAGTGATGAGGAGCCGAGAATATGACCGGCGTTGTACATTGTAAGTTTAATATCAGGGGCAATGTCAATTGTCTTCCCCCAGTCCACATCTACGATGTGCTTGATTAATTCTTGAACATCGCCGAGACTATAGGGTGGTGGATTTCCTTCTGCCCCTGCAACTTTGATGTAATCACTTTGCAGTAAAACCATCAAATCGCGAGTTGGTGGAGTGCAGTATACAGGTCCACGATACCCATACTTGAACATCACTGGTAAAAGGCCAATGTGATCAATATGTGCATGCGTAATTACTATTGCATCTAAATTTTCGAAAGGGAGTAATTCAGGTGCATTGAAAAACGGCATTACTTCACTGAGATTTGTTGTCGGTTTGGCTCCGACGTCGACGATAATTTTTGACTCATTGGTTGTCACAAGGTGCATCGCTCGACCTACTTCTCGGTATGAACCAAGTGCTGTCAAACGACACCATGCAACGCCTGATCGTTGTGGGCGATAAATACGGGTGCCGAACTTTCGCATCAGCGCTTTCCGATCTTCGCCATTTTCCTGACGATAGCGCCGAATATTGTGCATTGTTGCACTCTCTATTGGAGATGCTCTTTCGGTGCGTACCTGCCATCCAGTTTCTGCTCTAATCTTTCGCACAGTAACACCCTTTGCACCCACGGCTTGTCCAGGGTCTGTGCAGACTACAGTGACCTCGGACACAGCACCATCAAAGTAGATTCTCTTAAGTCCAGCTTCATCAGGAATTATATCTCGAATAAATAATTCTGCATCCTTCATATCAATCAAAATATCTGCTGAGGGACGGATTTCAACTCTACGTTTGATCGTTTTTGCTATTTTTGAGGCAAGGTTTTCCCCTCCTTCAAATCGTTCAGGAGTCGATGTCACAATTGCAATACTTGCTGCTTCAAGATCAACTTCGTAATCAATATCTTTCGGCACCAAACTCTGGATTTTTTTCTTTACTTCTTGAAATGTCAGTCGCATATTGCAACCTCCTCACCCGTGCATACACGCATCACTCAAAACGTCCAATGGACGTGAGGACGGCGCGAGCGCCGGGATTTTGATTAGCACTGAGCAATCAGTGCTGAAAGTTCTGCTTCATCCAGTAATCGGAAACCAGATTTCTCAGTAATTACTGACAGATCCATTCCGTTGCCACTGGCAGCATCACGTTGTGCACTAGCGAGTAGTGCTTTCGCAGCAACCTTGAGGGCTTCCTTTTCACTCATTCCTTTCTTGAATTGATCTTCTAGGACACCATACATGTAAGGTGACCCTGAGCCTGTAGCACAATAATCGTCAGGAATGGATCCACCTGCAGAATCGATAGAGTATACGTGGCCACCATCAGCATCCACGCCAGCAATTAGTAACTGAACCCAATGTGGGCGGCCAACTAGAATATTTGCAGTTAGTGTTGCTGCGCCTTTAACCGTCATTTGACATCCTCTCTTCAACTCAAAGAGGTTCATTTCGGCTGCAAGTGTGCGCGATAATGACTGAGCATGGCCAACCAAGCCAGCAGTTGTTAAAGCTAGGTTGTCAGCAATTCGAAACAATTTCTGGACACTCTTATTGGCTACAAAGTGGCCCATGGTCGCCCTATGATCCGCTCCAACGACTACGCCGCCGTCAAAGCAAATTCCAATTGTACTTGTTCCAGTCTTGACTGCCTTCATCTCTGCATCCAAATTATCCGCCTCCAAAAGTCGCGTGCTACACGTGAGGACATTTGTGCCATTCAGGAGTCCTTTATCAACCTCCCGCCGCATGTCCTATTTGTGCACCACCGAACCCTCTGAGGTCGTGGAGGTTATTGAACCTATGAAGTCGTACGGGTCCGAGGGTTGAAGGATTGAGACTAGGTGTGAGGTTGCATGGAGGAGGAGTCAGGTGGGCCAAGATGGATGGAAATGCCATCAATTTCAGAGGATTTTGAAGGGCCGATTCAACCTTCTGAAGCCTACCATGACCTTGGAGACTTATATCCAGATGCACCAGTCCCATCGTTCAGGGGAGATGTCATCATCCATCGAGCCGTGTTGCATGATTCCTCAGGGATCAATCAATTGTTTGATTGGACCGCTTCAGGTGACATCACTATAGTCGAACTGAAACGATTGATGCACCGTGAAATTGAGTTCGCATCTACAATTTCTCGTCTGCAAAAAATGGTTGAAGGGGAACTTGGGGGTTCATTGGTACAAATTGGTGATGAAAGATTGATCATTTTACCCACTGGATTCCAGGGGATGAAGGGGCTTGAAGATGAAGTATTCGCCCCGAATGAGTGATGAGGTCGGCCCATGCAGAGTATCATAGATGTTGATTGCATTGTATGCGGGCATTCTGATGGACTCTTAATGCTGGCACATACCGAAGAAATCGCTTACTTCGGAGAGCATACTCAAGTCACTTTGTCATGCCCTGGATGTGGATGGAGGCAGACAGATTTCATCCCTGCTGAATCTCGAGAGCCGGCATGTCTTTCCTTCGAAATATCGAGTTCCGAACACATGTCAATTAGAGTAATTAGGGGCTCAGGCTGCACAGTAAGATTAGTGGAATTGGATCTCGAAGTTCGACCAGGGTCGCAATCTATGGGATATGTTTCCAATATCGAAGGCGTACTCAATCGGTTTCAGGATGTTATCGAAATGGTAGGACGTGAAGCGATTCTCGAAAATGATGATGATGCCGTCGAAGAAATCTCTGACTTGATGAATAATGTCTCCAAAATTCGCACTGGAGAACTCACTGTAACTCTTGAAATGCTTGACCCTTGTGGACATTCACTCATTCTCTCTGAAAAAACCAATTCCCGACCATTAACAAGCGAGGAGTTGGGTCAATTACCAGTGGGTCCTGCTGCTGGACTGATGGAAACTGGGGCGGCTCATTCGCGCTCACAGTCACAAAATGAACAATGAACATATTCATTGGACCCATGCAGATGGTGAACAATATGGAACGACGTCCGGCCACTGAAATTTTTTCAGAATGGGCCGAGAGGGGGCGGGATGAAGGAATGGAAAGTGGTCATGCCCCGTCAGTAGAAGCTATGCTCGAATTAGCACTACCAAAGGTGGAACCTGACTTTTTAGCAATTGATGTGGGATGTGGAAACGGATGGGTTTGTAGAAAATTGAAGAAACATAATGATTGCAAGAATGTTGTGGGGATTGATGGTTCAGATGCTATGATTTCTAAGGCCAATAGTATTGACTCATCGGGCGATTATATACACGCAGACCTACCTGAATGGAAGCCTTCGAGAAAATTTGATTTGATTCATAGCATGGAGTTTCTCTACTATCTTACAAATCCACTTAATATGCTGGAAACTTTCCATAAAGAATGGCTGACTGATGGTGGAATTCTAGTTGCTGGTGTTGATTATTACCTTGAGAACAAAAAAAGTCACGACTGGCCTGATGCCCTAAATGTGCACATGACTCAATTGGGAATTGATGAATGGAAAAACGGGATGATTGAAGCAGGATTTTCGGATGTGGAAATACATCAAGTTGGAAAGAAAGAGGGATTCATTGGGACATTAGTCATGATAGGTCGAAGATAGTCAATTCTCTGCCAAAAAATCGGTAACTAAATGCGAATTCTGTTCTCTCAATTCACTTAATTCTGTCAACCAATTTGCAGCCTTTTCAATTGTCATTGACTTCAATTCACCACTTAGTAGGTCTCCTGTAGCATAACTACGGCGAATTTCTTCTAATGTGGCATCATCTTCTTCAAAGAAGAATTTGAGATATTGGAACGCAACGTCAATGTCTGGATTACCACCTAGGCGGCGGTGCTCCTCGACAGTTGATTGACCTCCTGAAAATGAGCGTTTGAACTTCTTCTCCATCATCTTGATATCTTCATTAAGGAAAATTGTGGTTTCAGGCATGGAAGATGACATTTTTCCGCCAGTCATACCGACTGCGAATCGGTGATATGTGCTGCTGGGTTGAAGTAAACCAGGACCACCCATACTTCTCTCAAGTTGTAGTAATGCCATTCGAATAGGATAACGATCTTTTGGTGTAGCAGCAGGCAAATCAACAATGCCATGTTTAGCATCTGCCATGATATCTCCGTAACCAACTTCTTGTAGAGAGCGGACTATTCTCGAGAAAACGAGTTTTGTAGTTGCTTTGTCACCTGAAACAATGCTTTGGTTTTCATCCATTATCGATACTGTGATTCGCAACCCCCCATTCTTTCTTCCATTGACGTTAAACCAATTTGTCTTGCTGGCCAAACCCCTACATAATCGGATATGAGGGTCTTGATCAACACCCACTGGAACAACAATTGGTCGGAGACCTCCATATTCGTCCAATTGGGGGTGGAGGATATCCCCGGCCTGAACCAATGGAGCCTGGACATGAGCCAAATTTGTATCACCTTGGAATCCATAAATTGCCTCAAACTCTGAAAGATTGGTCCTTTTCCCAAGTGTGAAACCCATTCGTTGAACTATAGGCCTAGTGCTCTGGAAATAAATCTGAGTTTTTTCTGGATCCAACCCCATAGCAACATAATTTGAAACATATTCTTCAAGGGCAACTTTCCGACATTCATCTAGGCTAAATCCGCGGGTTGCATTTGCTTCTAAATCAGCAACTGCAATGGTGACATCAGCACCTTGCTCTTGGAACCACCGTACTTGATCGATAACCATTTTATGTCCCAAATGCATTTTCCCGCTAGGCATCAAGCCAGTCATGACTCCAAATGCTTCACCTCGAGACTGTGCCTGAATGATGTTTCCAATATCTCGATGTGCGAAAATAATACCTCGCCGATGGTGCATTGAAGGGTTTTGAATTTGTGTGATTGGGATAGAGTCCAAACCGAACTGCTGCACAATTCGCTCATAGTCCGTAGAGACCTGGCTAGACCATGGGTCAATGTCTACCATCGACCATGCCGAACTCAAAGCGGCTTTCAAGTCGTCGGGTCTCTACAGCCTGCGGCCGATGGTTTGACGTGTACATCGTATTCCCGGGACATGGTTCGCATCTGTGTGCTAGGCGGGGGACTTGTCGGCCGATTTATTGCATTCAATCTTGCAAGTAAAGGGCACGAGATTCGATTAATTGATGCCGACGAGGGTGTATTGGAAAATTTACCTAATCGTATTCAAGGAATTCAAAGTCGAATTGATGTTTCACAAAAACTAGATGATTTAATTGGAGAGGCAGCAGTAGTTGTCAATTGCCTGCCGGGGAGGTTTGGCCATAAAATAAGGAAGTCTTTGATATCCATAAAAGGGATCATGGTAGCTGATTTAGCATTCACTTCAGAAGATCCAAGAGAACTGGACATATTGGCAAAAAATAATGGTAGTTTACTAATTTACGATATAGGTATTGCACCTGGTATGTCAAATATTTTGATTGGAAAAGTCCAGAACGATGCGTCCAAGGTCGACAGAGTTCGTATATGGGTAGGTGGAAATCCACAGAAACCAGATGCTGATTGGTCGTACATGGCACCTTTTTCCCCCTCTGATGTAATTGAAGAATATACAAGGCCCGCTAGAATTCGGCGTGGCGGTAAAAATATTGCAGCACCAGCATTGACGGAGAGACATTCTGTCCAAGTCACTGGATATGGTGAAATGGAGGCATTTCTGACTGATGGGTTACGTAGCCTTCTGGATACTATCCTTTGTGACGATCTGGCCGAGTATACGGTTCGATGGCCGGGGCATATCCAGCGATATATTGACCTTGATCCAATCAACGAGGAAGAATTGATCGAAAGTTGGAAATTCAATTCCACTCGACCTGAATTCACATGGCTAGCTGTCGAAATTCATGCGGACGGAGAGATGCATCGATGGGAAATTATCGATGAAGGCCAGGGTGGATGGTCTTCGATGGCAAGGACTACCGGTTTAGTTACAATTGAAGTTGTGGAAATGATGATTGAAGGTGTCTTTACTCAATTCGGTGTCTTGCCCCCTGAAGCACTTCATGAGCATGCTGACCGCTTCATTGCAATGATGAAAGGTAATGGGGTAAAAATCATAAATAATCACTCCTCATCATCAGAGTAATTTTGCATTTCTCTATCCTTTTTCAATGTCCACCAAATGGCTGTTGGAGCCACTAAAATGATGACAATAGCAACCATTGGTAAAATCCAACTGGGTTCGATATCGGCTTTTGGTTCAACTAACCAAGTGAACCTAAGTGAACTATATTGGAATGGTTCACTCCATTCAAATAAATCCGTGGTGTGATGGCCTGCAACTGCAATTGCCCAAGTGTGGTTATTGAAAAGAGGTTGGTTTTCGATGATTGTAACGTCCGACCAATCAGTCTCGCCCTCTGTGTAGATTGTTGTAACTAAATCTGGACTGACCGATATAATGAGATAAGAATTCTCAACCCTCCATCCACTTCTCAAATGGCCTTCTTCGGAACCCATCAATTCTAATTCCATTCCATTTTCATCAATTATTTTTTGGATAGAAACATTGCCTAAATCAATTCTCAAAGTTAGTGGCACGGGCCAGTAACCTAGCCCCGATGAAATAGAAATTTCCAAATTTCCATCTGAATCCGTGGTGTTCAATTCACCCCCATTGAGGTATGAATGGTACTCACCCCAAGTTGTATACCATACACTTTGATCTTCAATCCATTCAACAACGTCTTTGTCACGACGGACATTCAAATCTTCAATTCTCGCCTCCCAATACATACTAACAAGACCACCATGAGATGCTACAGATTGAATCAAATCCTCATCAGCCACATTCTTTTCCAAACTACCACCATTTCGTTCTACTTTATTGACATAATTGGGGTCACCTTCGATTTGGTCCCCAACTACGCGGAATCCACTCTCAAATAATTCCAGCCCGTGTGCATCAGAAATTTCTTCTGAAGGCAACCCAAATGAAAGTGGGTTAGATCCCCATTTAGATGCATCAATACGATCTGTGAGGTATTCCTTACATTCACCCACGACTTCTTTGAGATTGTCCAGTGTATTCACCCCAGGTATGCCATGGCATCCAAACTCATCGCCAAGTTCAAGACGTTCCCCCCCGACTACTTCTTGAGTCAGCCAACCATCTTCCTGCCATGCAACAGCAGTAGGTAACCCCAAGGGCACCAACAGTACGAAAAGCATGACGAAAGCCGATAGGCGACGGGTGTTCACGGCTAATGGCGGAAGGTCACCGTTCTTCATTTTGAGGGTACTAACATCGGCAATACTGAAGAGTAAATACTGTACAGACCAGGTCAATGGGAATGATTTCTGATTCCACTCTCTTGGAATTCAACAAGTTATGCGAAATCCCTGGTACTGGAATCCCACTACCCAAAGCACCAACGTACTCAATGCTACTACGTACACTCCCGGCATTCCTAAGAACTATTTTCCGATTGAGATTTTATGGGCTAGATCGAATTAACAGAAGGGGCCCTGCTATCCTTGCAGGAAACCACACATCCCACATCGATCCAATTGCAATAATTGGTGGTTCAAGGAAACGTGTGCACTATCTTGCAAAGGATTCTCATTTCAAGCATTTTCACACAGCGATTGTGATGCGGACTACTGGTCAAATCAACACCCATCGGGAATCAGGGGCATCAGATGCTTTGGCACGTGCATCAGATGTCCTAAGCCACGGAAAAGTAATGGGTATTTTTCCTGAAGGGACTCGTTCAAGGAGGGATTCAGCCCCTTATTTACAGCCTGGAAGAACCGGAGTTGCACGTCTTGCTGCAAGCCACCCAAATGTACCCGTATATCCTTGTGCATTAGTTGGCGCACGTTCTGTAATGGCGCCAGGCGACAAAATTCTGCGACCATGGAAAAAAGTAGAGGTTTCATATGGAGAGGGGATTACTTGGAATGAATGGATACAGCACCCAAAGGGTGGCAACCAAGATGATGGGCAACTTCAAGCAATTATTGAATCAGAGAAACATGAGCGACGTGCATCGATTGGGGCTCTTTATCGGAGATTCACGGACCAACTAATTGGTTCTTTAGCAGCACTGGGTGCACCCTGAAATGAGGTGGGACACAATTCAAGAACCGGCTCTACACAGTCTATCTTGTTCCCATGCAAACTTACCTTGACCTCATCCGACGAGTCCTCGATGAAGGAGTGGAGCGCGGAGACCGTACAGGTACAGGGACACTGAGTGTTTTTGGACACCAAATGCGATTTGATTTATCCGAAGGGTTTCCGGCTGTAACAACAAAGAGGCTGCACTGGCCAAGTATCATCCATGAACTTCTGTGGTTCCTATCAGGCGATACCAATGTGGCCTATCTACAAGAAAATAAAGTGAGAATTTGGAATGAGTGGGCTGATGAGAACGGAGATTTGGGTCCAGTTTATGGCAAACAATGGAGGAAGTGGGAAACTGAAGATGGGCAGATGATTGATCAAATTGCTAGAGCAATTGAAACACTCAAAAATAATCCTGAAAGTCGTCGGAATATTGTCAGTGCCTGGAATGTCGGCGAACTGGATGATATGGCATTAATGCCCTGCCATGCATTCTTCCAATTCTACGTAGCCGATGGGAAGTTGTCATTACAATTGTATCAACGTAGTGCAGATATATTTCTTGGCGTACCCTTCAATATTTCATCATACGCGCTCTTATGCCACATGATTGCACAAGTTTGTGACCTAGATGTTGGGGAATTTGTGCACACCATCGGTGACGCCCACCTATACTTGAATCACCTTGAGCAGGCTAAGGAACAAATTTCTAGGATTCCAATGACACTACCGAAATTAAAGTTAGAGACTTCGATTATGAATATTGATGACTTCTTGTCAGAACATATTGAGATTGTGGGGTATGAACACCATCCACACATTACTGCACCAATTAGTGTATGAGGTGATTTTTTGAAAATAGCGATGATTGTTGCCATGGATGAAACTGGAATTATTGGTAATGAGAACACCTTACCGTGGAGAATGCAATCCGATATGGCTCGTTTCAAGGAGCTTACTATTGCAGATGGGTACAATGCAGTCATCATGGGCCGTAAAACTTGGGAATCACTTCCTGAGGCATTCAGGCCCCTTCCTGAGCGTGTCAATATTGTAATGTCTAAGGACACGAATTGGTCCCATCCAGATGCTGATGCCGCATTATATCCTGGTAGAGCAATCGAAATCGCTCATGCTGAGGCTTGTGATGAATGCTGGATTATAGGTGGTGGCCAAATCTATCAAATGTTCATGGACCAAATTGATGAAATTCATATCACGACGGTGCACACTTCAAATTCAGGAAATGTAGAATTCCCTGAATGGGATCGTAGTAAATGGACTGAAAATGTAATCGAACGAAGGGGCGAATCTGATGGAGACGACTATTCATCAACATATTCCATTTGGACAATGACCTAATTCAAAGAGTTTGTTCTATCCAAATATTGTTGCCCATAATGCTCCCACTGTTCCAAAGTCCAACCTTCGGGAAGCCCTGTTGGGGGCAAAGGTGGAGATACTGTCGCACGAACTTCGAGGGCAGGTTGGACGGGAGTGGGTTCAAGAACTTGAACAGGTGGATCATAATCGGGGATTTGGTGAACCTTTGAGTAATCAAACGGGTCAACTGGAGCCTGCCCCCAAACTTGATTTTGATTGCGAATATTCGTCAAGAAAAAGTAGGAGGCACTGATAAATATCAAAAGTAGTCCAATAATGGAAAATATAACTGCAATTGTCATTTTGCTATCATTCGAATCCGAGTTTTCATTTTCGAAAACAATAGAAGAACCATTATCGGAATTATTGGAGGGGGACGAATTATTTCCAACATCTTGATTTTCGCCAAGCGGGGTAGAATCGCAGCCGTCAGGAATTCCATCCAAATCAATATCTGACGAATCATTGTAACCTTCACAGGAGTCCATAGCGTCTGAAATTCCATCCTCATCTGAATCAATTAATTGATCACAGCCGTCAGGAATTCCATCCAAATCAATATCAATTGTGTCGTCATAACCAGGGCATATGTCGGATGAATCGGATACACCATCCTCATCTGAATCAATTAATTGATCACAGCCGTCAGGAATTCCATCCAAATCAATGTCAATTGTGTCATCGAATCCATCGCAGATATCGGCATTATCGTAGATTCCGTCTCCATCTGAATCATCTATGCATCCATCCCCATCAGAGTCCCAAGGAATTGATTCTTCTTTGTTACAGGCATCCGTCCATGATTCGATATAATCGTAAGGAGTCAAATCCTTATCTACCAACCCAGGGAATACACTGGAATATCGACGGACTTTGAATACATTATTTTGAGAACTTTCTGGCTGGTTCCCTTGTGGAACTGTGTCGCCTTGATTCATAGGTCCGCTACCTACAACTGGATTGACGTATTCCCATACAATTTCACCATCAAGGTTGACTTCATAGAATGTACCCTTTGGGCCGAATGTTACCAATGTATTTCCATTAGGTAATCGCTCTACTCCTGAAATTGATGTGCCATACATTTCACCCCCTATATCCCAATCCCAACTCGTTGCAGTAGGCCCCCATGCTAGTCCGCTTTCCAGTGTATACTCTCCACTGACCGGGTTGAATGGTGGTGAGAAAACATCAATTGAGGAATACTCAGGAGTTCTACCAACACCGTTGTTGAACAATATCAACTGTCCAGCACCAACTCTATCCTCTTCAATCCATTGAATATCGTGTTGG
>Ga0208764_10002288_pt1 | contig 12070 bp, 9 predicted proteins | sample ETNtaG_18_FD_185762 | JGI IMG/M metagenome (GOLD analysis project Ga0208764, IMG submission 185762) | Marine microbial and viral communities from oxygen minimum zone, Eastern Pacific Ocean - ETNP201302SV91 (SPAdes) (version 2) | ecosystem: Environmental > Aquatic > Marine > Oceanic ... | reverse complement strand
TTTACTTTATTTGAATAAGCATCATTAGTTTCCCATCCTTTAAGTTCTAGAGAATTTTTGTCAAAAAGAATTTTTACTTTATTTGTTTTTTTATCAGAAAATATAAATCCGATTAAATCCGAATTTAACTCAGATGGATTACTTTTTCTTATTAAATCAATAATTTTTTCTTTTTCTAAAATAAAGGAGAGTGGAGTTGATTTTATGGGATATAAATAAATTTTTTTATATTTTTTTTTTATTATTGCTACTGTTTTTCCATTGGAAATAATTGTTTTTTCTTTTGAATTTTTATAATTACATTTCATAAGTAAAGGGTATTTTATGTAGCAAGTTCCTATTTCCTCCTTATTTGCAATCTTTTGATTAAAATCAAAAGTTAATGTTTCTGTTGTTGTTAATTTGTTAATAAGATTTTCTTGCAAATCTGCTAAAGAAATATTAATTGATATAAGAAACAAGAAAAAAATTTTTAAAATAAAAAATAATTTTTTTATCAAAATTTACCTATAAAATTTCTCTTTTTCCTACATGATTGGCTTGACCAACGATTCCTTCTTTTTCCATTGTTTCCATAATTCTTGCTGCTCTATTGTAACCAATTTGCAATTTTCTTTGTAAGAAACTTGTAGATGCTTTTCCTTCAGATTTTATAATATCTACAGCTTTGTTGTATAGTTCGTCTTTTTCATCATCAATGCCGTCTTTAATGACATCATCTTTCTCCTTAAGAACTGTAATTTCATCAATATAATCTGGCTCTCCTTGAGATCTCAAAAAACTATTTACTTTTTCTATTTCAGGTTCTGAAACGAACGGTCCATGAATTCTAACTATTCTATTAGCTGATGACATAAATAGCATGTCACCTTTGCCTAATAACTGTTCTGCTCCTTGTTCTCCCAATATTGTTCTGCTATCAATTTTCGAACTAACTTGAAATGAAATTCGTGTAGGAAAATTTGCTTTAATTGTTCCTGTAATAACATCGACACTTGGCCTTTGTGTAGCCATGATAATATGAATTCCAGCTGCTCTCGCCATTTGTGACAATCTTTGAATGTAATTTTCAATTTCTTTTCCGGCTACTAACATTAAGTCAGACATTTCATCTACAATTACTACAATATAAGGCATGTGTTTTTTGTGTTTAGAATTATATCCATCAATATTTTTAACACCTACGCTAGTCATTAATTTGTATCTGCTTTCCATTTCTTTCACAGCCCAACCAAGTGCAGCAGTAGCTTTTTTGGACTCAGTAATTACTGGACATAACAAATGTGGAATTCCTTCATACGCTGATAATTCTAGCATTTTAGGATCAATTAAAATTAAGTTACATTTTTCTGGAGTATATTTATAAAGTAAAGATAATATTATAGTGTTAATGCAAACTGATTTCCCAGATCCTGTGGTTCCGGCTATTAATAAATGAGGCATAGAAGATAGATCTCCAATAACAGGAGAACCGGAAATACTTTTTCCCAAAGCTATAGGTAATTTTATATCTCTTTTATTAAATCTTTCATTTGAAATAATTTCATTTAAAAAAACATTTTCTCTCTTTGAATTGGGAATTTCTATACCAATTGTGCTTTTTCCAGGTATTGTTGCCACTCTTGTAGAAAATGAACTTGTATTTCGTGCTATATCATCAGCCAAATTTACTATTTTAGAAACTTTTATTCCTGAAGCTGGCTCAAATTCATTTAATGTTACTACTGGTCCACAACTAATGCTTTTTATTTTTCCTTCAACACCAAAATCAAGTAAAATTTTCTCAAGAAACAAAGCATTTTTGTTTAAATCACTATCATTAATATTTTTTTTATTTTTTATGTCAGGATTTGTTTCTAAAAGATTTATATTAGGCAATTTAAAATTGTTGTCTAAACGTTTATTTTTTATTTCATTTTTTTTCAAAAAAGGTAAAATTGGTTGTTTGTCTTTAACAGAATTTTCTTCAGGCTCTCTAACATCAATTAAATCATTTGAAACATCACTATCTTCATTTATTTTTTTCTGTTCTTTATTTAGAAATAAGATAGTTTTTTTTATTAACCAATAAGGAAAAAGAAAAATTTTTTTAATTTCTTTTAGTTTTACATCTAAGCTAAATATAAAAAATAAAATAGTTAGAAAAATAAGTATATAAACTGCATATATGTGTTCTATTAAAGGAGTATAGTAATAAATGGTTTCTTTAATTTTATTTCCTACAAATCCACCATTTCCATTATCAATCAACCAAAAAGAATTATTATAACCACTATTTAAAAAAGATGTTCCACAAATTATATAAATAAATAAGTAAAAAATTTTCTTACTAAAATTATCTATTATTTTTTTAGTAGTGAGAGTAAAACCCCACGAGAAAAAATTAAAAACAATCATAAAAGCGATCAGTCCAATAGATTGAAGCAAGAAATCTGATATAACGCTCCCATAAAAACCACCAATATTTTTAATTTCTACATTTTCAGGTGTGTAAATAAAGTTGGGATCGCTAGGGGAGTAAGAAGTTATAATTAGCAAAAGAAAGAGACCATTAAGTATTAAAATAACACCAAGGGTTTCAATAAGTCTTTTTTTTATAAAATCGTTGATATTTATCAAAATTTGAGATTTCATAATTTTCAAATCAGTTAATTAACTTTGTATCATTAATTAATAATTGTTAAAATTAATTTATAAAAAAATAAGGCCATGAAAAAACAAAAAATTTGCATCATTGGGGGTAGTCTTGCGGGATTAACAACAGCTATAAGCCTTTCTAGACTCGATTGTGAAATAGATCTGATAGCAGGAAATTTAAGTAAAAATTTAAGTTCAAATAGAACAATAGCAATATCTGAAAATAATTTTGACTATTTAAATAAATTAAATATTTCTAAAGGATTGCGCAAGGAGTCTTGGGCGTGCTCTAAAATGAAGTTATATACAGAAGTTAAAGATAAAAAATTTTCAGAAATATTTGTAATTAACAAAGAAAATAAAAAAGAAAATATTTTTTACACATTGGAAAATAAAAAAATAATGAAATTAATGATAAAAAAAATTGAAAAAATTAAATCAATTTCACTAAAAAAAAATCAAAAAGTTCTTTCAATTTCAACCAAAGGTTTGTTGAATAGTGTAAAATTTAAAAACAAAATTCAGAAGTATAATCTAATAATTGTTTGTACAGGATATAACTCCGATTTAATAAAAAATATTTTTCAGCAAAAGATAATAAAAAGTTCATATGGAGAGATAGCTATAACTACTATTTTGAAGCATTTTCCAACTAAAAATAATACTACTAGACAAATTTTTTTAGATGATTCTATATTTGCGTTCCTGCCTATTTCGCATACTAAGACGTCAATAGTTTGGTCTGTAAAAAAAAGCGGAAAGGTGATTAAAAATTCTTCTTTAAGAAAAAAAATAAAATTTTATACATCAAATTTTATAAAAAATATAAAATTTATTGAAAATATAGAGCATAATGATTTAAATTTATTTATTCGTGAAAAATATTTTACGAAGAGAATTTTATTATTTGGTGACGCTCTTCATGTTATGCACCCTTTTATTGGTCAAGGTTTTAATATGACACTTAGAGATTTATCATCTTTAGAACAAATATTATTAAAAAAAATAAAACTTGGATTAGATATTGGTGGATCTGATGTTTTGTCAGAATTTACTAGTGAGGTGAAACCAAGAAATTTTATTTTTTCAACGGGTTCAGATTTTCTAAAAAAGTCAATTTCTTTTAAAAAAGCAAGAAATGATATGTTTAAAATTTTAAATAAAAGCAATTTGGCAAAAAACATATTTTTTAATATTGCCGATAAAGGATTAAGATTTTAATTAAATCAAAACTGATCTTCTTCCGTTGAATCTTTCATTGCAGTAGTGGAGCTTTCTCCGGAAGAAATAGTGTTTGATATTGCATCAAAATACGAAGTTCCTACTTCTTTTTGATGCTTGGTTGAAGTGTAGCCTTCTTTTTCGCTATCAAATTCTTTTTGTTGTAATCTTGAGTAAGCCGACATTCCATATTGATTATATTTTTTTGCTAAATCAAAAATAGCATAATTTTGTGCATGAAAACCTGCGAGAGTGACAAATTGAAATTTGTATCCCATATTACCAATTTCTTTTTGAAAAATTTCAATTTCCTTATCAGATAAATTTTTCTTCCAGTTAAATGATGGAGAGCAGTTATAAGCCAATAGTTTACCTGGAAATTTTTTATGAATAGCGGCAGCAAATTTTTTTGCCTCTTCCAGACTTGGTTTTGAAGTTTCACACCAAACTAAATCACTGTAAGGAGCATAAGCTAAACCTCTAGAAATAGCTTGATCTAAGCCATCTTTAACATAGTAAAATCCTTCAGGGGATCTTTTTCCAGTTAAAAAAGGTTTATCGTTTTCGTCAATATCACTTGTAATTAGTTTTGCGGCATTTGCATCAGTTCTAGCTATAATTATTAAAGGAACTTCCATTACATCTGCAGCTAATCTCGCTGATTTAAGATTCTTGATCATTGTTTGAGTAGGAACTAAAACTTTACCTCCCATATGGCCACATTTCTTTTCTGAGGCTAGTTGATCTTCAAAATGAATTCCAGCTGTGCCCGCCTTTATAAATTTTTTTGTTAATTCAAAAACATTCAAAGGGCCGCCGAATCCAGCTTCTCCATCAGCTACTATTGGCATTTTATAGTCTACCTGATCTTTTGTAGTAATTTTTCCTTCCATTGCTTCCATATGCTGAATTTGGTCAGCTCTAATTAAAGCGTTATTCATTGCCTGTACAAGTTTTGGAGCACTATCATAAGGGTAGAGACTTTGGTCAGGATACATTTCGCCAGCACTATTTGCATCGGCTGCTACTTGCCAACCGCTTAGATAAATTGCTTTTAAACCAGCCTTGGCATGTTGAACGGCTTGATTACCAGATAGAGAGCCTAGTGATTTAACATAAGGTTCTGTATTTAATAAATTCCAAAGCTTCTCAGATTGTGATTTACAAAGAGTATATTCGATATTAAATGTACCTTTAAGTTTTTCAACTTCTTCTTTTGTATAATCTCTTCTTATTCCAGCAAATCTTTTGAGATCAAAAGATACCTGTGCTGATTTATTTTTTGAATTCATAGATATTTTTTTTGAATAAAGTTCTTTGTTTATTCGGAATCTTCTTGAACGTCGTTCATTCCTGCAGTACCCCAGTCTTGATCATCTTCCTTAACATATAATCCTTTATCAGAAGATCGATCGATTATTTTGTTGTCTGTAGCAGCAAATTTGTTCATAATATTTACTATATTTACAAATTATCAAATATTCAATGTTTTTATTGATTTTAAATGTAAATATATGTAAATAAATAATTTGATAAGTGTAAATTTTGTAAATATGAATCAAATAGATCAGCAAATAGGTAATAAAATTAGGGCTAAAAGGAGAAAGCTTGGGATAACACAGGCCAATTTATCAAAAAAGTTATCGATATCACCAACCTATCTCAACTTAATGGAAAGCGGAAAAAGGAAAATAAATTTAGATTTATTACTAAAAATAGCAAATGAAATAAATGTTGATGTATCGGACATATCAAAAAAAGTAGATACAAATTTATATCAAAATTTAATGGATTTGCTTGGAGACAATTTATTTGAAAATTTAGACATAACAAATTTCGATGTTAAACAGTTAGTTAATACGAATCCTGTAATTGCAAAAGCATTAGTAAAGCTAGGGGACAACTATAAGAAAAAAAATCAAGATATAGTAAGTAAGGTAGAAAATATATCAGGCAAATTTATTGATAATCGAAAAAATTCATTTCCTGGAGAGGTGGTAGCAGATTTTATACAAGAAAATGAAAATTATTTTCCAAAATTAGAAGATTTTGCAACTAATTTATTTAACAAAATCCAAACCAATAATCGAGTTGGATATTCTTCAATATGCCAATATTTATTAAATAAACACAAAATAGAAGTGAAAGATGTTGTTCCTGATGAAAACAAACCATTTACTAAGCAGTATGATGAAAATAAAAAAATTTTTCTAGTATCGGACTATTTGAACCTTGAAACAAAAAAGCTGTATGCAGGTGCACATGTTGCACAACTAGAGGCTAGCAAAATTATAGATGAATATTTAAATATTCTCTCTTTTCCTAGCGAGGAGTCAAAAAAATTATCAAAAGTTGCTTTGTTAAATTATGCTGGCGCAGCTATAATAATGCCATACAAACTCTTTTATGAAGAATGCATCAAACAGAGATATGACGTTGAACTTTTACAAAATACTTTTGCAGTTTCATTCGAGCAAGTTGCTCATAGACTTACCTGTTTACAAAATCCCAAAATGAAAGGTATTCCATTTCATATGTTAAGAGCTGATGTTGCTGGAAATATTTCAAAAAGATTTTCACTATCTGGAATTGAAATACCGCGATATGGCGGTGCTTGTCCAAGATGGAACATTTATAAAGCTTTTACAATGCCTGGCAAAATAAATGCTGCTGTTTCAAAAATGTCTAATGGTGAAAAATACGTTTGCATTGCTAGAACTGTGGAAAAAGGAATTGGAAAACATGGAATGGAAAAAACTTTATTATCAATAGGTTTAGGTTGCCAAGTTAAATATTCTAAAGATTTTGTTTATGCGGATTCATTGAATTTAAATGATAAAAAAACTGAAACTCCAATTGGTGTGAATTGTAGAACTTGCGATCGTATGGATTGTCAACAAAGAGCTTTTCCTCCCCTTCATAAGAAATTTGACATTGATCTTAATAAAAGAGGGATATCAGTATATGTTGCGGATTAAATCAAATATAATATAATACCTTTTTTAAATAAGCGGGAGTAGCTCAGTGGTAGAGCGAAACGTTGCCAACGTTTAGGTCGAGGGTTCAATTCCCTTCTCCCGCTCCAAAGTCATGGATGATCTAGATAAAAAAAATTGTGTACCTTGTCGTGGCGGAATTCCGGCTTTTGATATTACAGAAATACACAAGTATTTGAAAAGAGTAGATGGTTGGGATGTTAAAAAAAAAGATGAAATTTATTTTCTTGAAAGAAATTTTAAATTTAATAATTTCATCGAAAGTCAAAAATTTGTCGATAAAGTTGGCAATATAGCAGAGTCACAAGGTCATCATCCTGACGTAATGTTCGGTTGGGGATATGCAAAAATTCAGATTTTTACACATAAAATCAAAGGTCTAGTTGAAAGTGATTTTATTTTAGCTGCGAAAATAAATAAAATTAAATTTAATGTTTGAAATGACGAGTTCCTGTTAAAACCATAACAATTCCGGCATCATTAACAGTTTTAATAGCTTTATTATCATTAATGGAACCTCCAGGTTGAATTATAGCATTAACTCCCGCATTAATTAACTCTTCAATTCCATCTGGAAAAGGAAAAAAAGCATCTGAGGCTGCTACACAATTTTCTATTTTTTCCGGTAAAAATTGTAGCGCCTTATTTACTGCAATTTTGCAGCTGTCCAATCTACTTGGTTGTCCAGAACCAATTCCAATAGTTGATTTATTATTTGTTAAAACAATGGCATTAGATTTTGTAAATTTTGAAATATTAAATGCAAATTTTAAACTAGAAAGCTGCTTTAATGATGGTTTCTTTTTCGATACTATTTTTAATTTTTTATTTAAAAGTATGTTATCTGCGTCTTGAGCTAAAAAATAATTTCCTAAAAAAAGATAATGATTTATATTAGTTATATCAACTTTGCTATAGTCAATTAATCTTACATTTTTTCTTTTTCGCAAAATCTTTAAGGCGTCTTTTTTGAATCCTCTAGATAAAATTACCTCGAAAAAAATTTTATTTAGTTCAAAGGCAATTTTTTTTGTAATAATAGAATTTAAGGCAATTACACCACCAAAAGCACTTACAGGATCACATCGCAGTGCATTTTTGAAAGATACAAGTTGGTTTTTTTCACAGGATACACCACAGGGGTTTGCATGTTTAATTATCACTGTCCCTTCATTTTTTTTAAAAGAATTTATAATTTCTAAAGCACTGTAAATATCATTATAATTATTATAGCTAAGATTTTTTCCATGTATTTGTTCGAAGCCTAAATTTCCTTTTGTGCTATATAGAGTTCCACTTTGATGGGGATTTTCACCATAACGGAGTTTTTCTTTCAGAGTTCCATGAATAGTTTTTTTTTCAGGAAACTTTATTTTTAATTCTGAATTTAGCCAGTGAGAAATAATAGAATCATAATAAGCGGTTAATGAAAAAGCTTTTGAAGACATTAGTTTTCTAAACTTTAATGAAGTTGAACCTTTATTATTTTTAAGCTCTTTTACAAGCTCCGAGTAATCATTAGTTTTAGAAATTATTGCTACATCATTAAAATTTTTTGCAGCAGCACGAATTAATGCAGGTCCTCCAATATCAATATATTCTATCATTTCTTGAAATTTTATTTTTTCATTTAATTTTTTTTCAAATGGATAAAGATCAACAATTACTAAATCGATGTTTTTTATATTTTGCTTTTTTAAATCTTTTTTATGTTTTTTATTATTTCTTATGTTCAGAATGCCTGCATGTATTTTAGGATGCAGTGTTTTTACTCTACCATCAAGCATCTCAGAGAATCCTGTATAGTCAGAAACTTCTATACAATTGTAATTCATGTTTTTAATTTTTTTAAACGATCCGCCAGAACTTATAATTTCAATATTAAATTTTTCTAAAGTAGGTAATATTAATTTTAAGCTTGATTTATCTGAAACAGAAATTATTGCTCTTTTAATTTTTTTTAAATACATATTTTTTATTTTATACGTTCAATTTCCCATTTTATTGAAATAATTTCATTATTTATTTTTCCAGAGATAAAAATAGATTCGTTATTTATTATTTTATTTTTATTTCCAAGAAAAATATTTTTTTCTATATCTATATTATTATCTTTAGCTTGTAATAACCAACCTTCTTTGTTTGATAAACTGATTATCACTGAATTTCCAGCTTTTGTTTTTACTATTTTTGTATCAGGATAAATATGAAATCTAATATAATATATTAATGAATTTGAATAGTTTTTAGTTTTTTTTAATTGATCTTCTCCATAAATTTTGTCATCTTTTTTTAAAATTTTAATTGACCTTGTGTGAATATAACCAAATTTCCTTTCGTATCCGTTATGTGTAGCATCAATTAGATAAAAATTTTTTTCATTTGTATAATTTTTTTTTATTATTTTGTGCTTTTCTATTAGTGAATTTCCATATATTTTATTAATAAATTGATTTTTTTGAAAAGTGCAGGATGAAGTATCATTTATATATAGCGTGGAATGTGCTGCTGTAGATCGACTCAATGCATTAATTTTAGTAGAAAAATATTTTCCATATCCAGAATTACATATTACTTTTTGCTTACCCGAAATAAGTTCGAAAGCTAAACAGCCAGCTTGGTAAAACTTAGAATAATTATTGGGAGGCGGGTTACCACAATCAATAAAAAATTCGAACCCCCTTTTTTTTATTTTAATTAAATCACCAATTTCGTGTGTGTTGTCGTTAAATTTATATTTGAGTGTTTTTAAAAATATATCATAGTCTCTATGATTAATTTCTGTGGCCCCATTAAACAAAGGGAATTGTTTATTCGAGCAAGATAATGCAGAATAGCAGTTCCCGCACTTTAATATAATATTGTTTAAAAAATCAGGAACAGCTCTTTGAGCTTCTTTAAACCATTCTCTAATTAAAATTAAATATTTTAAGTAAATAAATATTTCTTCAGGATTTCTAGATTTTGGAAAGCCATTTTTATCAAAATAATTTTTTATAGTTTTCTCTAATTCTTTTATCCCAATTTTAAAATTACTTTCATTTTCTTTGAACATTATCCCAGATAAAATAATTGCAGAGCAGCAAACTATTTTATCTGGTTCATAAATTAAATTATCTAAGTTTTTTAAAAGGAAATTAGATTGCTTAACAATACTTAAGAAAAATTTTTTTTTATATAATTTTTCTGAATTTTCTAAAGTAATATCAGTATTAGACGACCAGGCAATTATTCTTCTTGCCATAATTTTCATATCCCAGGTTTGAGGTTCATAATTATAAAATATGTTAATCCAACTTTTAATAATATCTTTTGTAATAATTTTACTATTTTTTCGATCAAGTTTTGCTAACCATAAAAAACTGTGCAAATTTTCAAATTTTAATTTATCTTCAACTTTTGTTTGCCAAAGAATTTCTGGAGATGTGTTTGTAATTTTATAGAAATCAGGTGTAATTGTACTTAAAGATGCACATAAGTAAGTACTAGGTGTATAAAAAATTCTTTCAGGGATAAATGTAATTAATTTATTGTTGTAGAAATTGCTTCTAAAATAAAAATTTCTAACATTTAATAAAAATAATTTGAAAATAGAAAAAAAGTATAATCTAATACTTTTAAATCCATACATTTTTTATCCTGTTCTCAATAATTGAATATTCTTTTTTAAATCCCCGCCATTTTCCTTAAAAATTGTTGTTCCGGAAACTAAAATATCTACCCCAGCTTCTTTTGCTAATTTTGAATTTTCAAAATTTATTCCCCCATCAATTTCTATTTCAGTTTTAATTTTTTTAGAATTGATTTCTTTCTTTAATATTTTTACTTTATCTAAAGTTTCTTTAATAAATTTTTGTCCACCAAAACCCGGGTGTACACTCATTACTAAAACTAAATCAATTTTATCTAATATTGGGATAACTTTGTTTACTGAAGTTTCTGGATTTAAAGATATTCCAACTTTTTTATTATATTTCTTAATTTCGTTAATAGATTCTTCTAAATTATTTGTTGCTTCCGGATGTATAGTAATGATATCTGCACCAGCATTAGCAAAATTTTTAATAAAATTATGAACTGGTGAAATCATTAAATGAACATCAAATGGTAGACTTGTATATTTTCTAAGTTTTTTTATTACATCGGGGCCAATAGTTATATTGGGCACAAAATGTCCATCCATTACATCTATGTGTATCAAGTCAGCTTTTGCTGTTTCTAAATTTTGAATTTCCTTTCCAAGTATACTGAAATCTGCGGACAAAATAGAAGGAGATATTTTTATATGTGGCATAAGAAAATTTATATTTTTATATTTGAAATATGTCAAAAAAAAAGAAGGGCGGGAATTCCCGCCCTTCTTGAATATTCTGAGTATAAATTTATTATTTATCCTCTTGCTGTGTCTCCAATATCATCAACTAGAGCACTTACTGATTTTCTTGGCATAGTAGACATTTCCATTTTGTAAGCTAAGAACCACATCATTCCAGTACCTAATATCCAGAATAATATTTGCCAAGCCCAAATTGATGGAATTCCAAATGTCCATGTGCTGATATCGTTTGGTGAACCAAAGATATCATTTCCTATAACAGCTCCCGGTCCAATTCCAAAGAACAACCAAGCAATTGTTATAATCCAAGCTGCAGGCTTAAGACTTTGCTTGCTTGCTGGAAGACCAGCATGGTCTGCTAAGAAGTCATGGTATTTTTGTCTATGAGCACGTTCTCTTGAGTTTTGAGTAATTGCAGAAACTGGTAAACATACCAATAACTGGAAGAACATTCCCCAGAATGCAGAGTGCATTGTCCAAGGCCATCTTCCCCAAGGTATTGAATCGCCAAATAAGTTCTGACCAATACTTTCAGTCATAATTACGGCAATAATTCCTGCTAATAGTCCCCAAGATACTCCTTCTCTTGTCAACCATGGGAAATAGCAAACTGCAGCTAATGGTACCCACATTTGGAAACCAAACGCTACTGCTAATCCACCAAGAAGTACTAATGCGTCCTTAGAGAATGTTGCAACTAATAAAGCTGCACCAACTACAAGTACCACACAAACACGACCAAACATTTTTTGTTCGCTGTGTGACATCTTCGGTCTGAAGAATTTTTTGTAGATATCTCTAGTTAACATTGAAGCACAAGTTGACATGTATGCTGCACCTGTAGACTGCATAGCAGCTAGTGCACATACCGCAAGAAGAC
>Ga0208764_10002287_pt1 | contig 12077 bp, 13 predicted proteins | sample ETNtaG_18_FD_185762 | JGI IMG/M metagenome (GOLD analysis project Ga0208764, IMG submission 185762) | Marine microbial and viral communities from oxygen minimum zone, Eastern Pacific Ocean - ETNP201302SV91 (SPAdes) (version 2) | ecosystem: Environmental > Aquatic > Marine > Oceanic ... | reverse complement strand
ACGCATTAGTTTGGCTCCAGAAATCTCTGTTCTATTCGAAAAGAAATATGCGGCTGCAGATGGCGTTAGTGAGGTCGATGTAATAACAGCTTATCCATTAGATGAGAATCAAATAAAAAAAATAACCGAGTCTCTAAGCAAGCGCACAGGTAACAAAATTAATATTAACATCGAGGAAGATAAAGATTTAATCGGTGGTGTAATAATACGTGCTGGTGATTCTGTGGTTGATGCATCACTGCGCGGTCGCTTAAAAGAATTAAATAATGCAATTGCCCAATAAGTTATTAAAAGAGGAAATGATGTATGTCTATTAGTGCAACCGAAATTAGCGATCTAATTAAAAAGAAGATTAAAGAACTCGATCTGGATACCGAAGCACGTACGGAAGGTACTGTTGTTAGTCTTGCTGATGGTGTTGCCAGAATACATGGCTTAAGTGATGTAATGCAGGGGGAGATGATTGAGTTTCCAGGTAAAACTTATGGTTTAGCACTGAATTTGGAACGCGATTCTGTTGGTGCAGTTATCATGGGCGGTTATGAGCATATTTCTGAAGGAGATGTCGTAAAATGCACAAAACGTATTCTCGAAGTCCCCGTTGGCGATGGATTGTTAGGACGTGTCGTCGATGCACTTGGTAATCCAATTGATGGTAAGGGTGAAATTAACACAAAAGAAAGTTCGCCAATTGAAAAAATCGCACCTGGCGTTATTGCGAGAAAATCTGTAGGCCAGCCTGTTCAAACTGGTCTTAAATCAATCGATTCTATGGTGCCTATTGGTCGCGGCCAAAGGGAATTAATTATTGGCGATCGTCAAACTGGTAAAACAGCTGTTGCAATCGATGCAATTATTAATCAAAAAGGTACCGGCGTTAAATGTATCTATGTTGCAGTTGGCCAGAAAGCATCGTCTATTAATGTTGTTATAAAAAAACTCGAAGAACATGGCGCAATGGAACACACAATTGTGGTTGCGGCAACTGCATCAGAATCTGCAGCAATGCAATACATTGCTCCATATGGCGGTTGTGCTATGGGTGAATATTTTCGTGATCGTGGTGAAGATGCATTAATTATTTATGATGATTTAACAAAACAAGCGTGGGCATACCGTCAGGTTTCATTATTATTGAAACGCCCTCCAGGACGTGAAGCATATCCTGGAGATGTATTTTATTTACATTCTCGTTTGTTAGAACGTGCTTCGCGAATTAATGAAGATTATGTTGAAAAGATCACGAATGGGAAAGTAAAAGGTAAAACAGGTTCATTAACTGCATTACCGATTATTGAAACGCAAGCGGGCGACGTCTCTGCTTTTGTTCCAACTAATGTAATTTCAATAACTGATGGCCAGATATTTCTAGAATCAGACCTTTTTAATTCTGGTTTTAGACCAGCTATTAATGCGGGGTTGTCGGTATCTCGAGTGGGCGGTGCTGCTCAGACTAAGATTATCAAAAAATTGGGTGGCGGCGTACGATTGGCGCTTGCCCAATATCGCGAACTAGCGGCTTTTGCTCAGTTTGCATCTGATCTAGATGAGGCAACAAGAAAACAATTAGAACGAGGTCAGCGAGTTATGGAATTGATGAAGCAAAAACAATATACGCCTTTAAATGTGGCTGAAATGGGTGTGAGTTTGTTTGCTGTAGAAAATGGTTTTATCGATGATGTCGAGCTAGAAAAAATTGGTGCTTTTGAATCAGCGTTACATGATTACATGAAAAGCGAACAATCAGCTTTAATCGATAAAATTGGTAATGAAGGTAATTATGATGACGAAATTGAAGCCGAAATGAATAGCGCGATTGAAAATTTTAAAAAAAATAATACTTGGTAATAATTGGAAATAGGTTAGAAAAAAATATGGCGGGCGGAAAAGAAATAAGAACAAAGATTGCAAGCGTAAAAAATACGCAAAAGATCACGAAAGCGATGGAAATGGTAGCAGCCAGTAAAATGCGAAAGGCTCAGGATCGTATGCTTGCAGCACGACCTTATTCTGAAAAAATTCGTAATGTGATATCCCATCTTGCGCATGCAAATCCAGAGTATAAGCATCCTTATCTTGTAGCACGCGAAGAGATTAAACGAATTGGTTTGATTGTTGTTTCAACAGATCGAGGTTTATGCGGTGGTCTAAATGCAAACATGTTTCGCATGTTATTAAAAAAGATCCAAAATTGGGAAATAGAAGGAAAAGAAATCGATCTTTGTGTTATTGGGACAAAGGCAGCAGGGTTTTTTGGGTCAATTGGCGTAAATATTATTGGTCAAGTTACTCATATGGGCGACGAACCAAATCTCGAAGAATTGATTGGGACAATAATGATTATGTTAAACGCTTATAAAGATGGGGATATTGATGAAGTGCATTTGGTTTCGAATCAATTTGTGAACTCAATGGTTCAAACGCCAGTTATTCAACAGTTAGTACCTGGTGAGCCAGATGAAAAAGAAAGCTATGCAAGTTATTGGGATTATATTTATGAGCCTGGTGCCGAAGAAGTATTAGATGGTTTCTTGTCACGTTACATTGAGTCGCAAGTTTACGCTGGTGTTATTGAAAATATTTCATGTGAAATGGCAGCACGAATGGTTGCTATGAAAAGCGCAACTGAAAATGCTGGGGCACTTATCGATGAGCTACAACTTATATATAACAAAGCAAGACAAGCAGCAATTACTCAGGAATTATCTGAGATTGTTGCTGGTGCAGCTGCTGTTTAGGCAATGATTAATTTTTTATTAAAGAATAAAAACGGGGAACGAAAAAAATGAGTTCTGGAAAGATAGTACAAATTATTGGGGCAGTGCTGGACGTCGAGTTTCCAAGTGATGCAATACCGAATATCTATGATGCACTGATTGTAGAAGGAGAGGGTATTAGTACAACGCTAGAGGTGCAACAGCAATTGGGAGATGGAGTTGTTAGAACGATCGCTTTAGGCTCGACTGATGGTTTGCAACGCGGATTGTCTGTGCGAAATACAGGTGAAGCGATTTCAATTCCGGTTGGGGGCAAGACTCTTGGACGCATTATGAATGTGTTAGGGGAAGCCATTGATGAAAGAGGACCAATTGACACTGATGAGCATATGGTGATACACCGTGAAGCACCTAAGTTTACTGAGCTTAGCCCTTCAACTGAATTGCTTGAAACGGGCGTTAAGGTCATTGACCTTATCATTCCTTTTGCAAAAGGCGGAAAAGTTGGTTTATTTGGTGGTGCTGGCGTTGGCAAAACTGTCAACATGATGGAACTTATTAACAATATTGCAACACAGCATTCGGGTTTGTCAGTTTTTGCAGGTGTTGGCGAACGTACTCGTGAGGGAAATGATTTTTATTATGAAATGCAAGAATCAGGCGTTGTTAATGTAGATGATTTTGAAAAATCGAAAGTTTCCATGGTTTATGGACAAATGAACGAGCCACCAGGCAACCGTTTACGTGTTGCGTTAACAGGGTTGACTCTCGCTGAAAAATTTCGCGATGAGGGGCGCGATGTATTATTATTTATCGATAATATTTATCGTTTTACTCTTGCAGGTGTTGAGTGTTCAGCATTGTTAGGGCGTATGCCATCGGCTGTAGGTTACCAACCAACACTTGCCGAAGAAATGGGTAGACTTCAAGAAAGAATTACATCAACCAAAACGGGTTCAATTACCTCGATTCAAGCTGTTTATGTTCCAGCAGATGATTTGACCGATCCTTCTCCAGCTACAACTTTCTCACATCTAGATTCGACTGTTGTATTATCGCGTCAGATAGCGGAACTTGGTTTGTATCCAGCCATCGATCCTTTGGATTCAACTAGCCGTCAATTAGATCCTTTGGTTGTTGGACAAGAACATTATGATATCGCTCGTGGCGTACAAAATACATTGCAAAGATATAAAGAATTAAGAGATATTATTGCGATTTTAGGTATGGATGAATTATCTGAAGAGGACAAATTAGTGGTAGCGCGTGCTCGAAAAATTCAACGTTTTTTAACACAACCATATTTTGTCGCAAAAGTTTTTACTGGTATGGATGGAGAGTTTGTGCCATTAAAAGAGACTTTACGTGGTTTTAAGGAGATTATAGAAGGTCAACATGATGACATTCCAGAGCAAGCATTTTATAACGTTGGCACAATTGACCAGGCGCTTGAAAAAGCAAAAAATCTTTAATTAGAAAAGATATTTTATGAATAAAATTCAGGTTGATATTGTAAGTGCTGAAAAAGAAATATTTTCAGGAGAAGCTCAGATGGTTTTTGCACCTGCCATTATGGGCGAAGTCGGGATTGCCCCAGGTCACACGCCTTTGGTTACTAAAATGAGCCCAGGAGAAGTAAGAGTGATGGATGTCGATGGCAACGAATCAGCTTTTTATGTTTCGGGGGGCTTATTAGAAGTTCAACCAACAATTATTACCGTTCTGTCAGATACGGCTGAACGCGCGGAAGATTTAGATGAGGCAGCTATAATCAAAGCAAAAGAGGAAGCTGAAAAAGCTATACATGAGAAAGATTCTAAAATTGATTATGCCAAAGCACAGATAGCACTCGCGGAGGCGGCGGCTCAATTACAGACTTTACAACGTATGAGAAAACGTTCGGGCCGTTAATTCAGAATAACTCCGTATTTCCCTGTATTTCTTTCATATAAAATCTATCATAATATCTCTGCTACAAGCATTGGCATAATTCTGTAAGAATATTAAACAAAATAACTAATGAGGTAGATTTTAAATTGAGTCTTAGCATTATTATTTTAGCCGCTGGCCAAGGGATGCGGATGCATTCTGATAAACCAAAGGTATTAAATCTTTTAGCGGGAAAACCATTGCTCACTCATGTTTATGAGACAGCGATGAAAATAGAGCACAGAGAGATTTATATAGTTTATGGTTGTCGCGGAGATCAGGTTAAAAATACACTAAAAACTTCTAAAGTTTGCTGGGTCAAACAAGAAGAGCAATTAGGAACAGGACACGCCGTACAACAAGTTCTTCCCAATATACCGAAGTCTGATGATATTTTGATACTCAATGGCGATATTCCATTAATTAGCGAAGTGTCATTAATAAAATTAGTTAAAGCTGCAGCTGATTCAGGGTTCTCACTTTTGACAGCTTATTTTGATGAGCCTTATGGCTATGGACGAATTGTTCGCGACGGTGACGATAATGTTACCGCTATTGTTGAGGAAAAGGATGCAACAGTTGAACAACAAAATATTTGTGAAGTTAATGCTGGATTTATGGTTATCAGTGCCGAAATTCTGAATCTGTGGATCGATTCTCTTAAAAACAAAAATAAGCAAAATGAATATTATTTAACTGATATGGTTGAGATCGCTGTAAAAAATAATATTAAAGTTTCTCCAATTTTAGCTGAGTCAGCAATAGAAGTTCAGGGGATTAATACACGATCACAACTTTCTGAGGTAGAGCGCTACTATCAAATAATACAAGCACATCATTTAATGGATAAAGGGGTTGGGATTATAGACCCCTCAAGATTCGATTTGCGCGGGGACTTAGAAATAGGCCTTGATAATGAAATTGATATCAATGTTGTGTTGGAAGGAAAATTAAAATTAGGCAATAACAATACAATTGCACCGAACTGCGTTATAAAAGATACGATTATTGGAAACAATGTAAAAATTTTTGCAAATTCTGTAATTGAAAATTCAATTATTGGCAATGACTGTCGTATCGGGCCTTTCACACGCATTCGACCCGATTCTGTTTTAGATGATCATGTGCACGTTGGAAACTTTGTTGAGATCAAAAAGAGTTCACTTGGCAAGAAAACTAAAGCAAATCACTTAAGTTATATTGGCGATACTGAAGTTGGGAGTTGTACAAATATTGGTGCAGGCACAATCACTTGTAATTATGATGGCGCAAATAAACATAAGACAAAAATTGGTGATAATGTTTTTGTAGGTTCGGATGTCCAATTAATTGCGCCGGTTAAGATCGAAGATGACTCAACTATCGCAGCAGGGTCAACGATAACTAAGGATGTGGATGCAAACAGTTTGGCAATTAGTAGAACTGAACAGAAGTCCGTTCCATCTTGGGAAAGACCAAAGAAAAAATAACATTTGAATATATATGAAAGTTGGTTTCTATCAATTTCGCCCTATGTTTGGAAAAATAGCAGCGAATACAAAAAAAATTGTTAAAGCTCTTAATGAGGTTGATGCAGACTTAATCGTATTACCAGAACTCGCGCTTTCTGGTTATTATTTTAAAGATGCAAAAGAAGCGCTTTCGCTAGCTGAAGAGCCCAATCGTTCGATGCATATAGATAGCATCATTAATTTGTGTAAAAAGAATAATTTTCATATTGTGATTGGGTTTGCAGAAAGAGATCAGGATAAGTGTTTTAACAGTTCGGCATTAATTGGACCACAAGGTGTTATCCATATATATAGAAAATTGCATCTTTTTAATGAAGAAAAATTTTCTATGAGTCCAGGGGATACCCCTTTGAAAGTTAATGAAGTAAATGGCGTTAAATTAGGGATGATGATATGTTTTGACTGGGTATTCCCGGAGGTGACTAGAACACTCGCTATGAATAATGCAGAGATTATTTGCCATCCCTCTAATTTAGTACTTAATTTTTGTCAACAAACAATGCTGGCTCGTTGTCTTGAAAATAGAGTTTTTGCTATCACAGCAAATCGTTTTGGTGCTGATAATAGGCCACAAGGTATTTTACGTTTTACTGGCAAGAGTCAAATTGTCTCTCCTAAAGGAGAGATTATTTTTAGAGCTGGGTCACAAAGGGAAGCTTGTTATATTACTGATATTGAGCCATCAGAGAGCCATAATAAATTTATTACAAAGAATAATGATTTGTTTTCTGACAGACGCCCCGACTTCTATGAGAATTAATTAAAATGACTTTTAAAACAGCAGATTTGTATGATGAGTGCGGAGACGATCTTAAGATTGCCACACCTATTTTTAGAGACTATGGCGGGAAAAAAATATTTCATGGCCCAATATCAACAGTCAAAGCATTCGAAGATAACAGTTTGGTAAGAACAGCTTTAGAAGAACCCGGGAATGGTCGCGTATTAATGATTGATGGCGATGAGTCATTACATTGCGCTATGGTTGGCGACATGCTTGCTAAATTAGGCATGGAAAATGGCTGGTCGGGGATAATAGTTTTTGGTTGTATTCGTGATGCCGAAGTAATTTCTACAATTGATATCGGTATTAAAGCATTAAATACAAATCCAAGAAAAAGTCTTAAACAAGGATTAGGCGAAAGAGATGTTTCTGTTTCATTTGCCGGTGTTACATTTAATGTTGGTGAATATGTTTATGCCGATACTGATGGTGTTATAGTTTCAAAAAAGAAAATAAATTTAAGTTGATAGCGATTTAGAAAAGAACTATCCCTCCCTGCGAATTAAAAGACAGTCAAATTCAAGTATTTCCATAGTATTTTTGTCTCGCGATATTGGAAAAATCCCTACTATATTGAAACCAATACCAAATAGTTCATCTAATCGCTCAGTTACAGAAGGCGTATCTTTATATATTCCTTTGCATGATATTTCAGTTTGTAAGATCTGAACATGTTTTAATGTTTCGAGTGCGCCACGAATTACTTGATTGTCATAACCCTGCGTATCAATTTTTAGAAATACTTTTTTCTTATTTAAGTTATTTATGAGTTTGTTAATAATATCATCGAGTTTTTTTACTTGAATATCTTGTTTACCTGTAACTTTTATAGAGTCTGAGAAATTTGATTTTCCAAATTTATTTACATCAAGTATTGAGGAATAAACTGTTTTATTTGATATATTTATCCTCTCTTTTGAGTTTTTATTTCCTAATGCAAAATTTTTAACTTGCCATTCACTATCAGCAATCGAGGTGAGATGTTTGTAACATTCATAGATTGGTTCAAACGAAATTATTTTATTTTGGTATCCAGCGCTTCGTATATCGCTTGCAAATTGTCCTAAATTTGCACCAACATCTAAAATAAGATCAATTTTATACTGTTTAATTAAATCAAAAGTTAGAAGATTTTGATTCTGTGTAATATTTTTATTTATACGAATAAATTCATATCCAAAGTATGCAGCTATTTTCTTGTGTAAAGTGATTTTCATTCGCAGAAATATTTGATATCTGTATTATCTATCTAATTTCTTTAAAAACTTTTTTAGCAGCATATATTGTTGATTTTATATTATCATCAGAATGTGAAGATGAGATAAACCCGGCCTCAAATGAAGAAGGAGCAAAATATATCCCTTCTCTTAACATACTGTTAAAAAATTTATTATATTGTTCTTTATTACAGCCCATTACTTTACCCAAAGAATCAATACTTTTTTCTTCGTTAAAAAATAACCCAAACATACCGCAAACATAATTTACCGATAAGGGTACGTTCATTTCTTTAGCGCATTCAGTGATTCCCTCGGCTAACATTTTTGTTTTTTCTTTAAGAGATTTATAAAAATCTTTTGATGAAATTAATTCGAGAGTAGCCAGTCCTGCATTCATAGCGATTGGGTTTCCAGAAAGTGTCCCTGCTTGGTATATTGGGCCATCCGGCGCTATATAATTCATAATATTTTCTTTCCCACCAAAAGCACCAACCGGCATACCTCCTCCAATAATTTTCCCAAGAATTGTTAAATCAGGATTAATATTAAATATAGATTGCGCACCTCCTAATGCAACACGAAAACCTGTCATTACTTCATCAAATATCAAAATAGATTTGTACTTATCACAGAACATTCTGAGCGCTTTTAGGAATTCATAATTTCCAGGAACTAAGCTCATGTTTCCAGCTATTGGCTCAACAATAACTGCAGCAATTTCATTTCCAACTTTTTTGAATGTGTCTTCAAGTTGATTAATGTCATTATAAGTAAGCGTTACCGTTAGTTTTGCAAGATCTTCAGGTACGCCAGGCGAGGTCGGAACACCGAATGTTAGCCCTCCAGATCCCGCTTTCACAAGCAAAGAATCAGCGTGGCCGTGATAGCATCCTTCAAACTTAATAATAGTATTTCGTTTGGTGTAGCCTCTTGCTAGCCTAATAGCACTCATGGCCGCTTCTGTCCCTGAATTTACCATGCGAATTTTCTCGATCGATGGCATTAATTCACAAATCTTTTTAGCCATTTGTGTTTCAATTTCAGTTGGCGCACCGAAACTTAATCCATTTTTAATTGAGCTACCGATTGCTTCTATTACCTTTGGGTGAGAATGCCCTAATATCATCGGCCCCCAAGAGCCAACATAATCAATATATTTTTTATTTTCACTATCATACAAATAAGGACCCGATGCCCTATTTATAAAAAGTGGTGTCCCTGATACTGCTTTAAAAGCACGAACAGGTGAATTTACTCCACCAGGAATATACTCTTTAGCATTATCAAATAGTTTTTTTGTCATTTTAATTGCTAGCGAAATAATTTTTTATAGCTATTTATACTATCTCTTATATTTTCTGATTGATAAATTCCACTAATTACAGCCAAAAAATCAACTTTACTTTTGACTAGTTGTCCCCCATTTTCTGGTGTTATTCCACCAATTGCAACTATTGGGATTTTTAACTTTGATTTTGATTTTACTAGCAATTTAATCTCAGCTTTCTTTGCATCTGGTTTTGTTGGAGAATTAAAAAATGATCCAAATGCAATATAATTTGCGCCTAATTTTTCTGCGCAAATTGCATTTTCAAGATTGTTATAGCACGAAACTCCAATTATTTTTTTGCCTAGAATATTTCTAGCTTTATTAATATTCATATTGTTCTTACCCAAATGGACACCATCTGCTGATATTTCTTTTGCTAGCTCAACATCATCGTTAATGATAAACGGGGTTTTATATTTTCTACAAAGCACCTGTAATCTTTTTGCTAATATTTTTTTTAATTCGTATTTTGAGTTTTTGTCACGAAATTGAAAGAGCGATATACCAGCACTCAGTATTTCTTCTGTTGTTTCAAGCAAATCATTAGATGCACGATTTTTACAGTCACTAATTACATAAATTCCTTGAGATTTTGGCATATTCATAGTTTATACAAGATAACTATTATAGATTTTGTTAAGCATCATTTTCGGCATTAAAAAAACGATTTGGATGAATTTGTCTTTTCCCAAGCTGTAAGCCATTTTTTAAAGTCTGCCATGTATATTCTTGAGCATCTTCTACAGCATTTTTTAGGTTATTACCAAGCGCTATGTTTGCCGCAATTCTTGATGATAGCGTACAGCCCGACCCGTGAAAGGATCCCGCTAATCTTTCCCATTCATACTTTATGGGGAGGCTATCTTTTTTATAAAGCGTATTTAACACAGCATTTGTTTTTTCATGTGAGCCGGTTATTAATACGCTTTTTGTCCCATAACCGAGCAATTTATTGGCAGCAATTTTCAAATCATCAGTCCCGGCAAGTATCTTTGCTTCTAAGCTATTTGGGGTAATGATCATTGATAATGGCAATAATTCAGACAATATTTTTTCGTATGTTTTTTTAGATGAAAGATTTTTTCCGGTACCAGAATTTATAATTGGATCTAAAACGATGGGGACCTTAATGTTTGATAGTTCTTCATGTATTACACTAACGATCTCGGGACTACTAACCATTCCGATTTTACATGCAGAAATATTAAAATCATCAAATATAAGTTTAATTTGTTCTCTAAAAAAACAAGGATCTTGAGAAGAAATTTTTGTGACTTTATCAGTATTTTGTGCCGTTAATGATGTAATTACTGATATTGCATAGCATCCAGCACTTGCGATACTCTCAATATCAGCCTGAATCCCGGCCCCACCTGATGGATCATGACCCGCAATAACTAGAACAATTGGTTTTTTATTTTTGTTGGCAACCATTAAATACTTAGTTGATTTAGAATGGTTTAATTACTGCAAGAAGAATAATGCCCACCAATATTGCAACAGGTATTTCATTAAACCAGCGGTACCAAATATGAGAATGTTTATTTCGATTATATTTGAAATCTTGTAATAGAAAAAAACAATAAATATGATATAAAACTAAAATAAGTATCAAGATCATTTTTAGCCAAAACCATATTTGGTCGTTGTAGTTAGATATACCATTTATTACTAATAAGCAAAATCCAAAAATAATGGTGAGCAACCCACCTGGGGTTGCTATTCCGTAAAATAATTTTTTTTCCATAATTTTAAATCGATCAATGCTTATTTTGTCGTTACTCATTGCATGGTATACAAATAAACGAGGCAAATAGAACAGACCAGCAAACCAAGTCACCATAAAAATAAGATGTAAAGCTTTAAACCAGAGCATTTTTTTTAAGATTAATAATTTTCTATGTTTGGAGTAATCTTTTTATTCTAGAGCGTAATTTTTTTATGTTCATTGTGCCAACACTATGCTGAATAATTTTTCCATTTAAATCAATTAAGAAACTAGTTGGTGTAGTCCTTATACTGCCAAATGCTTGTTCAGCATCAGAGTTGATGTCGAGTGCAATTGAATACGGAATCTGCTTTCTTTTGGATAATTCTATCACTCTGTTTGGTTGGTCATAAGACATTGCTATACCAATAATTTCAAAACCATATGGACTTAGTTCATTGTAAAGCTCAGTAAGCTTGGGGATTTCTTTTAAACAATATGAACATGTTATAGACCAAAATGTAATCAGTAATGGACTTCCCTTGTATGAACTTATATTTACTTTTTGACCATCTATAAAATTTAGGTTTACGTCCGGTGCTTTATCCGGAATTATATGAAGTATCAGACTGGATACAATTATCAGACATGCAGATATTTTTAGTAGTTTTTTCATCAAATGACTAGATCCCCATATATAGTGCCTATTATGTAGCCTTTTCCCAATTCTGGAAGAAAATTAATACTTTTCCCATATTATTTCAAAAGGATATTTAACGTTAAAAATATTTTTAATATAAAAAACAGTTACTTATATTGTAATTTTGTTTGAAACATATTTTTTTTATTGTAAAAATTCGATAATTGATTTCTTGACA
>Ga0208764_10002286_pt1 | contig 12081 bp, 9 predicted proteins | sample ETNtaG_18_FD_185762 | JGI IMG/M metagenome (GOLD analysis project Ga0208764, IMG submission 185762) | Marine microbial and viral communities from oxygen minimum zone, Eastern Pacific Ocean - ETNP201302SV91 (SPAdes) (version 2) | ecosystem: Environmental > Aquatic > Marine > Oceanic ... | reverse complement strand
ATAGAATTCGATCTTAATAAATCCCATTTTTTGGAATCAATAAGAGAAAAATTGGATATTGATTTTATATCATTAATATTAAAAACAGAAAATTTTTGAATAGTGCCAGGAGTAAAAGAAAAATTTGTTGAGATGTTATCCTCAAAAGTATTAAGAGGCATATTTAGGGGGTTAGATACATTTGTAGTATTCCAAACCAATAGATTATTTCCCTTGATTATGAATGTCCCATTATTTTTATTAATCTTCGAATAAAATTCAAATGGCTGTGAGTATGATAATTCTTTATAATAGTTAAAAGTTATATAATCAATAAGTGGTTCAGAATTAGGATCTTTGGCCTCATTATTAATTGTAATAGTTTGATTATCAGTACTTATAAGATTGGAATTAAGACTAAATGTTTTTGATTTATGTCCCAAATTAGGCCAATCAATTCGAGCTAATTCTTGATTATTTGTTGAAATAGAAACTTCATGTTTAGTGTTATTGTATTTTGTTTGAACTTTTTCCTTTCCAATCATACCAAATATTCCTTCTATAGGAAGAGATTTAACAAGATTAGATAATTCTAATTCAATTGAATAAGATGCTCCTTGTTGAATTGTTTTTTCTCCCCATGAAAGTCCAGAAGAATAGGGATTAATCAAATCAGTTTCAAAATGTTGATAAAATTGACCATAATTGATTTTTTCTGGAGCTTCGGGATTTAAATTTGTTGTTTCAACTCTTTTACCTCTTAATGAACTATTTGATGGAATTAATATCCAATAAGTTGATTCAACAAAATATAAGTTTTGGTGCCATTCAATCTTTTGATTTATGTTTTGAAAACCGTTAGGACCGCGACCATAAAAAATGATGAGATCATCATCAGATAAATTTCCATCAGATTCACCATTAATAGTTATAGGTAACTCAACTAGATTTGTCGGTATGGAAGCTTTTGTTGAATTAGTTTGAGTTAAATCATATGTGCGATCTCGTCCAATTGAAGAGCTAGTAAATAACATTATACTTCTTGGGTCAACAATTAAGTTTGTTTCAATTATTGATTTCAATTCTTTACCTGAAATTTTATATATACCATCACTCGATAAATAAAATTTGACCCAAATCCCATTAGGAATTTTATCTTCTTTTAATAATTTTCTGTTCGATACCTGAATCCAATTTTTTGCGATGTCCCAATTAACAATTTTTGGTGAAAGCAGTAATTCATGGATTTTACTTATGCTTTTAAGCTGCTTTTTTGAACCAGAAATAGGAATTGTAATTACCATCGATTCATAATACGAATTTGAATCTATATTAGGAGATAAACGTAAAGTTCCTGTATTTAGACCATTTACAGTCTGACTATGGATCCACCCTGTATCTACTATTAATTTATCTATTTCCATAGAGTGATAGTTTATATTTACTCCTTTAATTTTTATTTGAGGCAGTGACGCATCAGGTAATCCTACAAGTAATTCAATTGGCTTCAAATCCTCAGAGGAATTAATATTTGCTTGTAGATTTATTACTAATTCATTTTTGTTAGATATTACTATCTTCCAATTAGTTTGAGTGTTTACAGATGCAATTAGTAGCGCTACTAATAGAAATATTTTCTTATTTCTCATATTGAAAATTTAATTAGTGTAGATTGAATGCCTTTTGTTTTTTTAATTATTTTTATTCTTATGAAATTGAATCCGAATACTTATCAATGTAATTTTGATAGCTAATAATATCTTTTTTGGTTTTAATTCACGCAATTTGAAAGGGCTTTACTTGTTTGACCTGAATATTATAAAAGCATTTTATGAAAAAATTCCAAATCGAGTTTCTAATGCCAGAAAATTAATTGATCGCCCTTTAACTCTTACTGAAAAAATATTATACAGTCATTTAAATAAAAACCCATCTAGTTCATTTGACCGAGGAAAATCTTATGTAGAATTTCATCCAGACCGTGTAGCAATGCAGGATGCAACTGCTCAAATGGCACTTCTTCAATTTATGATGTCAGGTAAAAATAAAGTATCTGTTCCATCTACAGTCCATTGTGATCATTTAATTCAAGCAAAAATTGATGCAAAAGCAGATTTAACGCTAGCTCAAGATATCAATAATGAAGTTTATGATTTTCTTGAATCTGTTTCTAATAAATATGGGATTGGATTTTGGAAGCCTGGTGCAGGAATAATTCATCAAGTTATCTTAGAAAATTATGCTTTTCCTGGAGGAATGATGATTGGGACAGATAGTCATACAGTTAATGCTGGAGGCTTAGGAATGGTTGCAGTAGGTGTGGGGGGAGCAGATGCAGTAGATGTAATGGCTGGCATGCCGTGGGAATTGAAATTTCCTAAATTAATCGGTGTCAAGCTAATTGGAGAGATGAAAGGTTGGACTTCAGCTAAAGATGTAATATTAAAAGTTGCAGGAATATTAACTGTTAAAGGAGGTACTGGGGCAATATTAGAATATTTTGGAGAAGGAGCTGACAAGATGTCCTGCACCGGGAAAGGTACAATTTGTAATATGGGTGCAGAAATAGGTGCGACTACATCAATATTTGCTTATGATGATCATATGGCAAATTATCTTAAAGCAACTGGACGTAATGAAGTAGCTGATTTGGCTAATGAAATTAAAGATTACTTAAAGGCAGATGATGAGGTATATAGTAATCCTGATGAATATTATGATGAGTTTATAACGATAGATTTATCTCAGCTAGAACCTCATTTGAATGGACCATTCACTCCCGATTTAGCTACACCAATTTCTCAAATGGCATCAGCTGCATCAAAAAATAATTGGCCAACAGATATAAAAGTGGGTTTAATTGGATCATGTACTAATTCATCATATGAAGATATTTCCCGTTCTGCTTCCATTGCAAAGCAAGCTATAGATAAGGGTCTAAAAACCAAGGCTAATTTTACGATTACCCCCGGATCAGAGCAGGTAAGATATACAATTGAAAGAGATGGCTTTATTAAGATTTTTGAGGCTCTTGGTGCAAGTGTATTTGCAAATGCGTGTGGTCCATGTATTGGGCAATGGTCTAGAGATGGGGCTGAAAAAGAAAAAAAAAATACGATTGTACACTCATTTAATCGGAATTTTGCAAAACGAGCTGATGGGAATCCAAATACTCATGCATTTGTTGGTTCTCCTGAATTAGTAACTGCGTTAGCAATTTCTGGAGATTTAAAATTTAACCCCCTAACCGATCATATAAATGATGAAAATGGAAACCCTATTAAGTTAGAACCTCCAGTTGGGGATGCTCTTCCAAAAAAGGGTTTTGAAATTAAAGATCTTGGTTACAAGGCCCCAGCGCAGGATGGAGATGAGATTGAAATTCAAATTGATTCTGATTCTGAACGTCTTCAATTACTTGAACCATTTGATTCTTGGTATGAACAGAATTATAAAAACATGAAATTGTTAATCAAAGCTAAAGGGAAATGTACTACTGACCATATATCGATGGCTGGGCCTTGGCTAAGATTTAGGGGACATTTGGATAATATTTCAAACAATATGCTTACAGGAGCTGTCAATTTTTTTAATGACAAAACTAATTTTATTAAGAATCAACTTAATGGTGATTATGGAGGAGTTCCAGAGACTCAAAGAGACTACAAATTGAATCAAGTTTCTACAATCATTATCGGCGATGAAAACTATGGTGAAGGCTCTTCAAGAGAGCATGCTGCTATGGAGCCAAGATTTTTAGGGGTTCGTGTTGTATTGGTACGATCATTTGCTCGGATTCATGAGACAAATTTGAAAAAACAGGGTATGTTAGCTATAACATTTTCAAATAAGAGTGATTATGACCTAATACTTGAGGATGATACCTTTGATTTTATTGATCTTAAAGAATTTTCTATGGGTAGGCCTTTAAAACTTTCTCTAAATCATTTAGATGGATCTAAAGATACAATTATTTGTAATCATACCTACAATGAAATGCAAATCAAATGGTTTAAAGCTGGTTCTGCACTAAATCTTATCCGTCAAAAATTATAGAATTATTATGAAAGTCCTTATTTCCGATCCAATCACAGAAAGTGGTTTAAAAATTTTAAAAAATTCTAATCTTGAAATAGTTCATTTACCAGATGCTTCAATTGAAGAAAAATCATCAGCATCTAAAGATGTCCATGGGTGGATCATAAGAAGTGGAACAGCGATTACAGATCAAATGATTAAAAGCTCTAAAAACCTACAAGTAATTGGTCGAGCAGGTGTTGGTGTTGACAATATTGATATTTCAGCAGCAACTCGAAAAGGTATTGTTGTAATGAATACACCAGATGTTAATACAATTTCTGCAGCTGAACATACTCTCGCAATGATTTTATCTCTATCAAGAAATATTGCAGTTGGTGATTCAGGATTAAAAGAAGGGAGGTGGAATCGTCACGAATTAATTGGCTCAGAATTAAGAAATAAAACTATTGGAATTGTTGGAATGGGAAAGATTGGTAGAGAGGTAATGACCAGATGTCGTTCCTTTAATATGAAAATATTAGGTTATGATCCATTTATGAGCCAGAAAATGTTTAATCCGGAAGAAATCAAAATTGTTGAGCTTGATGAATTAGTTTCCAAATCCGATATTATATCTGTCCATGTTCCGTTAACTGATTCGACAAAGGATTTATTTGATTATAAACGTCTTTGCTCAATGAAATCATCGGCAAGGATTATAAATGTAGCTCGTGGTGGAATAATTAATGAACCTGACCTGGCAAAAGCGTTATCAGAGGGTATAATAGCTGGAGCTGCAATAGATGTTTTCACATCTGAGCCTTTAGACAAATCAAACCCTTTGCTTAATTCACCTAATATAGTTTTAACTCCTCATCTAGGCGCATCTACGAAAGAAGCTAAAGAAGGAGTGAGTATAGCTATTTGTGAACAAGTATGTAATTATCTTATTAATGAAAAATTAAGTAATGCAGTTAATATGCCTATATCAGATATTGCAAAATTAAAAGAAATTCAAATTTATCTTGATATTTCTGAACTAATGGGAAAGTTGCAGGGGCAACTAAATCCAGGAGTTATAAAAAGAGTCCAAGTTGAATGTTCAGGTTTAATCAATGAATCAAAATCTGTTGCTTTGGCATTTATTAAAGGATTATTATCAAATCGAATTCCTGATCGCGTTAATTTTATTAATGCAGAATCTTTAGCAATTGACCTTGGCATTAGCATAGAGCATAGTTACACAAACGATAGTGGTTCTTACAATAATTTGATTCGAACTAGAGTTTCAACAAAAGATGATGCTACTCGAATTGCAGGAAGTATTTTTGGTGGAAATCGTCCTAGATTAGTAAATATTTTAGGATATGAAATGGATTTAAGTCCCTATGGGACAATGTTATTTACTAGAAACAAGGATGTCCCTGGAGTTATTGGTAAAGTCGGGACAATTTTAGGAAAAGCTAAAGTTAATATAGGTGGATATCTCCTTAGTAGAGATAAGAATGATGATGAAGCTTTTTCTGTAGTAAGAGTTGATAGTTCTATCAGTAATGAAGTTATATCAGAATTAAAAAAGCTGACTGAAATTATATCTGTGCAACAACTTCACTGTTAATTATGAATAATATTAAATCTGCTAGATCAATAAAAATCGCTGGTGGAGGTATTGCAGGTTTATCTGCAGCAATAAAATTAAAATTGAATGGATTCGAACCTATTGTTTATGAGAAAGAAGATAAGATTGGATTAGGACGGCATGATGACTTTGAAGGACTTGAAAATTGGATTTTTTCAAATGAAATGAGTCTTTTTTTTAAGAAAATCGGTTTTGATTTTAATAAAATAGATTCATATCCAATATCTCGATTCACAATTCATACTATATCAAAAAAACCCTTTACAATTTTTCAAAATAAACCATTTTTTTATATGATTAAAAGAGGTAGTGGTTATAATAGTTTAGATACCCAGCTGTTTAATCAATGTGTAGAAAGGGGTATAAAGTTCAATTTTGGTCAAATGGCACCAAATGATTGTGAAATAATTGCCACAGGAACATCTAAAGCAGCAGCATATGTTAGAGGTGTAAATTTTAAAACAAAATTAAAAGATCAAGTTCATCTTTTATTAGGAAACAAATTTGCCACTAAAGGTTACGCGTATTTAATAATTATTAATGGTAAAGGAACTTTAGCTTCAGCATATAAAAAAACAAAGAATTCTCAAATAAACCCAATAAATAATTGTATTAAATATTTTAACTCCATAGGAATGAAAATCCCCAAAGGGAAAGCATTTGCAAGTCGTGGAAGTTTCTCGTTACCATTTGGTAAGCTAAAGCCACCTTATAAAGTAGGTGAAGCTGGTGGATATCAAGATTATTTATTTGGTTTTGGAATACGGATGTCAATGTTGTCTGGGAAAGCTGCAGCTTTATCTATTATTGGAAAAAATATAAAAGCAAAAAAAATAATTACTTCATTAAATCAAAAACTTAGATTATCATTTATAAATCGTATTTTATATGAAAGATTAAATGATTCTCAAATGGAGATTATTGCTTATAGACTTGCTATGTCCAAAAATCCTCTTGAAATTTTATCGAAAGTTTATGGATGGAATATTAAAAATTATATTAGATGGATTACCTGGAAAAATAAGTATGAAGTACGTATTTCTTAGAAGTATTCAGATATTAGCTATGTTAATATTGTTATCTGGCTTAATATGGGGAATTAAAGACAAAAATGTAATGTTAGAGATAAATGCATTGATTATAAGTTCGTGTTTTTTTTATTTAGCAAACATCTTGTTGAAAAAAAAATAATTGTTGAAATTCTAGTAAGAATAGAAAGAGCTAATATATGACAAAACTCTGGAATGATTTAAAACACAATATGAAAGAATGGAGCAGTGCTGCAGTTGAAAAAGCTGAAGAAGTTAGTAAAGTCGCTGTTGCAAAAACTGAAGAATTAACTAAAATTAGTAAGATTAAATTAGAAGTACACCAACTCCAAAGAGACATGCGTAAATCAAGTGAAGATCTAGGAAAGTTAGTTTACAGTCATGCTAAAAATGCAAATATGGTAAATTTTACGGGGAATTCTGAGTTTTTCTCTCATATTGAAAAGATTGATTCTTTAAAAGAATCAATCTCAACAAAAGATAATGAGATCAAAAAAATAAATACGAAACATAATCTTGAAGATGAACCTGTAACAAAAAATAAAGACTCTTTTGAAGTTAGTGATAATGAGAAGAAATAATTTTTTTATAAGTTATACCTTATTGTAGCTTATTATGAGCGATTTGTAAGTTCTAGGTCTTACAATTGAACTAAAATGTTTAATAATAAATCAAATACAAATAAATACCATAATTTTATAATTGTTTCCGAAAAAGATACTGGTCTCAAGCAGTTTCAGTTTTCGCGTCAGAAACTTCTCATAGTTTCAACTTTTGCAGTAATTATAATTTCTTTAGCTTTATTTTTTAGTGTTGATGTGCTTACAAATGTTCTTTACAAAAATAAAATGAATAACCTTAAAGCAAATTATGATCATTTATCAAAAACCTTATTAAGCTTGCAGGGTCAATTAGATAATGTCTCAGTTCAAATGGGTTCGATTGAAAATAAAGATCAGGCAATTAGAACATATGCTGGTTTACCAGAAATTGATAAAGATATTCGCGAGTTAGGAGTTGGTGGAACAAATATTGAAAATACAAATATGAATTTGGATAATATTCCTTCAGATATAACTACTAGAATTTCAGAAATAGAAATGAATGTTGATGCAATGACAAGAAAAGTCAAACTTGAATTAAATAGTTACAATAATTTATATGAAATGGTAAAAGAGCATTCCGATAATTTAAGAGTTATTCCTTCTATTCCGCCTGTTCAAAAGGGATACGTACATTCTGGATTTGGTTATCGCAAGGATCCCTTTGATGGTAAAGTACGTTTCCATTATGGCTTAGACTTTGCTGTTAATACAGGAACTAATATTTATGCTCCTGCAGATGGAAAGATTAAATTTGCAGGTCGTCAAGGAGGATTTGGTAATGTTTTAAAGATTGATCATGGTAATGGTAACAGGACATTATTTGCTCATTTATCAAAATTTAGAGTAAAACAAGGCGCTCAAGTAAAAAGAGGTGACCTCGTGGCAATTAGTGGAAATACCGGTCGATCTGCAGGTCCTCATCTACATTATGAAGTGCATAAGTACGGTACGCCTCAAAATCCTTTAGATTATTTTTTCTCGGGCTTCTTGAAGTAAGCCTTTTTCCTCCAATCCACTCTCACTAATTTGTATATTAACTCAATGAAAAAATCATATTTTATAGAAACATATGGTTGCCAGATGAATGTAGCTGATTCCGAATTAATTTCTGGATTGCTTTCAAATAATGGATATGAGAAAACAAAAAATATTTTTCAAGCTGACATTATATTTGTTAATACATGTTCAATTAGAGAGCATGCAGAGGATAAAGTACACTCAAGACTTGGTTTTTATAATAAAATAAAAGAAAAGAAACCTGATACAATTATTGGTGTTTTAGGTTGCATGGCACAAAATTTGAAAGATGATATTTTGGAGTCAAAGCCTTTCGTTGATATTGTCCTAGGCCCCGATTCATATCGAAATCTTTTGAATATGATAAATTCAAGAGACAAGGAAAAATCTCAATTGATGGATACAAAATTATCTAAGTATGAAGTATATGAAAATATTTTTCCTAGAAGGAATAATGGCGTCAATGCATGGATTTCTATTATGCGTGGTTGTGATAAATTCTGTACATTTTGCGTTGTGCCCTATACTCGAGGTCGCGAAAGATCAAGAAGTATCAAATCTATAGTTGATGAAGCAAAACAAGCTGTAATTGATGGTTTTTCAGAAATTACACTACTTGGGCAAAATGTGAATTCATACAATCATGCTAAAGGTGGCTTTGAAAAACTATTAGATTCAGTTGCAAAAGTTAATGGGGTAAAACGTATTAGATATACATCTCCGCATCCTCAGGATATGTCTCAAAAAGTTCTTAATATAATGTCTAAGCATGAGAATATATGTAATTATATACATTTACCATTACAGGCAGGGAATAATAATATTTTAAAAAGAATGAATAGAACATATACAAAGGAAGATTTTATAGATTTGGTTGATAAAATTCGTAAATCCTTACCAAAAGTAGGGATTTCGACGGACATAATTGTAGGTTTTCCTGGAGAAACTGAAATTGAATTTCAGGAAACCTTGGATGTCATGAAAAAAGTTAAGTTTGATTCAGCATATACATTTAAGTATTCGTCACGTCCAGGTACTAAAGCAGCTGAATTCAATGATCATGTAGAAGAATCTGAAAAACAAAATAGATTAGAAAAAGTCATTGAGTTACAAAGAAAACATACTTTATTCCAAAATAAAAAGTATATTGAGAATATTGAAATGGTTTTAGTGGAAAAAGAGAGTAAGAAGTCAATAAAGCACTGGGCAGGAAGAACGGATTCAAATAAATGGGTTATTTTTGATAAATCTAATACGAATATAGGAGATATTGTCCCTGTTACAATTAGTAGTGTAAGGGGCATTACACTACAAGGGAAAATAGTTAATATTCGAGAAATGGAGGCAGCTTAATGAAGTTAGTAAAAATTTTTGGTGGACTAGTTATTATGATTACAGTTCTATTTTTTTTAATGCAAAACACAAGTTTGGTTGATGTTAACCTTATTTTTGCAAAATTTCCTGATATATCAGTTGCAGTAGTTATGCTTGGATCTCTTGCAGTTGGGATTATAATTGGATATGGTTCTGCTATTACAAATATTTTATCTAGTAAGACTGAATTACGTTCATTAAAAAATAAAAACCGCCATTTATCGGATGAATTAAATGATTTGCGTAACGTAGCGATTGACGAAGAGATTTCTAATCCTGAAGATGGAGACGAATAATATTGATTTATATTATTGGAAGTATCATTGTGCTAATCGGTGCAGTGGTACTTATTTATTATTTTAAGCCGCAAAAGAAAGAGCGAATAGAATCAATTTATACTAAGGCACTTAATGCAATGATTCGTGGTGATAGTCGGACGGCGCTAACTCATCTAAGAGACGTAGTAAAACAGGATACAGATCATATAAATGCATATCTTCAAATGGGAAATATTTTACGTTCTGAGGATAATCCTCTTGCAGCAAAAAAAATACATCAATCACTTATGGTTAGGCCAAACCTTAGTAAACAAATACGATTAGATATTCATATGGCTCTTGCATTAGATCTTGAATTAATAGGTGATTTGCTTAAAGCCCAAAATGAAGCAGAACTAGTATTAAAAATTGATAAAAAAAATCTTTGGGCTAATGAGTTTTTATTATCAATATTTGAAAAACAAAAAAATTGGGATAAAGCGACAATGATTTCAAAAACTGTTCAGCGTCTTAAAGATTATAAAGACCCTAATCAAATCGCAAAATTTCTAGTTTTTCAAGGAATGAATAAACTAGAAAAAGGTTTAGAGACTGAAGCACTATCAATATTTAATAAAGCTGTAAAAACAGCTCCAAAGTATGGATTATCATATTTAAGACTTGGAGATTATTTTTCTGATAAGAGAGATTTAACAAAAGCCATTGAAAATTGGGAAAAGTTTGCTCTCTATAATCCTCAAAAAAGTTATAAAGTTTATTCAAAGATTGAATCGGCGCTTTTTGACTTAGGTAGGTTTAGTGAAGTTGAGAAATTTTATGAAAGAATATTAGAAAATGATCCTTTAAATCTTACAGCACTTGCAAAACTAGCAAATGTTTTGGAGGAAAAAGGAGATCATAGAGATGCTTTAAATCTTGTCGATGAAGCATTATCAAAAAATGATTTATCGGTTCATGCTCATTTAATGAAACTAAAGTTATCATTACAGGTATCTAAACCTCATGAATTGTCAAATTATATTGATAGAATTATTCAGCTTTTAACAGCAAATAAATAATAATGTTTTTTCATTTGATAATAATATTTTTTACTTTTTTTTCTTTAAATCTTAAAGCACAGAATATTGATTTTTATTTAGCACTTCTAGAAGAAGGGAAGATAGATGAGGTTAAAAATAATCTTTCGGATTTATTTCAGCGTTATCCTGATAATGCAGGTATTTATTTTCTAGATGCTATTACAACTGAGAATGGAGATACTTCAGTATCAAAATATGAAAGCATCATCAATAATTTCCCAGATTCAGAATATTCTTCTTTGTCTCTAATGAAAATTGGTGAATACCTTTTTGCAAGAGGATTATATTCTCAAGCGAGTTCTAGGTTTAAAAATGCAATCATTAAATATCCTGAAGGATTTCATCATCAACGTGCATTAGATCTCATGGTAAACTCATATTTTGCCACAGGACTTGAAGATTCTGCAAAATTTTCTTTGATTACCATAAAAAACTTCTATCCTAGTCTTGATTATGATAAATATGGTATTAGTGGATTAGATGATAATAGAGAAGCAAAGTTGGTTCGTTTAAATCCAAGTAGAATAAGTGAAAGAATTAAATCAATAAAATTAAAAAAACGTAAAACCGCTTCACGGCCAAAGCCAATAAGTAAACCATGGGTAATTCAAGTTGGTGCATTTGGTAAATATTTAAATGCGACAAGATTAAAAAATCAACTTCAAGGCAATGGATTTGCAGCTGAAGTGCAAACTGTAAATTCAAATGGTAAAAGACTTCATGCAGTAAGGATTGTAAGATATGAAAAAAGAAATCAGGCTGAAAATGTTGGAAAAAAATTAAAAAAGAAATATGGATTAGATTATCGTATTTTAAATAATCCTGTACAGTAAATTTGATTTATTTTATGGGAATGATTAGGTGGCTGGTGCTCCTCACGGTCTTCAACACCGTTGTCTTATACTTAGTATAAGAGCTGGGTTCAATTCCCAGGCGTTCCCGCAAAAAATTGTAATTATTTAAAGGAAAAATAATGAATAAGAAAAAAAAGGTAGTATTAAAGAAACATCGAAAAAATAAAGCCCGAATTAGATCTTTAAC
>Ga0208764_10002284_pt1 | contig 12083 bp, 10 predicted proteins | sample ETNtaG_18_FD_185762 | JGI IMG/M metagenome (GOLD analysis project Ga0208764, IMG submission 185762) | Marine microbial and viral communities from oxygen minimum zone, Eastern Pacific Ocean - ETNP201302SV91 (SPAdes) (version 2) | ecosystem: Environmental > Aquatic > Marine > Oceanic ... | reverse complement strand
AAGCAGAAGCTCCAAAGGAAGCACCTAAAAAGGAAGAACCTAAAAAAGCAGAAGCTCCAAAGGAAGCACCTAAAAAGGAAGAACCTAAAAAAGCAGAAGCTCCAAAGGAAGCACCTAAAAAGGAAGAACCTAAAAAAGCAGAAGCTCCAAAGGAAGCACCTAAAAAGGAAGAGCCTAATAAAAAATAAATGTTAAGTGTTAAGGTATTTACTTTGTATCCGGAATTTTTTCCAGGACCGTTAGGCCATGGCCTGTACAAGAAAGCTATGGAAAATAAAATTTGGTCATTAAAAACTATTAACATTAGAGACTTTTCTTTAGATAAGCACAAAACAGTTGATGACACTCCTTTTGGTGGTGGTTCAGGCATGGTTATGAGATGTGATGTGTTGGCTAATGCAATAGATAAAAATATTAAAGGTAACAATGAGCAAATAATTTATTTATCTCCTAAAGGAAAAAAATTTGATCAAAAATATGCTAAAAAAATTATTAAAAAAAAGGATTTGAACATAATATGTGGCCATTTCGAAGGTATAGATGAACGACTAATTGAAAATAGAAATATAGAGGAGGTTAGCATCGGAGATTTTATATTGTCTGGAGGAGAAACTGCAACTTTCGTTTTTCTTGATGCAATTATTAGACTTTTGCCAGGAGTTTTAGGTAATATAGATTCACTAAAGGAAGAAACATTCGAAAATTATCTTCTTGAATATCCCCAATATACAAAACCTCAAAAATGGGAAAAAAAAGAGGTACCATCCGTCTTATTATCAGGAGATCATGCTAAAATTAAAGGCTGGCGTTTGTCTAAATCACAGGATATAACACGACGCCGACGCCCTGATTTATGGGAAAAATATAAAAAGAACAATTAGTAATTAATATGAAGAATATTGAAGAAATTAACAAAGCACACGTTAAAAAAATTTTAGGATCAAAAAAATATCCTGATTTTTTTCCAGGAGACGTTGTAAGAGTTGGTGTAAGGATTGTTGAAGGAAAAAGAGAAAGAATCCAATATTTTGAAGGTGTGTGTATAGCAAAAAAAAATCGAGATATTAATTCTTCTTTTACTGTTAGAAAAATTTCTTTTGGTGAGGGAGTGGAAAGAACCTTTGCTTTATATAGTCCCATATTAAATTCAATCAAAGTTGTGAGATCTGGTAAAGTTAGAAGAGCAAAGCTATACTATTTAAGAGAGAGAAAAGGTAAATCAGCAAGGATTGCAGAAAAAATTAAGAAAAAAATAGGTATTGATCTGGACATTGAAAAAACAGAGATTGGTAGTGTTGCTTCTGGAGAAAACATTTCTGAAAACAAAACTAACGAAAATATTAGTAAAGAAATAAAATCTGATAAACTCAAAGATAACAAAGACAAAAAGTAGTAAAATTATCTTTTTTTAATGACCAAAACCTTGTATGACAAAATATGGAACGATCATCTTGTTGATCAACAGGAAGATGGAACGGCCCTTCTTTATGTGGACAGACATTTAATTCATGAAGTTACCAGTCCGCAAGCGTTCGAAGGATTGAGACTTACAAAACGTAAGGTGAGACAGCCTAAGTTAACATTAGCTGTAGCAGATCACAATGTTCCAACTACGGACAGATCTCAGGGAATTAAAGATAAAGAATCAGAAATTCAAGTAAATGCGTTAAGAAAGAATTGTGAAGAATTTAATATCGAATTGTTTGATATGCTAGATAAAAGGCAAGGGATAGTTCATATTATTGGTCCAGAGCAGGGTTTTACTCAGCCAGGCACTATAATTGTTTGTGGTGACAGTCACACTGCAACACACGGAGCTTTCGGAGCATTAGCTTTTGGTATAGGAACTTCAGAAGTAGAACATGTTTTAGCGACCCAAACTTTAATACAAAAAAAATCTAAAAATTTTCGCATAGAAGTTAACGGAAAATTGCCACTCGGCGTTACTTCTAAAGATGTGATTTTACAAATAATTGGAAAAATAGGAACCGCTGGCGGAACAGGCTATGTAATAGAATATTCTGGAGAAGTTATTAGAAATTTAAGCATGGAACAGAGGATGACGATATGCAATATGAGTATTGAAGCTGGTGGGAGAGCTGGCCTAATAGCACCTGATGAAAAAACATTTAGTTATCTTAAAGATAAACCAAAGTCACCAAAGGGAAAAAATTGGGATAAGGCACTAGCTTATTGGGATTCTCTTAAATCAGAGAATGATGCAAAATTTGATAAAAATGTAGAATTGAACGCCAAGGATATTTTGCCGATGGTTACATGGGGCATATCTCCTCAAGATGTAATTACTATAGAAGGCATTATACCAGATCCTAAAAACGAAAAAAATCAGGAAAGAAAAAGTGCTATTGAAAGAGCATTAAAATATATGGGGCTTACCCCAAATACAAAAATAAAAGATGTTAAAATTGATAAAGTTTTTATTGGCAGTTGTACCAATGGAAGAATAGAAGATTTAAGGGAAGCTGCCAAAATTGCAAAAAATAAAAAAATCGCCAATCATGTAGGTGCTATGGTTGTTCCTGGATCTGGTTTAGTCAAGGAACAGGCGGAGCAAGAAGGATTGGATAAGATTTTTATTAATGCTGGTTTTGAGTGGAGAGAACCTGGATGTTCTATGTGTTTAGCAATGAACGCTGATAAATTAAATCCTCAAGAGAGAAGTGCATCTACTTCCAATAGAAATTTTGAAGGTAGACAAGGAAGAGGTGGAAGAACACATTTGGTAAGTCCAGCAATGGCTGTTGCAGCAGCTATCGCGGGCAATTTTGATGATGTTAGAAAGTATAAAAATTAAATGGAAAAATTTCAAACATTAAATAGTATTCCTGCAATTTTAAGTCTCAGTAACGTGGATACAGATATGATTATTCCAAAACAGTTTTTAAAAACAATAAAGAGAACTGGGCTTGGGAAAAGCTTATTTTATGAACTAAGATTTGATGAAAATGATAAAAAGACAGGAGATTTTATTTTGGATACAGAGCCTTATAAAGATTCAAAGATATTAATTACAGGAAAAAATTTTGGTTGTGGCTCATCAAGAGAGCATGCGCCATGGGCTTTGTTAGATTTTGGTATAAGAAGTGTTATTTCCGAAAGTTTTGCAGAAATTTTTTACAATAATTGTTTTAAAAATGGTATTTTACCTATTACGCTTTCAAAAAGTGAAATAGATGAAATTGCAGAATATTCAAAAAGAAAAGAAGAAATAACAATAGATCTTTCAGAAGAAAAAATTAAATTTGGAAATAAAGAAATAAAATTTAAAATTGAAAAGTTTAAAAAAAAATGTTTGATGGAAGGTTTAGACGATATTGCTATTTCTTTAAAAAAGTCTAAACAAATAGAAACATATGAAAATAAAATTAAAAATTCTAAACCTTGGATAAGTTAAATGATTAAACAGAAAAAAAGAAGAATTTTACTATTGCCTGGAGATGGTGTTGGGCTTGAGGTTATAGGCGAAGTAAAAAAAATTATTCAATGGTTCAATAAAGAAAAATCTTTAGATTTTCAAATTGAAGAAGATCTTATTGGAGGAGCATCTATTGATGCACACAACACTCCAATTACGGATGAAGTATTTTATAAATCTTTAGAATCCGAAGCGGTAATTCTTGGAGCTGTAGGAGGCCCAAAATGGGACAACTTGGAATTTTCTAAAAAACCAGAAAGAGCTCTTTTAAAATTGAGAAAAGAATTAAAATTGTTCGCAAATTTGAGACCGGCCATTTGTTTTAAACAATTGGTGGATTCTTCAACTTTAAAACCCGAAATTGTTTCTGGCTTGGATATTATGATTGTGAGAGAACTCACGGGTGGAATTTATTTCGGTGAACCTAGAGGAATTAAACCAATTGAAAACGGAGAAAGAAAAGGAGTTAACACACACATATATACTAGTGGTGAAATTCAAAGAATTTCCAGAGTCGCTTTCGAACTTGCAAAAAAAAGAAATAAAAAAGTTACTTCATGTGATAAATCAAATGTTATGGAGGCAGGGGTTTTATGGAAAGAAGAAGTTCAATCAATTAAAGATAAAGAATTTTCAAATATAGAATTAAATCATATGTTGGCTGATAACTGTGCTATGCAACTTCTAAAGAACCCAAAACAATTTGATGTTATTTTAGCTGATAATCTTTTTGGAGATATACTTTCAGACGAAGCGGCAATGCTAACGGGATCACTGGGATTGTTGCCTTCCGCTTCTTTAGGTGCAAAAAATAAGAACGGAAAAATAAGAAGTCTTTATGAGCCTGTCCACGGTAGTGCTCCAGACATAGCAGGCAAAGGCGTAGCCAATCCAATTGCCTCTATACTTAGCTTTTCCATGGCTCTTAGATATTCATTAGATTTAGATAAATTGGCAAATACTATAGATAAGGCGGTTGAAAAAGTGCTGGATGATGGTCTTAGAACCAAAGATATTTTATCTAAAGGGAAAAAAGAAGTATCGACCTCGCAAATGGGGGATGCAATAATTTCAAAACTTAAATAATATCTTGGCCAATGAATATAAAAAATGTAGTCGTCATTGGTTCTGGAACTATGGGAAGTGGTATTGCAGCTCAATTATGCAATGCAAATGTTCCCGTTACTCTTTTAGATTTAAAAACGGAAATTTCAGAAAAAGCAAAAAAAAGAATTTTCGAATCTAGACCTCCTCTTTTAATAGATAAAACAAAAATAAATAATATCAAAGTTGGCAATATAGATGAAAATTTTGATACTGTTAAAGAAGCCGATTGGATTGTCGAAGCAGTAGTTGAAAGGATTAATATTAAACATAATCTTTATGAGAAAATATTAAAAGCAAGGAAAAAAGATTCAATAATTTCATCAAATACATCAACCATTCCATTAAAAATTTTATCAGAAAAAATGTCCGATGAAGATAAAAAGGATTTTTGCATAACGCATTTTTTTAACCCAGTCAGGTATATGAGTCTGCTCGAGATTGTTAGTGAATCTATAAACGACGTTCAAAAAATAAATTTTTTAAAAAATTTTTGCGAAAACAGTTTGGGCAAAGGCGTAATTATCTGTAAAGACACGCCGGGCTTTTTAGGTAATAGAGTCGGCGTTTATGCAATACAAGTTGCAATGACAGAAGCTATAAAAATGAAATTAAGCATAGAAGAGGCGGACGCAATTTTTGGGAGACCTATGGGCATTCCCAAAACAGGAGTTTTTGGTTTGTATGATTTGATCGGCATTGATTTGATGGCAGATGTTTTAAAAAGTTTTGTAAAAGAATTACCAAAAACTGATGTTTTTCATCAGGTAGCCCAAGAAATTCCATTAGTAAAAAATCTAATTGAAACTGGTTATACCGGAAGAAAAGGAAAAGGTGGCTTCTATAGAATGAATAAAAAAGATGGGAAGAAAGTATTAGAAGCAATCAATTTAACCACTAAAGATTATTCTCCATCAAAAAAAATTGATCTTAATATTGATGAAAAAGTTAATTTAAAAGAACTTGTTTCAAGAAATGACAAGTATGGAGAGTATTCGTGGTCAGTCATTTCAAAAATTATTCTTTATGCTTCTTCTTTAATTCCTAATGTAACAAAGGATTATAATAATATTGACGAAGCAATGAGGCTTGGGTTCAACTGGGCTAAAGGACCTATAGAAATACTCCAAGAGCTTGGAATAAAATTTTTTGTAGAAAAAGATAGTAAGTTAAAAACAAATAAATTTATAAAAGATCTTTACGATAAAAAAATAGAAACTTTTTATGGCAAAAGACAAATTTATACAAATTTGGAAACGTTAGGAAAAGTAAAACAATTAGCAAAAATTAAAAAAGATAATAAATCAGCTTTTACATATGAGCATAAAGATTATAAAATTGTAGAATTTAATACTAAAGCCAATACTTTGGATGTCCATTCAATGGACGCATTAAAGAAAGCATCTGAAAAAAATATGATTATTATTAATGAAGGAATGCAATTTTCAGCAGGAGTTAATTTGAATTATGTTATGGATTTTGCAAAAGAAAAAAATTGGAAGGCTATTGAAAAGTTTATTCATCATTTTCAAATGACCTGTAAACAATTAAAATATTCCAACAATGTAGTTGTTTCTGCGCCTTCGGGTTTAGCCTTAGGTGGAGGTTTTGAAGTGCTAGTTCAAAGTGATTATGTAGTTTCACATGCTAACATTATTACAGGATTAGTCGAAACACTCGTTGGACTAATCCCTGCGGGAGGTGGAACTACAAACATGTTGTGGAGATGGATGCAGACTCAAGAAGCTAAAAAAGACCCAGATTTTGCTCCCCAAAAAGTATTTGATATCATAGGTTATGGGAAGACAGCCAGTTCACCAGCGGAAGCTATGCCATTTAAGTTTTTATTAAAGAAAGATAAAAGTATTATGAATAGAGATAAGTTACTTTCAGCTTCTCAAGATTTGATCAATGAAAAAAAGAATGGATATAAGCCTCCAAAACAACCAACTTTTCAGTTATCAGGAGCTCAAGCAAGAGATAAAATGTTCCAAACGCTAGAAAATCTTTTTAAGGAAAAGAAAATTTTAGAGCATGGAATGGAAGTTGGAAAAAAATTAGCTTTCGTACTAAGTGGTGGCAATACAACTTTTGATAAGGAATTATCCGAAGATGATATGTATGCTTTGGAATTAGAAGCATTTGTTCAATTAATTCAAATGGAAAAAACTCAAGCGAGAATTAAACACACACTTTCAACAGGAAAACCTTTGGTGAATTAATGGCAACTTATAGAGCTCCAGTAGATGATATGATGTTTCTTTTTGAAAAGTTGAGAGACAATTCTCATTACAATTCACTTGAAAAATATAAGGAAGTTAATTCTGATCTTGCAAAAGATATTTTGGAACAAGCCGCAAAGATAACTGAAAATCTTATATTACCTCTAGCTAAAGCTGGAGATGAAACGCCTGCCAAATTTGAAAATGGAATAGTAAGAACGCCACCTGGATATAAAGAAGCTTACAAAAAATTTATTGAAGATGGCTGGGTGTCTCTATCTTGTGATCCAGAGTATGGCGGTCAAGGAATGCCAAAAACTATTAGTTCATTTTTTGATGAGATGTTATCTTCAGCAAGTCTTTCTTTTAAACTCTATAGTGAGCTTAGTATCGGAGCATATAATTGTATACTTCATCACGGAAACGATTCAATAAAGAAAAAGTTTCTTCCTAATATGGTCAAAGGCACGTGGAGTGGAACAATGTGCTTAACAGAACCAGTTTGTGGAACGGATTTAGGATTATTAAAAACAAAGGCTGTGGAACAATCTGATGGTACTTACAAACTAACTGGTCAAAAAATATTTGTAACATCAGGCGACCAAAATTTAACTGAAAATATTATTCATTTGGTTCTTGCTAGAACTTCTGATGCACCAGCAGGAACAAAAGGAATTAGTTTGTTTTTAGTTCCAAAAATTCAAGTAAAAGAAGACGGATCTTTAGGATCAAGAAACGGTATTTCAACAAATTCAATTGAAAGCAAAATGGGAATTAAAGGATCTGCCACATGTGTTTTAAATTTTGATGGAGCCGTTGGATATATGATTGGTCCCAAAAACAAAGGACTAAATTCAATGTTTACTATGATGAATTTGGAAAGAATTGTTGTGGGCATTCAAGGGCTGGGACTATCTGAAATTGCATATCAGAATGCTTTAAGTTATTCCAAAGAGAGAAAACAAGGAAAGTCTAATAACGGTAAAACAAAAGATCATGAAGCAGAGGTAATCATTTCGCATGCGGACATCCGAAGATCATTATTAAACATGAAATCAATTATAGAAGGTGAAAGAGCTCTAAGTTTTTGGTTGGCTCAACAAACCGAGGTTAGTTTACATCACAAAGACCGCGGGATTAAACAAGAAGCCTCAGATCTAGTTTCATTAATGACGCCAATAGTAAAATCATTATTTACTGACATGGGAATGGAAATTACAAGCGATGCGATGCAAATTTTTGGTGGATACGGTTATACGAGCGATCAAGGTATTGAGCAATTATATCGAGACAATCGAATAACGCCAATTTATGAAGGAACCAATTCAGTTCAGGCTATTGATTTGGTTTTTAGGAAACTCGTTAATAAAAATGGCAATATCATAAATCGATACGTTAAAATTATTGAAGAGGAGATTAAAAAAAATAAAAATGAAAAGGAAGTGAAGTATTTTGCAGAAAAATTAGAATATTATTTAAAAAAATTAGTTGATTTTAATAGTTGGATTGAAAAAAATATGAAAAAATCTAAAGATGATGTTAGTGCAGCGTGTAATGATTATTTGAAAGTTATAGGTTTAATTTCGGTTGCTTTTTCATGGCTGAAAATATTGAATGTCAGCCACAAAGAATTGAAAAATAATAAGAGATTTTATGAAGATAAAATTGAAACAGCAAAATTTTTCTTTAATAGAGTGCTGCCCAGAGTTGATGCTTATTACAATTCTTCAATTTCTGGAAGCAAGTATATAATGGATTTTAAATTTAATTAATTATGAACGCTTACGATAAAAATCTTGATAAAAATGATGCGAATTTTGTTCCATTAACGCCACTATCTTTCCTACAAAGAGCAAAAGATATTTACCCCAATTACGAGGCATTGGTTTATGAAGATCGAAAGTATACTTGGTCTGAAATTTATAAAAGATGTATTAAATTTGCCAGTGCACTAGAAAAAATTGGAATTCGCAAGGGTGATACAGTTTCATTTCTAGCTTTTAATACTCCAGAAATTTTTGAAGCTCACTATGCCGTTCCCATGACTGGTGGAGTGTTAAATACTATTAATATTAGATTAGATGCTAAAACTATTGCTTATATTTTAGATCACAGCGAAGCCAAAGTACTAGTTGTGGATAGACAACTTCATGCAGAAGTTAAAAAAGCATTAAGTACAATAAAAAGAAAAATTATTATTATAGATATAAATGATAAATTTGCAGACCAGTCAAAATCAAAAAAAATTGGTGATTTAGAGTATGAAGAATTTTTAAGTACAGGTGATGAAAATTACCTGTGGAAAATGCCAGAAGACGAATGGCAAGCTATTTCATTAAGTTATACCTCAGGAACTACAGGAAATCCAAAAGGAGTTGTTTATCATCATAGAGGATCATACTTAATGTCGACAGGCAGTGCGGCGGCTTGGAACATGCCAAATAGATTAAATTTTTTAACTATCGTGCCAATGTTTCATTGCAATGGCTGGTGTTACCCTTGGACCGTTCCTATGCTAAATGGAAAAACAATTTGTCTTCGAAATATTGATATTAAGAAAATTTTTGAATTAATTGATAAACATAATGTAACTCATTTTGGTGGCGCGCCAATCGTTCTTAATATGATTACAGGAGCACCAGAAAATGATCGTAAAAAATTAAAGCAAAAAGTTTATGTATTAACTGCGGGAGCTCCACCACCAAGTATAATTTTTAAAAAAATGAAAAGTCTTGGTTTTGAAGTAATGCATGTTTATGGTTTAACAGAAACCTACGGCCATGTAACACAATGTGCATGGAATGAATCGTGGAACGAATTAGAAGAAGAAAAACAAAATGAGATTAAAGCTAGACAAGGAGTCAGATATCCTAATACAGAAGGTGTAACAATTATGGATCCAGATACTATGAAAGAAGTTCCAAGAGATGGCAAAACAATTGGAGAAATAATGATCAGAGGAAATGTAGTTATGAAAGGCTACTTTAAAGATAAAGATGCTACAGATAAAGCAATGAAAGGTGGATGGTTTCATACAGGAGATCTGGCCGTGATGCATCCGGATGGGTATGTAAAAATTCAAGACAGATCTAAAGATATAATTATTTCTGGCGGTGAAAATATATCATCAATTGAAATAGAAAATACATTGGCAAAACATCCTTCCGTATCTATAGCAGCAGTAGTAGCAAAACCAGATGAAAAATGGGGAGAAGTACCTTGTGCATTTATTGAGTCCGTTAAAGATAAAACTGTTACAGAAAAAGAACTGATCGATTTTTGCAAGGAAACTTTAGCTAAATTTAAAGTTCCAAAGAAAATTGAATTTTGTGAACTACCAAAAACATCAACAGGAAAAATTCAAAAGTTTGAATTAAGAAAGAAAGCTAAGGAGATTAACTGAATTACAAAGTAGATCAAAAAGATGTTTTTGCATCTACTGGTGGATTAGATTTTGATACTAATAAACCGGTAATTGTTTTAATGCATGGATCAGGAATGACAAGTATTGTTTGGTCTTTACTTGATCAGTTTTTAGCATCAAAAGGTTATAGTGTTTTAGCTGTTGATCTACCAGGCCACGGTTCTTCTGAAGGCCCAGCAATAAAATCTATTGAACAAATAGCTGAATGGATTAAAAAATCGATGGAAGAATTAAAAGTTAAAGAAATCTCTTATATCGGACACTCGCAAGGAGTTCTTACAGGAATTGAATTTGCTAATCGTTTTCCAAAATCAATTAAAACTTTAACACTTATGGCTGGGTCGCATGATTTACCAGTTAATCCTGATTTAATAGATCTTGCCGATGGTGGTGATATGGAAAGTGTAAATTTAATGCTTAAGTGGGGTTATTCGGGTGCGAAAAAGTTTATTGGTGGAAATCCTGTGCAGAAAATAATAAATTCACCGCGACAAATTCAAGAAGGTCTTGCGGTTGATCTCAGAGCTTGTAATGAATATAAGAACGGATCATTGGCTGCGTCAAATATTAATATTCCAGCACTTTGTATATTAGGAGAAAAGGATAAAATGACTCCTCTTTTAAAAGGTAAAGCTTTGGCTACAAAGATTAAAAATTCTCAATTAGAAATAATCAAAGATGTAGGCCATATGCTACCATATGAAGGAATTTTTCAAGCAAGAGAGATTATAAAAAATTTTATTGAAAAAAATCATAAATAATAATTATGAAAAAATTTTATATTGCAAAATCAAGACGATTAAGAGGCACTCCTTATACGAATAGAATAGAAAATCAGGGTGTAACGGCATACACAGCTTATAATCATATGCTTTTACCAGCTTCTTTTGGAAATTTAGAAAAAGAATATTTTCATCTAAGGGAGCACGTTCAAGTCTGGGATGTTGCTGCTGAAAGACAAGTGCAGATAGAAGGAAAAGATTCTGGAAAATTAGTGCAGTTAATGACTTGTAGAAATCTTTCCAAATCAAAAGTTGGCAGATGTTATTATGCTCCAATAGTTGATGAGCAAGGAAAGATGATCAATGATCCTATTATTTTAAAATTATCTGAAAATAAATGGTGGATATCATTAGCTGATTCTGATGTAGGACTTTATGCCAAAGGACTAGCAAGCGGTTTAAATCTAAAAGTCGAAGTAAGTGAACCCGATATAAATATATTAGCCGTTCAAGGCCCAAAATCATTTAAATTAATGGAAAAAGTTTTGGATAAAAAAATTACTGAACTAAAATTTTTTGGTTTTGATTATTTTAATTTTAAAGGAAATAAATTTTTTATCGCAAGGTCAGGATGGTCTAAGCAAGGCGGGTATGAAATTTATGTAGAAAATAGAGAAGCGGGATTAAAATTATATGATGAGTTATTTTCAATGGGAAAAGAGTTTAATGTAAAAGCTGGCTGCCCAAATTTAATAGAAAGAATTGAAAGTGGACTTATGTCATGTGGCAACGACTTTGATAGTGGCGACAATCCCTACGAGTGTGGTTTTGATCAATATATAGATATTGAATCTGATATTAATTATTTAGGAAAAAAAGCTTTAGCTAAAATTTCAAAAGAAGGAATTAAAAAAAAACTTATGGGCGTGAAAATAGATTTAGATAAAATTGAAATTATGGAGGAAAAACCTCTTCAAAATGGAAAAAGTTTGGTAGGACATTTAAGGTCAGCAGTTTATTCGCCTCACTTCAAGCAAGTGATTGGTATTGCGATGATTAATAAAGAATATTGGGATAAAAAAACTACTTTTGAATTAGAAATTAATGGGAAAAAAAGCAAGGGTTCAATTTGTGATTTGCCATTTAAAGTGTAGAATTTTCTAGGATATTTTTTT
>Ga0208764_10002283_pt1 | contig 12085 bp, 13 predicted proteins | sample ETNtaG_18_FD_185762 | JGI IMG/M metagenome (GOLD analysis project Ga0208764, IMG submission 185762) | Marine microbial and viral communities from oxygen minimum zone, Eastern Pacific Ocean - ETNP201302SV91 (SPAdes) (version 2) | ecosystem: Environmental > Aquatic > Marine > Oceanic ... | reverse complement strand
GGTTGTAGCCCCAAAGAATTACCACAAAAATAGATCATTTCTTTTCCACGATGATTTTTTGGATAATGGAAATGGTGACGGTATTCACTCAACATGTCATCTTTATCAAGTGACCGAGCAAAAGATTTTGAACTATCGTACATTATTCGAAATGATCGTGTGGAAGACCTAACCAGTCCAAGGCATTCCTATATAGAAGATTATTCTTTGTAGATATTTCAAGATTTGATCTTTCTATCATTGCACCAGGGACACTCTCTCCAAGAGGAAATGGATAATCCGATCCCATGACAATTTTCCTATCACCTACTTTTCCCATGAGATATTGTAGCATGTCAATGTCATGTACCAATGAATCCACCCAAAATTTCCCAAGATAATCCATGGGAGGGATATCATTGTCAATTGCACAAAGGTCAGGCCTTACATCAAATCCATGTTGAATTCGGCCAATGGTAGCGGGGAAAGAACCTCCTCCATGGGCAAAGGCAACTCTTAGGTCAGGCAACTTGGCAAAAACACCTCCAAATATCATTGAACAGATGGCTCTACTTGTCTCTGCAGGCATTCCAACCAACCATGGTAACCAATATTTTCTCATTTCTTGGCGTCCCATTATGTCCCAAGGATGGATGAATAACGCTGCACCTAATTCTGTCGCAGCCTCAAGAATGGGAAATATTGATTCATCACTTAAATTTTTCCCATTGATGTTTGAACCAATCTGAATGCCAACCAACCCTAGGTCTTTGATGCACCGTTCCAACTCTCCGATCGCCAATTTTGCATCCTGCATGGGTACCGTACCCAGGCCAATGAATTTATTGGGGAATTGATCAACGATCATTGCAATATGATCGTTGAGTATCTTTGATATGAATAGTGCGTGATCTGGCTTTGCCCAGTAACTGAACATGGCTGGAACAGTTGAAAGAACTTGCACATCCACACCAAAGTTTTCACAATCATCAATGCGTGCCAAGGGATCCCAACAATTACATTCAATGATGCGAAAACATTGATCATCCTTCATCATCTTTGCTGAATCTTTGGATTGATGGTCCAAGCTGATCCAACCACCATATCCAAATTTCTTCTCTAGATCTGGCCAAGTCTTAGGCAAGACATGAGTATGTATGTCAATTTTCAAAATAAATCAATCTGGTGGGTCCTGGATTGCTCCACAATCATCACAAGTGCGCGAGTCAATGCTCTCCCAATAGGCTTTAAAAAGAGGTGGAAGTTGTGCTACGATATCCTCAAGATCTAAACTAACCTCATGAAGTAGAGAATCACACTCATCGCAATACCATTGGAATGAGTCCAATGCTCCTTCATCTCTCTTGTATTCAACTACCAACCCTACTGTATCCTTAAATCTTTGAGGAGAGTGAGGTAATTCCTTCGGCAATAAGAATATTTCGCCTTCTTTGATGGGAATGTCAACTCGCTGACCATTGTCCATGACCTTCAAGACCATGTCGCCTTCTAGCTGATAGAAAAATTCCTCCACGGGATCCACATGATAATCCTTCCTTGAATTTGGACCACCAACTACCATGACCATGAAATCTCCATCTTCATATACAACCTTATTACCAACAGGAGGTTTAAGGAGATGTCGATTGTGCTCGATCCAATCCTTGAAATTAATTGGAGGTCTCAATCTACCCCACTTCAATGGTTGCAATGCACTTCAATTCAATCGCAATAGGTGTTGGAAGGGAAGTAACCTCTACTGTTGTACGACAAGGTTGATTATTAACAAAATAATCACCATATATCTTGTTGAAGACATCAAAATCTCTTTGCATGTTTGTTAGGAATACAGTTATGTCAACTAGGTTATCCCATTGGCTTCCTGACTCCTCTAAAATAATCTTTACATTTTCAAAAACAGAGTGGCACTGAGCCTCAATGTCATGACCTACGGCATTGCCCTGACCATCCATCATTACACCAGGAATGACATTGGTGCCAGGTCTTCTTGGACCAACGCCTGATAGAAAAAGTAAATTTCCTACTTTTCTTGCATGGGGATATTTACCTACAGGGACCGGAGCCTTATCTGTATTGACTGTTTCATTCATTTGCTTGATCCTCTAATGTCTTTCAATCTTCTCCATGTATCCTCATCAGAGCACAGTCTATCAACGATATCATCATTCAATATTGAGGTCTGAAAAATTTCATCAACATCCTCAAGTTTAACTTGAGTATACCAAATATTATCTGGATAAATTACAACGACTGGACCCAATTCACAGGCATCCAAACAGCCACTTTTATTTGCTCTGATCTTACCCTTTAGACCATGTTGCCCAATGAGTTTAACAAACCTCATTCTAATATCCATTGCACCACATCTGATGCAATCACCTCTTGGACTGTCCTTGGCACGCTCATTGGTACAAATAAAGACATGCTTATGATATTTAGGTGTCATGCGGGTACACAAATGTTCTTTTGTTCTGTGAAAAAATTGATCGCCTCATCTCCACCTTCACGTCCCAAACCAGAATTCTTGATACCTCCAAAGGGTGTCCTGAGATCCCGTAATAGCCAGCAATTGATCCATATTACTCCGGCCTCTATGCTCCTTGAAACTCGTTGTCCTTTTTCTAGGTCTTCGGTCCATATGGTTGCAGATAATCCATAATCTGTATCATTGGCCAATTGTACTGCATCAGATTCTGAATCAAAGGGTTGTAATGTGACCACAGGTCCAAAGATCTCCTCCTGATTTAACCTTGAAGAGTGATCTAGGTCCTCAATGACCGTTGGTTTGACAAACCAACCATCGGTACATCGACCATCCATTTTTTTTATTTCACCGCCTGTGAGGATGCTCGCGCCTTCTTGTCTTGCTAATTCTATATAACTATTTATCTTGAGAAAATGTTGCTCAGAAGATATTGCTCCAAATTCAGTCTCAGTTTCGAGTGGGTCTCCAATGACCAACTCTGATATCTTCGAACAAAAATCATCCTTGAACTGTTCATAAATGGTCTTTTCGATCAGAATGCGAGAACTACACAGACATATTTGTCCTTGATTTGAAAATGATGATCTAACAACCGTATCTAGCATGCGATCATAATCACAATCATCAAATATGACCGCTGGATTCTTTCCTCCCATTTCTAATGATAATTTTTTGAATGAATCTGATGCATTTTTAAAGATCAACCTACCAGTTTCAGTCCCACCAGTAAATGAAATGGCCTTGATGCTTTTATTCCTAACCAAAAGATCTCCGGTTGTATTCCCTCTACCATGAATGATGTTCAGTACACCTGGAGGTAAACCAACATTGGAACATGCATCTCCAAGGAGGTATGCGGTATAAGGCGTTACCTCAGATGGTTTCGCGACCACGGTATTACCTACGACCAATGCCGGAGCTATCTTCCACGTAAAAAGATAAAGAGGCAAATTCCATGGTGATATGCAGCAGACAACCCCAAGTGGAAATTTAATAATTTGATTGTTTGATCTCTTACTATTCAAATTGGATTCAAACTCAAAATTCTTAGCATGATCAGCAAAAAAATTAAAATTGGATATTGATCTTGGGATGTCAAGAGATCTGGCAAGAGAAATGGGTTTTCCTGTATCTCTGGATTCAAATTTTGAGAATTCATCCAATCGAGAACTGACCTCTTCAGCGATCGCTATTAGATAGTCTGCTCTTTCATGTAAGGTCAATGCAGACCAGATCGGAAATGCATTCTTAGCAGATCGAACAGCATGGTCAACATCATCAATGTTTGAATCCATTAAATGACCATAGACCTGACCTGTTGCTGGATCGTGTAGATCTACTCGTTCATTGGAAGAAGCAGGAACATGTTCTCCATTAATATAGTTTTGAATCAGTTCCATTGATCCTTTACAATCTTGGCGCCAGACATATGTGCATCTGGAAAATTTATACTCCTAAATGCTGGATCTGACTTTAGATAGATCACATGCTCAAATGAGATTTGTTTTTTCATCATGCGCCAAAACGGCCACCATCGACTGAAAGATTATGGCCTGTGATGTATGCAGATTCATCAGATGCCAAGAAGACGATGGTATTGGCTATCTCTTCTGGCGTCCCTAGACGTTTGAGGGAAGTATTTTTCTCCCATTGCCCATAGACCTCACCAGTGCTCACACCTAATGCTGCTGCCTTGCTTTTAGCGAGTTCTTCAAGCCGGGCTGTCGATGTATATCCAGGCAATACATTATTGACACATATTCCGTATTTACCCAATTCCATGGCAAGGGTCTTACCCCACTGTGCAACACTTCCTCGAATCGTATTAGAGACACCAAGTCCAGGTATCACCTGTTTTACGGAGGTGGATATGATGTTTATTATTCTACCAGAACCTTTCTCTTTCATCCCAGGGAATACAGCCTTTGCCATGACCTGATTGCAGATCAATAATCGGTCAAATGCTTCTCTAAACTCATCCTCTTCAGCCTCAATAATCGGACCACCATGGGGTCCTCCTGAATTATTGACCAATATGTCAACGACCTTGCCCAATGACCCTACATGTGAATTTACCTTTCCTTTTAAATCTTCAGGATCATTAAAATCGGCACAGATGGTTTGGTGTACTTGTCCATGTGCATTTTCCAACAAGGATAATGCTTTGTCCAATTTTTCTTGATCACGAGCAACCAACGTAACCTCACATCCAAGACTTGCAAATAAAATGGCAGTTGATCTTCCAATGCCATCAGTACTGCCACATATGATAGCATGCTTTTTCTCTAATGATGATTTCATGATTGAAAATGGTACCCCAAGTTTCGTTTTATATGTTCAGGTAATTCAGGCAGAGCTGACCTTTGAATGAAGAATGTCGATAGGTCTGCTAATTCTGCAAAGACCTTATGGCGGTCTGCGGTAGATTTTAGGTAGGCATGCCCTGATGAACCACCAGTCCCGATCTTGGCACCTATCATTCTTCTTACCATTAAGGCATGTCTTTGTCTCCAAGTAGTGAATAATTCATCAACATCCATTAGCCGTGATAAAAAATTAAAAGGAGAATGTAATATGGGCTCATCTCGATATAGAAAGATAAGCAATGCCGCCTGTGTCGCCTTGTGTGAAAATCGTTTTTTATTACCCTTTATCAGATCATCATGTTTTTTTGGATCGATCATTGCCTCGAAAGAGGATACGGCTCTTCCATGCTCCTTAAGATGGTACTCTATCTCACTTTCCGAATAGTTAGGGTTATTCATGATCACACTCTCTTCATTCTTCAGCATGGATCTCACAGCATCACTATACTGTTCCCAAAAATCAAATCCCTCGAATGATAAAAAGGGTGTCCTCTCTAGCCAGGTCTCAAGCAGTTGAAAAAGTGACCTATCACTCTCAGAAAACTCTACATCTTGTTTTTCCTTGTCCTTGATCGCATCCTTATAATCCTTGCCACCATAATTGATCCTATCAATCCGTTGTAACCCCAGTTTATTTTCTAATTTTCTAAACTGGGCACTTTGGAAGCCTGATGAAGGGAATAGATCATCTCTAAATTCTAAAAAATCCATCGCTGTCATTGTCTCCAATACCCGTACCTGATCTATGAGTATCTTTTGTATTTCTATGACCCTATCTAACCTTGATACAGCAAGACTCACATCAGACTCAAGAACGGATTCCTTATTAAAGATCAAGAGCACCGAGTCCAACTCATGAATTAACTGCTTGAACCAAAGTTCATAGACTTGGTGAATAATTATGAATAGCATCTCATCATGAGCAGGAGTCCCACGCTCTGCACTCTTCAACTTTTGGCTATTCAGAATATCGTCAAGTTTTAAGTAGTCACTATAATTCAATGGTTTTTTATTCATAATTTCCTAGTCCCATTCAAATCCAGAAACACTATCAGTCAATACACTGACCTCAATAGTATTATAATCACGTATTTTTGATATGTAATAGTAAAGATATTTTGTCGATTGTTCATCATCCAACCATACAGAATCTGGAAATCCAAATGTCTCGAGAACATCTTTCTCAGATGGATTCTCCTTCAAGAACTCCCAGATGTCATACTCTGACATGTATCCAAGAGTATAGACCGTCTCCTCCAGAGGCTCTGTAGTTACATTCTTCGTAGGTGGCATGACAACTGGCTTAGGCGGTGGAGAAGCACATGAAAGACATAGTCCAATGAATAATATGCGAAAATACATTGCCAGAAAATACCCAGATTAATTTTGTTCAATCAATAGATTATATCAATTGTAATCTGGTCTTTCTTATCAAAAAGAAAAGTTTTACTTTATGAATTAACATATAATTACTTTACGAATTAACATATAAAAGGATTGAAGAGTATGTCAAAAATAGATAAAAAGGATAGGTTTTATTTCAATCGAGACTTTTTAGGAAGCGCATCTGGACGCTCAATAAGAATACTATCAGAATACTATGGGCCCCTCCAACGGTTGGAACGTAACAACATATCAGATACGATCGTTTTCTTTGGATCAGCAAGAACATTATCAAGAGAGGATGCAGAGAAAGCATTGTCAAATGCACCAAAAAATGCCGATCAGAAACTCATCGCACGCATGAAAATGGATCTAAAGATGAGTCGCTACTATGAGGATGCACGCGAACTAGCAAAAAAATTGACAAAATGGAGTAAGGGATTAAAGGGAACCAAACATCGCTACATCATCTGTTCTGGCGGCGGTCCCGGGATCATGGAAGCATCAAATCGGGGTGCGTCTGAGGCAGGAGGGGTAAATGTAGGACTTACTATTTCATTGCCCTTTGAATCTTCGGGAAACAAATGGATCTCTGATGATCTGGACATGAAATTTCATTACTTTTTTATGCGTAAATTTTGGTTTCTCTACCTTGCAAAAGCATTGATCGTATGGCCAGGTGGTTTTGGAACACTCGATGAAATAATGGAACTATTAACTCTTATTCAAACTGAGAAGATCAAAAAACGATTACCCATTGTATTATATGGAAAGGAATTTTGGGAAAAAGTAGTGAACTGGGATTATCTTGTTGAGGTCGGGACCATATCAGCTGAAGACCTTGAACTATTTCATATTTCTGATGATATTGGGGATACTTTTGAGTATGTTACAGACTTCTTAAATAATAATGAATTGAAAGGTCCAAACTTTTGATACGCAAATTTCCATATCTATTTCTTATCAGTTCAATCCTTTTTGGTCAGACTGAACCAGTTAAGGACATACACAGAAATGATCCAAGGGTCTGGGCACTGACCCATGCCATGGTTCATACAGAACCAGGAGATTCCATTAAAGATGCGACTCTGGTGATCAGGGATGGTAGAATTGAAAAAGTTGGTCGCTACATCAAGGTCCCGCTTGATGCATACGAGATCGACATGGAAGGAGCACATGTATATCCAGGCTTTATTGATGGCTGGTTGCAGGTAAAACAAGATGAGAAGATCAAGAGTCCTGATGATCATTGGAATAATAAGATCAGGGCTGACTATCGAGCAAAAGATGATCTAAAAATAAAACAAAAAGATCTAAAAGCACTCCATGGCATAGGTATCACTTTAGCTCATGTGGTACCTGAAAAGGGAATCTTCAAGGGCAAGACAGACCTTGTGGTCCTTAATGATGAGATGGTCTCTGTTGCAAAAGATGTCTCCCAGTTAATAGAGTTCAAAACGACTGGATGGTCAGACAGGGGGTACCCTAACTCCTTATTAGGCGTCATTGCGGTGATAAGACAGACCTTCATGGATGCAGATTGGTATCAACGCTCGATTGAAGTGATCAAAGATTACCCTGAAGAAAATGAACCTCTCCCCTTGAATCCATCTCTATTGGAATTGGCAAATTTTAAAAATGAAAGACGTCCTGTTCTTTTCATGACAAATGAAGAGCATGGCGCTCTGCGATCATTGAAGATCGCTGAGGAGTTCAATCTAAATCCATGGCTACTTGGTAGTGGATATGAATATAGAAGGTTAGATGAGATCAAAGAGCATAATCCCTTCATGATCTTCCCTCTTGATTTCCCAAATAAACCAAAGGTACAAGACCCATACATCGCCCTCCAATTCTCAAATGAACAATTAAAACATTGGGACATGGCGCCAGACAACATTAAAAAGGTCTTTGATGCAGACCTTCGTTTTGGTCTCACTTCTGGAACCTTGAAAAAGAAATCGGATTTTAGAAAGAACATCCGGAGGATTATTGACCGTGGAATATCACAAGAGGTCGTACTCGCCGCTCTTACAACCTATCCTGCCGAGGCCATGGGAATGGACAAGGTCCTAGGAAAGATCCAACCTGGTTTCATGGCTAATCTAGTCATCACCGATGGGAATTATTTTGACCTTAGATCGAGAGTAACATCTGTCTGGCTTGCTGGAAAAGAAAAATACATTACTGAAAGACACAAGATCATTCTTGCAGGAAAATGGGATATTGATATCATGGGCAATACCTATGAACTTGAACTATCAGTTCCCAGCATTTATAAGAAAGACAAAAATAAAAACCAGACAGCCTTGGCAAATAATCAGTTGGAAGGAAAATTAAAGATAGGTGATGAAACACTTAATTTGATAGGTTTGAAGATCCATGGTAAAACCATTGAGTTCAAGGTAAGTGGCTCTTTGTTGGATGTTGATGCCATGCTTGCCTTCAATGGTGAGGCCAAGAAAGATAAGATCATCGGCATGATCTATGATGGCTCAAAAGATTACGACTTCAAAGCAAAGCGCACGGTTGAAGTAAAACCAATTCCTAGAGACAAAGAATTGGTAAGTGAAGCGAAATTATTCTTTCCTGAAGGTGCATATGGGTTGGATAAAGAACTCCTCTCCCCAAATGCAATTTTGATAGACAATGCAACGCTCTGGACCTGTGGCTCAAAGGGCATCGTAGAAGAGTGGGACATCCTTTTTGTCAATGGTAAGATAGACAAGGTTGCACCTGACATCAGCGTGCCAATGGGAAGTGCTCTTATCATAGATGGGACTGGAAAACATGTAACACCCGGACTGATCGATTGCCATAGCCATTCCGCTGCATCATCCATTAACGAAGGTGCACAAGCAGTAACGGCTGAGGTACGAATACGCGATGTATTATTTGCAGATGATGTAAACATTTACAGACAACTTGGTGGAGGACTGACCACGGCAAACGTCCTTCATGGTTCTGCCAATCCGATCGGGGGGCAAAATGCTGTCATTAAACTCAGATGGGGTTCTGGGCCTGAGGGTCTCCTTTTCAAGAATGCTCCTCAAGGCATCAAGTTCGCATTAGGTGAGAATGTCAAACAGGCCAATTGGCAAGGCAATGGTAGATACCCTCAAACTCGAATGGGTGTTGAGCAGGTCATCAGGGATGCATTTAGAGCAGCACAGGATTACAGGCATCGTCATAAGACCTATGATAGAAATTCCAAAGCTCAGAAGAAAAAGATTCCACCAAGAAAAGATCTTGAACTAGAGGCTTTGGCCGAGATATTGGAAGGAAAAAGATTACTCCATTGTCATTCCTACCGACAAGATGAGATATGGATGTTGACCCGTATTGCAGAAGATTTTGGTTTTACAATTGCAACATTCCAACATGTTCTAGAAGGATATAAAGTTGCTGAACGCATTGCGGAGCATGGAGCAGGTGCTTCCACCTTTTCGGATTGGTGGCAATATAAATACGAGGTCATTGATGCGATACCATACAATGGAACATTAATGGCAAAGAATAATGTTCTGGTATCCTTCAACTCTGATGATTCTGAGTTGGCAAGAAGAATGAACACTGAGGCCATGAAGGCTGTCAAGTATGGTGGACTTTCAGAGGAAGAGGCACTACACTTTGTAACGATCAACCCCGCAAAACAATTAAAGATCGACAAATGGGTGGGTTCCTTGGAAGAAGGCAAGGACGCTGACTTTGTCATATGGGATGGAGAGCCTCTCTCCATCTACTCAAAAGTCCTGGAGACTTGGATCGAAGGCACCAGATTTTGGTCTGTGGATGAGAATGCCCAACTAGAAGAAAGAGACAAGACAGAAAGAGAAAATTTGATACAAAAGATATTGTCTCACAAATCTTCATCTTCTGGTAAGGACATGAGACCAAACAGCAGTACACCTAGACATTTTCATAACTGTGAGATCAATGATATTGAACTCATGGGGTCGGAGATTCAAAAATGAGATATCTAGTCATAGTATTCATTATCTCAAATCTATTTTCAAATAATCAGATTCCAGGAACTGAACAGAAAAGGCCCATACTGCTTCGCGGAGGCACGCTCCATACAGTTTCAGGTGATATTTTGGAAGAACATGATCTATTGTTTGCAGAGGGAAGGATCATAACCATAGATGAACAGATCCAACCATCCCCAGAGACTGATATTTATGAGATCTATGGGAAGCATGTTGTACCAGGATTTGTTGCTGGATACACTCGAATTGGTCTGACCGAGATCTCCGCCGTCAAACAAACCAATGACCACTCTGAGATTGGTGAGATAAATCCAAATGTAAGAGCAAACGTGGCATATAACCCAGATTCAGACCTAATTCCGGTTACACGATCAAATGGGATCTTGGTTGTTAATTCTGCACCCTCCTCTGGGAGAGTACCCGGTCAATCATCAGTGATGTTAATGGATGGATGGACGTGGGAAGATGCAACCTTGAAACATCCTGCTGCATTGAACATCAATTGGCCAAACATGTACCTCAATTATGGAAAGAAAACAAAAAAGAATGAGAAGACACAGCGAGATGAATATAATCAACAGGTCAGAGAACTCGATCAATTGATCCGTAATGTCAGAGCATATCACCAACGTAGAAATGCAAAGGAAAGAAAAGCAGAACACAAGCAGGAGACCGATCTACGCTTAGAGTCAATGATACCTTTTGTCGTTCATAAAGAACCGATCCATGTGAAGGCCAATGACATAAGACAGATCGAAGCAGCGATCAACTGGGCGAATGAGCAAGATCTTAATATTGTTATTGTTGGCGGACGAGATTCCTGGGTCAATCCAAAGATCTTGGTGGAAAATAATGTCCCCGTGATTCTTCTAGGAGTACAAGTAACACCAAGAAGAAGATTTGAACCCATACACATGCCTTATAAGTTGCCTGCTCTTCTCCATGAGTCAGGAGTCCATTTTTGCATATCCTTGGATCCTGGATATCCCATGGATGGCCATGTAAGGACACTGCCTGATGAGGCAATGCGCGCCACTTCTTGGGGATTATCAAAAGAGCAAGCCCTAAGATCAATTACTCTTTCCGCGGCAGAGATACTAGGGGTAGACGACAAGATCGGTTCACTTGAGCCAGGGAAGGATGCGACATTCTTTATCGCAGAAAGTGAACCTTTGACACAAACGACAAATCCAATAAAGGCCTTTATCCAAGGTCGCGAACTAGATCTTTCCGATCGTCAAAAGGACCTCTGGGAAAAATATAAAGAAAAATACCGTCGCTTGGGTAGACTAAACGAATAATACTAATAAATGGTTGGCAGACTGATAATATATCCTGTCCCAAGTGCAGCACAAAATATTGTAATACCTTTTACCATGAGCATGTTCTCCGGCATGCCATAAAAAACTGAGATCGACACAAATATCCATATCAGGGGAATTGCCATCCGCTTTGCACTTAGAGGCATCCCTCTCCCTTCACGATAGTTTTTGACATGCTTTCCGAAATATTTATTATTTATTACCCAATTATATAATCTTTCTGAACTTTTAAAAAAACAAGCCGCTGCAAGTATCATTATTGGAGTCGTTGGCAGACCAGGTACTATGATGCCTATCAATCCGATCAAGGATAATAGCAATCCGAGGACTAGCCATAATGAACGAATTAGCCTATTTGACTGGATATCCATTGATCTATCTTACCATCCATTATGCATCTAATATAAAATCATTCGAATGTGGCATCAATGTCTATAGTCAATTCAGGTTCATCTTGTGTCACATTAATACTATCAATAAAACTACCTATTAAACTATAATTTGTACCTGCTGTAGCATAACCAAGGGACCAATAAGTCA
>Ga0208764_10002282_pt1 | contig 12085 bp, 13 predicted proteins | sample ETNtaG_18_FD_185762 | JGI IMG/M metagenome (GOLD analysis project Ga0208764, IMG submission 185762) | Marine microbial and viral communities from oxygen minimum zone, Eastern Pacific Ocean - ETNP201302SV91 (SPAdes) (version 2) | ecosystem: Environmental > Aquatic > Marine > Oceanic ... | reverse complement strand
TATAATTTTGATCCTAAAAGATATTCTTATTATGTAAGTCAATCACATAAGATATCGAATTATAGAGATTATCTTAATTTTGTCACAGTAGATGAGCCTGCCTTGATTGATATAGCATATATTCTTCACAATATGTCAGAAGAGGAAAATTTAGATTCAGAAGAAGAAATTAATTTTATCTTAAGTTTTTCTCAATCATTAAAGTATTCAGAAGATAATATAACATCAGGAGTCGGTGAATATCCAAGATATCCCATTGAAACTTTAGTAGATCAAACCGGCGATTGTGAGGATACTTCAGCACTTTTGATATCTTTAGTTGAAATTTTGGGTTTTAATGCATCTATAATATTAATACCTGAAGCATGGGAGGGATATGGCCACGCAGCTGTTGGTATCAATGTTACAGGAGCTACAGGAGTGCATTACATACTTAATGAAGGAAAATTCAATGAGATTAGCTATTATTATGCAGAGACAACTGCACCAGGGTGGAGATTAGGAGAAATGCCAGATTTGGATTCTAATAGTGCATACATTTACGAGGTAAAATGAGCGATTCAGATATTGATCAAGAATATTTAGTCAAAGTTGATGATGAAGTTTATGGCCCAATTCCTGAAGAGAGATTAATAGAAGATTTAGGTAAAGGAGAGTTATCTAAAGATGCGAGATTCTGGGATGGAGAGGATTGGTTGCCTATAGGTTTCTTATTAGAAAACAATGTTTGGAATGAAGATGATTGGGGAGAAAGAAAAGAAATTACTACTGATGCCCCTCCACTCCCAGCTAATTTAGCTTGGAAAGATACAAAAGTTGATGGCAGATGGCTGATGATTTATGGCGATCATATAGTTGTTGAAGGTGGAGGTTTCCGTAAGAAGGATATTAGTTCCTTGTTGACTGGAGAACCTACTGAGGGCGGTATTCCAATTCCAAAAATTCTTAATGTAAGTATAAATAAATATGAAACTTATTCAAAAATAGAAATTAGTAGTTTTCATAAAATGTATGAAGTATATACCTTGGTTTGTAATTTAACTAGCGAAGATACGGATTCTTTAGTTAAAGAATTAAAAACTTCAGATGTTAGAATTAGTTTTTCTTAGAAATGTGGTTCTAATTTTTGCATAACTGCGTCTTTCGGCATAGCTCCAACTAATCTATCTACTAGTTCGCCATTTTTGAATATCATCATTGTAGGTATGGACATAATACCATGAGCTGATGAGGTGTTTGGATTTTCATCAGTATTCATCTTTGCAATGACTATATTCTGATTCTCAGAAGCGATTTCTTCTAGAACTGGCCCTAAAGCCTTACAAGGGCCGCACCAAGGTGCCCAAAAATCAACTAATACGAGTTCATTATCTCCAATAGTTTTTTCAAAATCTGTGTCAGTTACTTGAATTGTACTCATTTTTTTCCTTAAGCAAATCAACAAAATAGTTTCGCTATGTAGTTTGCATGAGAGACCTAGTTATAGCCTTTTTGATACTTCTGACTCTTCTAAATTTTGATTCAGATTTACAAATAGTTGGCTTTGGTTAAGGTTTAAATAATGAATTGCTAATTTTCTTTTAGGTGGAATTTTTCGAAATATCTGCCTTAGGGGAAAATGACGAATAATAAAATAATAGGTTATCTTGCAGGTGTCTTTGATTTTTGTCATGAAGGACATATTAGTATAATTACTAGGGCATCTAAATTGTGCGATCAACTTATTGTAGCTGTAGTTTCAGATAATTTTGCATCTAAATACAAAAAACAGAAGATAGAACATAGTGAAGACAAAAGGGTTGAAATGATACAGTCCCTTAATTTTGCAGGTAATGTTGTAATTGTAGATAACAATGATCATAAATTATTTTTTGATGAATTCAATGTAACACATTTATTTCATGGAACAGATTGGGAAAAAGAGTCTTATATTGATTTTATGGGGCGTGAAGAGATAGAAAATAGAAAAATCAAAGTCTCTATGCTTTCACATACAAAAGGAATCAGTAGTACTTTACTGCGTAATCTACAAATAGAGCGTAAGACAATAAATCAAACACAGGAGAAGTAATTGCATGAAAATAGGAATATTTTACGGTTCAAGCACAGGTAATACAGAAACAGCAGCAGAATTAATTTCAGAGAATTTTAGCGAGCACGATTGTACAGTCCAGGATGTGAGCTCTATTGAGCCAGATGATTTACTCGGATATGATTTTCTACTTTTAGGTATTTCAACATGGTATGTTGGAGAAGCCCAAGATGATTGGATAGACCTTTTGGACGATATGGATGGTATGGATTTTTCAGGAGTTAAGTTTGCCATATTTGGACAAGGCGATCAATTAGGTTATCCAGATACTTTCCAAGATGGGATGGGTATGGTTTATGAAAAAATGATTGCAGGTGGAGGTGTAGCTTTGGGTTTCACATCTACAGACGGGTATGATTACGATGAATCCAGAGGAGAGATAGATGGGCAGTGGTGTGGTTTGTCATTAGATGAAGATAACCAGGGTGAAATGACTGATGAAAGAATAGAAAGCTGGTGCAAAGAACTTCACGACCAACTTTGAAATGAAGAATCTTTTATTCGTTTCTTTCCAATTTTTTCTTAAAGTTTTAGATAAATTATTCCCTAAATCGGATAATATTATTATTTTTACTTTGAATTCTTATAGAGACTACCAAGATAATGTGCGATTTCTTTTTGAATCATTATCCAAATCTCAAAAAATTGAGTGTTTCCTTTTATTTTACAAAGAACCTATAGCTCATAAATGTGCAATAAATTTCCACAGTTTTAATGGTATTATTCTTTGGCTTAGATCTCGATTCTTAGTAGTACATCATGGAACTAATGATATCCCTTTTTCTCATTCTATAGATTATCGAAGAAGAAAATTAATTAATGTTTGGCATGGTATTCCTGTAAAGAATTTAGGATATCAAATTAAAAGTAAAGTTGAAGATTCAATAGAGTCGGAATTCGACACATATTGGTCTATGATTTGTAGTTCAGTAATAGATTCTTTAGCAATGCAATCTTGCTTTAAAAAGCCGAAAAGTGATATGTGGTTGACTGGCCTACCTAGGAATGACCTACTATTTTCTGAGGAAGAACAACTTTCTAAGGATTTGAAAGAAGGTTTGCAATGGATTGATAATCAACTAAACCAGAGGCATATGATTCTTTACATGCCCACCTATCGCGATAATATAGAGTGTAATCCTACATTCAATGGAGAAGAAATAGAACAATTAAATTCATTACTTAAATCAAAAAATGCAGTTTTGGGAGTTAAAATTCATCCTAATGCACCTTCAATAGATTTCGGTTCTTTACCTGTAATAAATCTTTCAGAAAGTCCTTGTCAAGAAGTAGGAATTTTTCTTAGGAAAGCAGATGTTCTTGTAACAGATTATTCTAGCGTTTGGGTGGATTTTTTATTACTGGATCGCCAAATTGTAAGTTATTGTCCTGATTTACTTGATTATAAGGAAAACCGAGGCTTTTTGTATGATTACAAATATATCTTTCCAGGCAAAATTAATGAAACGTTTGACTCTTTCCTGAAAGAACTTAGAGATTCTTTATCAACTCCAATTGATGAAAAGCAACTTCGCATTAAGCAGTTATTTCATGCATTCCTAGATGGAAAAAATTCTGAAAGAGTTACTAATAAGATTTTGTCTAGCTTATGAAGTTAGAAAACAGCTAGTTGCCAACCTTTGTCAATAACTTGATTGATTCTTTTTGGAGCTGAAGATGTAGTGAATTTGTATTCTCCCATCGTGGGAGTTAATCCTCTTTCATTTAATGATGCGCCGCAAAGAAAGACAGGACTTCCCAATTCATGTATAACTCCTATAGACACTTGCATCTCTTTTCTAAAATCTTCATCACCGTCTTCTAACCATTCAACACCTTCACCTTGTAACATTAAAGCTATACTACGTCCCTCGCCAGCTTGATATTCAGCAAGCCTTAACGCTTCAGCAGCTCTTTTGTAGTCTTTTGTACCGCTAATGATGACATATAAAATTCCTTTTGAGGCCATTAGTTTTGAACAATAATCTTAGCTGCAGTTTCTCTATCTAGTGAAAAGTTACCTTCATCAGTTTCTACGTTGTAAATTTTTTTATCAGATTTTTTTAACATTAATGAATTACCAGGCCGAATTCCTTTATCTTCTAATATTTTAGATAATTCATTATCTTCAAATATTAATTTAACAGTGCCTGTTTTTCCCTCATCAAAATTACTTAAGGGTAGGTATTTATGTTTGTTATCATCGTCAATATTTATTTTGTGACAAAAGAGTTCGGATTCTTTTTGAGGATCAACGCCTAAAAAAGTAGTGAGTTTGTGTTCTACATCTCTCGTTAAAACATGTTCCATTCTACATGCAACTTCAGAAGCTTCTCCCCCTTCTACGCCAAGTATTTCAGTTAAAAAACGCTCAAGAATATTAAATCGATGTTCAATCACATCAGCTACATGTTGACCTTGTTTGGTTAGGTGTACGCCATGATATGGTTCATAATCTACAAGTCCTAAATCTCCTAAACGCTGGATCATTTCAGTAACTGTAGCCGGTTTCAATTCTGTTTTTATTGCAAGATCAGAGGTTCTCACTCTTTTTTCATCTGCAGCTAGTTGATTTATATTTTTAATCATCATTTCAGCGCTTTCAGATAATGCATCCATTCCAGCCATTTTTGTAGAGCCGTATTGTCTTATAAAAAATATACTTTTTAGAATTTAGGGCAGCCTAAACTATATATACCTGTATTTTTTAGGCTAACCTAATTTAGGGCGTCCTAAACCCTTAAGGAAGCAAAAAATGTTGAAAAAAACAAGTGTATTTGCCCTCGCTATGCTGTTCGTATTCACCAGTTTTACAGGTTGTTTAGACAGTGATGATGACGATGATAAATCAACGTCATATTCAGAAGATTTAATCATAGCTTATGAAGTAAAAGATGATTATGAGAATCCAGATGAAAATCCTCAAATCATGGCTGATTATTTAACTAACGAATTAGAAATGAATGTTAAATTATATCCAATTACTTCAGAAGGTTCAATTATTGAAGCTTTAAGATTTGGTAATGCCCATATAGCTTTCATGGATGGAGCTGCAGCATGGGTTGGATGGAAGCAGTATGGCCTTGATGCGATGGCTGCAGACCAAAAAAGTGATGGAAGAACTCATTATGATGCACATGCAGTAGTTCTGAAAGATTCCGAAATGGCAGCAGCTTATCTAGATGATGATGCTACAACAGATCCATTTTCATTATTAGGAGGTAAAACATCTTGTCATACAGGATGGTTGAAGTCAGCAGGTATGCTTCTTCCTATGGGTTTCTTGATAGGAAATGGATATGCTAATATTATTGGAGATCCAAATGATATAGAATCATTGAGAGCAACAGTCCTCAATTTCTTCAGTGATGATGCAAGTATACCAGATTCAGGAACTCCTTACTATAGTTATTCTGGAGCAGTGAAATGTTTATCTGAAGGTGTAGGTCATGTTGCTTTTGCAAAAGATTCGACAGTAGATGGTTACTGTGGTAACGAAAACACAGCAGATAATGAAGCTTGGTGCCTTCCAAGAGATGATTATGTTCTCTTACCTTCATACGGCTCAGCACCTTCACATCCTGTAATGTATAATCCAGAATTTGTTAATGCAGAAACTAAAACCAAGATTCAAAATGCATTAGTCTCTATGAATGAAACTGATGCCGGTTTATCAATACTGGAAAATATATTAGGAACTCCAGGCATAACTAAAGTGACTGCAGAAGAACATCTTGGTTCCTATGGTAATCTGATTGAGGATATACCAGGAATAAATGCATATTACAAAGACAAGTTCACTATAAGTGAAACTGTAAATCCTACTATCTCTAAAATAAGAATTGCTTATGAAGTAAAGGATGATTATGAAAATCCGGATGAAAACCCACAAGCTATGGCTGATTTCATAGCTGCTCAAACAGGTGTTGAAGTTACATTATATCCAGTAACATCTGAAGGTTCAATTATTGAAGCTTTAAGATTTGGTAATGCAGATATAGCTTTCATGGATGGAGGTTCAGCATGGGTAGCTTGGAAACAATATGGTCTAGCAACAATGGCTGCAGATACAAAGTCAGACGGTAGAACATACTACAATGCACATGCATGGGTACACAAGGATTCTGAAATGGCTGCAGCATTAAATGATGATGATGCTTCAACGGATCCTTTTTCATTACTAGAAGGTAAAACATCTTGTCATACAGGATGGCTTAAATCTGCAGGCATGCTTCTTCCTATGGGATATTTAATTTCTAATGATTATGCAGAAGTAGTAGGCGATGCAGACGATATCGAATCATTAAGAAATACTATTTTGAATTTCTTCAGCGATGATGCTAGCATACCAGATTCTGGAGCTCCATACTATGGATATTCTGGAGCTGTAAAATGTTTATCTGAGGGAGTCGGTGATGTAGCCTTTGCTAAAGATTCAACAGTAGATTCATACTGCGGTAACGAGAATGCTAGTTTGAATGAAGATTGGTGTTTACCAAGAGATGAATATGTACCACTACCGGCTTTTGGTCAAGCCCCATCACATCCAGTAATGTACAATCCAGATAAATTAGATGTTCAGACTAGAACAGCAATTTTGAATGCATTACTAGCTATGAATGATGAAATGTATGTGGTAGACTATGAGATGCAAGGCGAAACATATACTGGATGTTATAATAAAATTACACACCAAGTAGACAGTGATTCAGACAGAAATACTTGTGGTGGAGAAATTATGTCTAACATACTAGGTACGTCAGGTTTAGTAGAAGCTAATACACAAGAGCATCTTGGGTCTTACAGTAGTTTAATTTCAGCAATTCCTGGAATAAGTACTTACTACGACACAAAATACGAGATTTCAGAATCATAGGATTTTGTAAATGGCGATATTTCCTCTTACAAAATTTGTCCAAGTGCTGTGAGAGGAAATTTTCTGTGCAAGATATGCCCTCAAAACATGAGTTCATGTCACACCTATGGAAATATCATGCACAGACCTCAGAGTACCTATGATGTAACGGTAAATAGTGCGACCTTTACGGAGGACTCTAGAGGTATATGAGCAGCATAGTTAGTGCAGTGGATTTAAAAATAGGTTATTCTTCCTCTACAATTCTTGCCAGTATAGATAATTTCCAAATAAATAAAGGAGAAATTATTTCAATTATTGGTGAATCGGGGATAGGAAAAACTACATTATTGAGAAATATAGCAAATTTACAATCGCCAATAGATGGAAAATTAGAGGTTTTTGGTTCACAATCATATATTGAGAGAGGAAAAGTAGGATATATTCCACAAAAGCTAGGTTTAGTTAAGCATGAAACAGTTTATTTTAATGTATTAGAAGGAGCCATTTGTCATGAGTCTATCTTAAGATCTATAACTGGTTTTCATGAACAAAAAGTAATTGATAAAGTTGAAGAGTCAATCACATTAATGAATTTATCACATAAAACAGATGAACCAATCAAACAACTCTCAGGAGGGCAACAGAGACGAGTTGCAATAGCAAGAACAATGGCGCAGGGCGCACAACTCATTCTTGCTGACGAATTTCTTAGTGAACTTGATGATAAAACAGCTAATAATGTTTGGAATGTAATGTATGAATATGTTAAGGCAAATAGAATTACTTTAATTATAGTAGAACATAATAGAGATAGAGCAAAATTAGCCGATCGTTGTTTTAAATTAGAAAAAAATGAAGATAATAGTCATTCAGTTCTTATTGAGGTTGAGAAATGAAATTCGACAAGGAAATTATTTTCAAAAGAAAAAAGTACCCTATATTTCTATTTTTTATTATTTTAACAACATGGTTTGTATTTGTTGACTTAGTAGATGGAGATTGGAACAGTTTAGAGAATAGTTTGGATAACTTATCAGTGTTTTTTTATGAATCTCTTTGGCCCCCTAATTGGAAAGTTTTGGAAGCCAGATCATATCCAGTTTGTGATAGAAATTGGGATTTCCTCTGTTCTCCAGCCTATATTGGAATTGTTGAAACTTTGAAAATTGCTTTTGTTTCCACAGGACTTGGTTTTATCCTAAGTTTACCCCTTGCTACATTTGCATCAAGAAATTTATATAGAGATTCAGTTGCAATACCATTTAGACTTTTGTTATCAGGAATGAGAACTCTGCCTAGTTTAATTTGGGCAATTTTCTTTGTTATATTGATTGGTTTAGGTCCTGTTTCCGGAGTAATGGCTATGACTTTTTACACAATAGGTTATTTAGGAAAATTACAATATGAAACAATAGAAGGCCTGTCAAAGGACCCCTTAGATGCTGCAAAGGCTATGGGCCTAAGTAATTCTGAAATTATAATGAGAGTAGTTATTCCAGAATCAGCTAACAATTTAATATCACAATTGTTGTTTATGTTTGAATATAATGTAAGACACGGTTCTGTGATTGGAATTGTTGGTGCAGGAGGTATTGGTTACTATATTTCTACTTATCTTAAATTTTTACAATATGATAAGGTTATGGCATTGCTTATTGTGCTATTTTTTGTAGTAGTTGTAATTGATTTATTTTCAATTAAAGCACGCTCTTATTTCGTGGAAGATGCAAGTTTAAAATATCCAAGTTTTTTTCAATCTATTTTCAGAGGCAAATAAGATGGATTTTAAAAAAATAGGAATAGGTGTTTTAGCTACAGTTTTGATAGCTGGCAGTGTATGGTTTTTTATGATTAGTTCATATGAAGAAGATTTAGGAACTAAGAATGAATTTAGAGCTCAAGATTCAGCAAATAATCTAACAATAGAAAAAAACAACTCACTCTTTGATTTATCATTTTCAAAATCTGAAGAGGCATTAGAATGGTCGAAATTGAGAATTAGTATTGATAATGGTACCGAAAGAATGGATTGTTCTAAGGGTAATTTTACATCTAAAGATATTGGAAATGCAAAAGTTTCTCCAAAACTAAGTTCAGATGGTATAACATTTACAGTGATGATTGATGCTACATCTGAAGATGATTTTACTTATCTCGATATATTTAATCTTGTAGAAGGAGATTCTTCAAAATATAATTTAAGATTTTCAAAAACTGACATTTATTTATCAGATAATACTGCGGGCACTATAGTTCAAGACAAAAATTTTGAAGAGCTTATCCAAATTCCGGATCAAGAATTTACAGAGAATAGCGATGAAAGATTAGATTGGTACGATTATAAGCTCAGTACACATCGCATTGAACCTGAGGACAAAATTTATGTAATTAAAATAGGTGATAATTTTTTCAAAATTAAATTTACAAGTTATTACAATGAAGACGATGACGCACGCTACGTATCTTTTTTGATAGGGGCTTTAGAAAATAGTGAATTTCCAGCACTTTCGAATCCACTTCTAGTGAGTCCTGCTAAATGCACAATTCTTGAAATGAGAAAATCAGATTTTTGGGAAGAAACAGAAATAATTGAGATATATGAAAATAACTTTGATATTTGTAATACAACTTGTTCTATTGAAATATTCATAACTTATGAGAATATTTCAGTTAAAGGTACAAAAGTAGTTAATTTGGTTTAATTAGAGATTATTCGCAGCATCAGCTGATTGCGGAGTTATGAACATTTGGCTTTTATCTGTATTAATTACAGGTATTATCATGTTTGAAGTAGAAGATAATACGTGTATTGGGCACGCATTCCCACATAGTGGTGCTAGATAATCCTCTCCAGAATCACTCAGCACTAATCTTATTCCGTGACCTGGAGGAATAACTGCGTCAATTGCTTGAAATTCCATTAACATCATTACTCTATCATTAGGTAGTACTGTTTGTGGTTCTGATCCGCCTGCATGGTAGCGGATATCCATCGTTGCATGACCTAATCTCATACCTGTAACAGTATCCTGCATTTCTGCAAATATTTGTCCACCATCGAAAAAAGCAATAGTATCTAAATGAAGTTTAACAAGACCTGAAATGTGCGTAGTTTCACTTTCGGATAAGACTGGACAATCTAGTGTAATACTTTGTTGTGTCACACCTCCAATGACTGATAGCCCAGTTACAAAAGCACCTGAATTTTGGCAGTCTGCCAAAGATACAGTTCTCTTTTCATTGTTTTTTGGGGGCCAAGTGGTTTCAATTCTCCATTGTCCATCATTACTTTGAACTTGGACGTTCAAATCAGGTTTTGGTCCTATACCTTTCAAATAATATTCAAACCATTCAAACAAGTCTTGTGCCCAATCCCATCTAGTCATATTGTGAATAGCTTCAGCTCCATACCCCGTCTCTTGAGCGTTATGCTTTGTCCATTGATCTGGATAATTATGCTCCCACTGTCCAAGCATTCCTTTAACATCAAATCCAGCTTCTTGATATCTTTGATACCAAGGAGTTCCATCGGGGCTGCTGAATACTTGATGAGGGTCTACATTCCAATCTTGTAAACCTTGTATCCAATAAACAGAACCTTTCCAATTTTCAAATGCTTTATCAATGTGTGATCTTTCACTGTAGTAATTTTGCATGTATGGGTCTAATTCTCCGGCTCCGTAGGTCACAGGTCCTGCAAATAGTCCCTCAAGAATATCAGGACATATATTATCTAAATCATCCGCATTGTAATCAACAGTACTGGAAAAATAGTTCATGTGCATTACTTGGGATCTAGCCTCAGCACTTCCGTTTTTGTAAAGTAATGGATGTAATGCCGTTGTTCCGCTAATTGGAACGATTGTTTTCAAGTATTCACTTCCTAGAGCTGCAGCCTCCCATTGGGTCGCTCCCTCGTATGATTTGCCATATAATCCTACATTTCCGTTACTCCATTCTTGGGAACCTAACCATTCAACTGCACTATGTATCCCTAAGCCTTCACCTGCTCCTCTATAATCAAAACACCCTGTAGAAAGCTCAGTTCCAAAAACTGCGACTTGTGCAAGAGCATAACCATGAGGAACAAAATTTTCGTAAATGAATTCACCTCTTCCCGCACTAACAATACCCGTGTGTCCAGATTCATCTCCCGGTTGTCCATATGAAAAATAGGGACTAATAATAGCAATAACTGGAACTTGTTCACCTTCAAGAGTATTGCTCGGTAACCAATATGAGAGATGCACATCTGCTTCAGAAGGGCCACTCTCCCATACATCACTCGTGTCTACTGTAAATGTAGCCTCTTGAACTTCCAGTGCATAATGAGGTCCAGGCTCTAAGACTTTTGAAAAGGTATGAGTCATATTCCAATCTAAAGTATGTCTAATCTTAATATCGGGATAGTAATCATCGTTTTTTGCGTTATCCATACATCCAGTAAATGATGCAGACATCACCAATAAAATGCATAGAATACTTTTATTCATAGACTCGAAAACCCTACATTATAAATTATTATTCTTTATTTTTATTTAGGGCGGCCGAAAGTAACTTTTAATGAGGCACTCTAATACAATAATATACTAATGATGTCTAAGTCTGAAAGATTGGAAACAATAGATGAAATTGTAGAAAAATACTGTATATCTAGCAGCCCATTAAAGAGCAAAATTTATGTTTCATTTGGTTATCTTTTTGTATTATTTGCAATAATTGGAATCTGGGTTCCAGGTTGGCCTACAGTTTCTTGGGCAGTTCCAGCTGCATTTCTCTTTTCGTTGTCTAATGAAAAACTTTTTCGCTGGTCATTAACAAACAAATATTTTGGCAATTCTATGTTTGAATACTATGCTACTGGGAAAACATTACCTAATCATGTAAAATATATCATAGCTTTTTTCATATTTTTGATGTCTTTATCTTCAGCATATTTTGTTTGGTTTGTTTCTACTAAAGGCGATGGCACTTTGCATGACCCTTCTTCATGGAATGGTGCAGATCCCGGTTTTGGTTCAGCTACAATCCTTTTTGTTGGACTTATTGGTATTTGGTATGTTCTATCACAAGTTAAATCTAGATAATGTTCTGTTAATTGTATAAACCCATTACTTCTAATGACATTAATGACA
>Ga0208764_10002279_pt1 | contig 12089 bp, 18 predicted proteins | sample ETNtaG_18_FD_185762 | JGI IMG/M metagenome (GOLD analysis project Ga0208764, IMG submission 185762) | Marine microbial and viral communities from oxygen minimum zone, Eastern Pacific Ocean - ETNP201302SV91 (SPAdes) (version 2) | ecosystem: Environmental > Aquatic > Marine > Oceanic ... | reverse complement strand
TTTAATATCGTACTATTGATAATTTTTTCATGGCAGATAAATCACCATATGTTCTGGTTAGTGTTTTCAAAGAAGATGCTAAAGAACAAGACGTAACACAAGCGGCAAATAAGATTGCGGCAATTATTGACGACTGGAATGGTCAAGGAAATATGATTTGGAGTGGTTCTTTTGACGATAACAAAACTGCAATGTCAGTTATCGAAGGAGATAAAGCAGAAGCTGAAAAATTCTTCAATGGGTATAACGAAGCATGTAAATCATTTCTTTCATCATACATGTATCAGTGGGACGCAATGCCACTTTTGTCATTATTAGGACAAAAACAAACATCCCAATAATTGTGAAGTAATTACATTAATTTTTTTTAATTATTTTTAATCAATTACATATCTTTTTGCACGTTTCATATGTTCGTCATCAAGGTGTTTAGCCATCATTATTCCCAACATGTATGAACGTGCAGCTGCATCATCAGGATTGTTATCAAGAATTTTTGCATTAATCTCAAAACCATCTGCTGCAATTTTTTTAAAATCAGTCATATCATATATTCAATCAACTCGTTTTAAGATCTTTCGGTTTTTCAGATATGTAATAAGTAGATAAATCCCACCTAAAATGAATCCAAAACTTGCAACAATGACGGTTACAGTAGTAGTAGTTTGATAACTAATTCCAGCATCATATGCAGAATATACTCCAACAAATACAAAAAATATCCCTAGAACAAGATATGTTCTTTGATAAAAGAGATTCATCTAAATTGAAATAATCTCTAAATGTGAATCTTCAGTTATAGCATATTCATCAACATATCCAGATGTCATTTCAAGAACATATTGTGCATTATCCGCAGAAACACCATCAGATTTACAGGTCATAACCTCAACAGGAGTAATACACGGAGGAACATTTTTTTGGATTGAAACAACATTTCCATTTTCATTGAACCATATTATATCAATATGAAATTGCATATTTTTCATCCACATTGAACGATTTCCAGGTCCATCAAATACAAATAACATTCCTTTATCATCAGCAAGAAAACTTGCAGTTTCAAACATTAAACCACGCATTCTACGAGGATCGGTATCTGCAATGTATACTTGGAGAATTTTATCATCTAACTGTACAGTGCCCATTAAAAAATTAGAATTTGCGTCAATTTTTACCTCAGAAGGAAGTGATAACATGCCAGCTACACCGACAATTATAGCTGCCACACTAATTGGAATTAATACCTGTAAACGAGTAGGCATGATTTACAATATAATCAAGAAAATAAAAACTAAAGCAATTACAAAGATGCTTTGAATTGACTAATTGAAGATAAAGTATGATGTGTGTTATGACCAATATCTTTCAGAGTAGTTCCATTGTATTTTTTGTCCAAATATCTTCCTGCTAGTATCATTGGGGCTCCAACTGCAACAGTAACTCCGGTAGGCTCAGGAATCCATAGCATGAGAAATCCTAATTTTTGCATTTTCTTACCTGGAGCAGATGCACGATTTAATGCCCCAAGAGATTGAGATGTTTTTTTATCATGTATTTTTCCCATGTCAGAATATAGACTAGTGCGTCTAGAAGCAGATTCTTTCATAAGTCGTAGTCGCTCAATTCTTTCTCTAAGAGGATCAGTCATTTATTGATATTTTGAAAAATATAGTTAACAGCAAGTGATCAAATTCGACTACATTCAAGTCAAGATTTTGTCACAAAAATTTCCAATTTATATAAAAGGAAATTCTTATCGCCATAATGAAAAACAAAACGTCTCGTAGATTAGATTCAATTAAAGCTGCACATGAATCAGAGAAATCAAGTTCCATTTCAGATAGAGTAGAAGATTATTTGGAAGTCATTTCAGAATTGGTAGATATGAAAGGATATGCTGCAACATTAGATATTTCAAGATACATGAATGTTAGTGCGCCTAGTGTAACAAAAATGCTCAAGAAATTAGATGCAGAAGGATTTTTAGAATATGAAAAATATTATGGGATTAATTTAACTGAAGAAGGCCAACGGATTGCAGATATGATAAAACAAAAACATGGAATTTTGCTAGAATTTTTTGAGATTTTAGGTATTGGTAAAGAAATAGCAAATCAAGATGCAGAAGGAATTGAACATCATCTTAATCCAAAAACGATTAGACAAATTAGAAAGTTTGTAACATTTTTCAAAGCAAATCCAAAGCTGATGAATAGTTTTAATGAGTTCTAATAATTATTTGAGAATTTCTTCTATCTTTTTACGACTACCTTTTAAGAAAAATAGTCCTCCAGCACCCAACAATGCAAATGGAGCGGCATAGAATAGTAAATCTAACATTGGATCTCCGCACATACTATACAATAGAATAACTAGTATTTGAAATTTTTTGGGAATACTTTGCTACAATTCTAATCTCGTTTTAGATATATTTCCAGATTATCATCATTATTGACAAATCTAGAAAAACGCTTACCCTCAGTAGAACGCTTCAAAATTTTGATTTTACCTTTTTTGCCAATTCTAGATGAAAATAGAAATTCATCATTTACAACAAAGCTTGCCAAATTTCCAGTATACTGTCTATCCACTTCAAATATCAAGGCGGTTCCAGACTCACCAAAATCATATGATAAAGATTGAGATGGAAGATCTTGTTGCACTCCATGTTCTTCAACGTCAATGTGTAAACCAAGAGATTTTTCTAATTCTTGAATAGTTTTTCCTGCTTTTCCAATTAATGCAGGAATCGAATCTTTTGAGACAAAAATCTTGATTCTACCAGGACTAAGAAATTCAACTTTAGGATTAGAATCAAATCTGTATAATCTGTCTAGAATTTTTTCTTCTGCTAAATGTTCTATTCCAGTTTTTTGTGAGTCATTTTCAGTTACAGGAATTATGATGTTTTCTTCACCAAAAGTGTAAATTTCATATTCCAAAGTGTTTGTTTCAAAATCAGATATCTCAATTACAGGTCGTGCTAAATCTTGCTCAACCATGCCAGATGGAACCTTTACTTTTAATTCAAGTTGGTAAACCTTGGATATTCCACCATCTTTTACATAAATTACAGTGTCAAGTACATTTGGAATAATTCCAAGTTCAATTTTTCCAATAAATCTTTGAATTGCATCAATTGGTGTATTTGCGTGAACAACTCCAACCATACCAACTCCGGTCAATCTAAGATCACTAAAAATTCTAAAATCTTCTCTTCGCCTAACCTCATCAAATATTGTATAATCAGGTCTAACAAGTAACAAGATGTCTGCAGAGTTTTCAAAACTTCCATCTAATCTAGTGTACTGAGTTACTCCAGGATCAACTTGTAGATCACGTGGAGATTCAAATGTTTTAACAATTTTTCCAGAGAGATTAAAGAAGTTTGCAATTCCGGATGCAAGTGTACTTTTTCCAGAACCTGGAGCACCAGATATTAGAATTCCTTCTGCTTGTTGTTCCAATCTAGACATTAGTTTCTCAGATAGATGATAATCCTCTAATGACATTTGTTTAATTGGATGAACTATTGTGATTTCTAAAAGTTCAGAAAATGGAGGTCTAGTTATTGCAATTCGATAATCCCTATACTGGATTACTAATGCTCCAGGTTTTGAGATTTCAGTATTACCAAGTGTTTCATCGTCTATTGCAGATAAAATTTGATTTGTTATAATTTCAAGATAATCACGATCAAGTGTTTTTGTGTCAAGTTCTACTAACTCAAAACTTCCAGGCATTCCTTTCTTGCCAAGAGGTTTTTGATTTTCTTTGAGATGAATACTCATTGTTATTGGGTCAAAGAATTTCAGGAACTCTAAATTAGGAATCTTTTGTTCATTGATGATAAACTCCGATTCAGATTTTTGTAAATCACTCATAATTGCAATTTAGGCTTGGTTCTATTATGTATTCTTTTAATGCATAAAACATCCACACAACTTAAACAAATTATTCTCACAAAGCCAAACAAAAGAATTGTTTTAGATCGGTATGTATGTCAGGCCAAAATAATGCCAACTTGCAGTTTCATTCAGATTGTAACAATTACTTTGAATCGTTAAGAGAGAAAGGCAAAACAGATTTTGAATTTGAAGATGAGTATTTCTTCACCATGCCTGCAATATCACAAATGAGTTTAGATTAATTATTCAGTAGTTCCTCAAATTATAGATATGCATAAGCTAGATTCAATTGCAAAAAATGTGAAAAAGTGTCAAAAATGTGAGTTATGCGAGACACGAACAAATGCAGTTCCAGGTAAAGGAAACTTTGATGCAGATGTAATTTTTGTAGGGGAAGCACCTGGCAAAAATGAAGATATGTATGGTGAGCCATTTGTCGGTGCGGCGGGAAAAAGACTTGACATGATTTTAGAAGATACCGGAATAAATAGAGAAGACGTCTATATCACAAATATCGTAAAGTGTAGACCTCCAAAAAATAGGGTTCCATCAAAAAAAGAAGAAGAATCATGTAATGATTTTATCAATCAAGAAATTGATATAATAAATCCAAAGATAATCTGTGTTATGGGTAATACAGCATATGGAACGTTATTGGATGGAAAAGAAATAACAAAGAATCATGGCAAAATTGTAGAAAAAGATGGAAGAAAATTTTTTGTTACTTTCCATCCTGCAGCAACAATTTACAATCAGAAACTAGTCGAGGAATTAAAAAACGATTTTAGAGAATTGGCAAAGTTTCTAGGAATGAAAAACCAACAAAAACAGTATGAAGAAAGACGATGTGATTACTGCATGGGAAAAACCAAACATGAGGTAGTAGTTATGCCAAAAGTGGTTACAAGAAAAAGAAGATGGTTGTTCAAATGTACAGAATGTAATCATGAAAGATGGCTTCAACCTTATAGAACAGTTGCTGAAAGTTTGTACTAGATTAAAATAAACTATTTTAAGAATTATGACTTCTAGAATATCATTTTTGTTATTGTGGGGATATCTCTTGTTCGAAATGCATATGGATCATACCCCTCAAAATTAATCTTATATGAGATTCTTCTTAATCCAAATAATGCAAGTTTGAAAACAGCATCCCAGATAAATGATTTTCTGGTAAACATATATGATTTGTACATTTGATTGAATAGCCAAAAATATTTAGGATAAAATTCTTTTACATACTGATCTATATACTCTTTTGAATTTTCAATTTTGTATTGAATATGTTCTAAAACTTCACGACGCGTGACATATTCCATTTTTTCAATAGAAATTTTACCTTTTTTCATTGCATATAGTATATCATCAAGATTATTTTCAGAATGTATTAAATTTGTACATCTACCTATTGTAGATGCAACATGAGAATCACTTCCGGCAATTGTAAATAAATTTTTTTCCTTAGCAAAAATTTCAGCCTTCTTATTTGAGTAAATATCAATATTTGAACTGTTAAACACTTCAAATAAATCACATTTTAGAGAATCTGCACGTAAAGCATCAATTAGACTAAAAGGATGAGGTGCAATTGTTACTGCATCTTGAGATTTTGCTTCATCAAGAATTTCGTCTAAAGTTTGATTGGATTTAATTTCTTTATGTAGTCCATATACAAGAACATGTGCTTCTTTATCGGTTGTAATTTCTGCAGCAGGATAAATTTTTAAATTTTTAAATTTTTCATGGTTATTTTTGTAATCAGTGATTTGCTTAAAACCATCCAAAGTATTATGATTTGTTACAAATAATACATCCAATTTAGATTTCAATGATTTTTCCAATTGTTCATTTATGGAAACATTACAATCAAATGGCGGTTCCAGTTCACCCACATGACCATTAGAATATACATTGTGACAGTGTAGTTCAGTACGAATCATTATTAGCAATTTATCTGAAACATTACTTTTTATTAATTATCTGAATAAATCTTCATCTTTTGAACGTATGATACTCTGAATATTTCCAATATTTTCTTTGAACTCAAAATTCTTGATAATTGCTGCAGGACATTTTTTAGTTTTACCCATTACAAGTTCTGCTGCAGAACAAAGTTCATCAACTATAGCAGTAGCTGTAACTCTTAAAATTTTACCAAAAGTATCAGGTGTTCCTTCATAATGTAAAATAGCATCCATACCAGATACACCTATAGCATGATCAGTTTGACCCATTCTAAAAGGACGACCAAATGTATCTGAAATTATAACAGCAATTTTTTTCCCAGTTTGTTGTAAAATTTTTAATTTTATTTGTTGAGCAGATTTATCAGAATCTTTTGGAAGCAATGTTGCATATCCAGGTTCCACATTACTTTCATCTATTCCTGCATTAGCACAAATGAAACCATGTTTGGTTTGAACAATTATCACACCATGCTCCATTCTAACAATCCTTTCAGATTCAGATAAGATGGCTTCAACTAATTTTGGATCCTTGTCATATGCAGATGCAATGCCAACAGATAATTCTGAAGGTATAATTGATTCTAAATTTACAACTCGTCCTTCATGTTTAGAGATAATTTTTTGTGATATTACCAGAACATCGCCATTTTCAAAAGTTGCTTTAGAAGAGGACAGTAAGAGTTCAACCAAATCATCTGTAGGCTGTATATCATTTTTTATATGAACCGGAATTATTTGTATGCTCATAAGTTTACAGAAATATTTGCTATAATTGAATTTTTTCTATTTTAAGATAAAACAGGAATAGGAAGTTCTAATGAATAATGTTGATTAATTATAGGAATAATTTTCGTGAGGTCCTTTTCTTCTAGAGTAGTGGTAGCTAGCTCTTTGACTAAATCTTGTGCACGGTATGCTATACCTAGATTACAGATATCAAATAGCTTAATGTCATTAGCGCCATCTACAATAACTACAATTTCATCTTTAGGAATTTTCCACTCTTCAATCTTAACTCTAGCAGATTTTGCTTTATCGGAATCAACATTAATTGTTACGCCATCTAATTTTCCATCTTTGAATAACAATTCATTTGTATAAACATGATCAAGATTTAGTTCTTCTTTTAATCTATCAGTCATGATAGTAAATCCACCAGATACAGCCATAATTTTCCATCCAGCATCTTTTAGAGTTTGACAAGCTTGTCGTGCACCAGTCATTATAGGTAAAGAATCAGCAACTTCTTTGCATGTTTCAAAATCAAGCCCTTTCAAAAGTTCAACTCTTTTTGTTAATCCGTCTTCCCAATTTATTGAACCTTGAATTCCTTTCTTTGTGATATCCCAAATCTCATCTTCCTTGTTGACTTTTTCAGCCAGTATCGGCAAATATTCTGCGTCATACAATACCCCTTCTACATCAAAAATTGCTAACAATTGTTTTCTATTTTCAAACAAAAAATTCATCATATAAAAGTTGAAACAAATTAGCCCGATCAAGAATAGCTAATAATAAATCAGCCTTTATAGAAAACCTATCATGGTTGACGAATTAGAGCATAAACATGAAGTTCCAGTCAAAACAAGAGAAGGTCGACAAAAACTTCCTGAAAGCGTGAAAGAAATTTTGAAAGATGGCGGGATGATGGATGAAAAAGGAAAATTGAAATTAAAAGGAGTCAGTCCAAAGATGCTAAAAAGAATGAAGCAAGAATATGTTGAATGCCCAGTTTTAAAAGATGAAATTCATTTTATTCAATGCTTTGTTTGTCCGAACTTTCAAAGTAGAGTTATGGGAAGTGTTCTATGTAAAGGGGAACCACTCAAAGATTAGCAGTGATTCTCTTAATTTGATTAACAATCTTCATCTTTCGTTGTATTGTTAATTCAGGCTCCATTGTACAGAAAATAGTTTTCCTTGCAGTGTAAATAACAAATTGAGTTACTTTTTCACGTTCAACATGAACATATCTTACTTTACCTAAAGGACGATCAAATTCTTTTCTCATTTTACGTCTCTGTGATACTTGTTTACAAAAATTCTCTTCTTGACGTTGAGATTCAAGTGAATTTTTGCCGGTTTTCATAATACCCTCAACGATATTACCTTTTAGATCAATTATTGAAGCAAATCTCATTTGAGGATCTAACGAAATGATTTTTTCAATTATATCAAGTAAATCTTGTTTTGCCATGTTTTTCATGATTTAGGATTTTCAATATAATTCTAGGTTTCAAAAATATGAGTAGAAACAAGACTAAATAATTACAAAATTCTTGTCATTTCAAATGGGAAAAGAAATTGGAATAACCGTAAAAAAAACAGAAGATTTTAGTGAATGGTATACACAAACTGTCATAAAATCAGAGTTGGTGGATTATGCTCCAGTTAAAGGATTGATTGTTTTAAGACCAGACGGATACTCGATATGGGAATCAATAAAATCATCACTTGATACAAAATTTGCAGCAACAGGACATCGAAATGGATTCTTGCCAACATTAATTCCAGAATCATTATTATCTAAAGAAAAAGATCATTTTGCGGGATTTAATCCAGAAGTTTTTTGGGTAACAAAATCAGGAGATGGAGATCTTGGAGATAGATTAGCATTAAGACCAACTTCAGAAACTTTAGCTTATACATTATTTTCAAAATGGATTAGAAGTTGGAGAGATTTACCTTTAAAAATTAATTTTTGGAATACAGCACTTAGAGCAGAAATTAAAGCAACAAAACCATTTCTTAGAACATCTGAATTTCTGTGGCAAGAAGGACATACTGTTCATATGGATAAAGAGGAAGCAGAAAAGGAAGTCACTGACATTTTAGGATTATATAAAAAAACAGTAGAAGAAGAATTAGCAATTCCAGTCATTACTGGAAAAAAATCAGAGAAGGAAAAATTTGTTGGAGCAGTATACACATTAACAATGGAATCACTTATGCCGGATGGTAAAGCATTACAAATGGGAACATCACATTTTCTTGGACAAAATTTCTCAAAACCATTTGATGTAAAATATGCAGATAAAGAAAATGTTGAAAGTTATGCATGGCAAACATCATGGGGAGTTTCATGGAGATTGATTGGAGGAATGATTATGGTTCATGGAGATGACAAAGGATTAGTTCTTCCACCAAGAGTAGCTCCTATTCAAGTTATCATAATTCCAATTTATTATTCAGATGAAGATAAAGGAAAAATTGAAAAAATATCAAAAGAAATTGAAGAAAAATTGAAAAATACAAAGATTAGAGTTCAAGTAGACGACAGAGAACAACTTACCCCAGGTTTCAAATTTAACGATTGGGAAATGAAAGGAATTCCATTAAGAATTGAGATCGGACCAAAAGATTTGGAAAAAAACCAAGTTACATTTGCAAGAAGACATAATCGTCAAAAAGATGAACAAGCAATTACAGGTCTTGTAGATAGAGTAATTTCGGAGTTAGACAAAATTCACAACGATATGTTTGCAGATGCAACAAAAATTCTAGAAGATAGGACAGTTGATGTGAACACATATGAAGATTTTAAGTTAGAATTAGAAAAAGGACGATTGGTTAAAGCACCAATTTGTGATAATCCAGAATGTGAAGAGAAGATCAAAGAAGAAACCAGTGCAGATGTAAGAGTGATAACAGATGATGCAAACGATTCAAATTCAAAATGTATTAAATGCTCAAATCAAAGCGTGATCAGACCACTTTTTGCAAGAGGGTATTAGCGAAGGTTCAAGTATTAATCAGAAAAATGTAAATTTGTGAGAAGTGTTAGTGCTTTTGTCTCAACGGGAGTTTTAGTAAATTCTATTCTCTTGTTATTGTTTATTCCAGTAGAAGATTATGTGGCAGATGCAACAAGAGATGACAAACCACCAGGAATTTCAATGTTTTTTTGTGGACATAACAAGAACAAAAAAACATTAGAGGATTGTGACGATACAATTGACGGATATTCATGGGGTTCAAAAATCAATATTTTGATTTTTGCACCAGCTTGGAATGAAAATAAATATAAAATAGATACAATAGGTGATGATCCAGAATTTCCAATAGGAGCATATTCAAGAACTAGCAGACATAACGGACCTTGTACATTAGTTGAAACTGAACCGGATTCAGGATTATTTTTTGGGCGATTAAAATTAAATGGTTTTCCACATGATGCACACGGAACTGGAGTCAAATATCTATGGGGAAGTAAAACATGTGAATCTGGAAAAGGTGCAGATAATGAATCAATAAAAATCGGGGCTGGAGGAGGAAGCAAGGGAGGAGCATTTACAGTGTTTTGGAAATATGATCATGATAAGACAATTACAAAAACAGGACATTATGAATGGAGAGAAGGAACTATAGAATTTGATAAAAATTATTACAAAATTGAGGATATCGCTACTGTTACCTTACACGATATCGATTTGGAAGTTTTTCCATTTGATATGAATACAATTCGTTTGAGAGTTTGGTCAGATACAGATACAGAGGGAATAACATTAACATCTTCTTACATGTACAGCGTTTGGAAAGGAGTTCAGGCAAGTTTTGGATTTACAACAGATGAAAAATCACGAGATGATACATTATTAAGAATTTCACCAGGAGACAAAATTTATGCACAATATACAGATAGAACATTACCAAGACCATATTCAGACAATGATCATAAAGATATTTTTGGAATCGCATATGTTACTGCGGATTTAGGAAAACCCATCGTGTTTAATAAAATCGACATAACAAAATCTTTTAGTGTAAATAAGGAAAATGAAAAAACAAAATTGGTTTCCACAGTCATAGAGGCAAAAAATGAATATGAAACAAATCTAGAGGCATACATAGTACATCAGATTAGCAATGAAGATGGGAGAGTGATACATTTTGAGTGGTCTAGGATTTTTACACCTACAGGAGATACTTTTATGATAAATCATAATTTCAATGTAATACAACCTGGAAAATATGTCATAGATGTTTTTGTTTTTAACAATCTAGAAAGTTTAGTTCCATATTCAGCTAAATTCACAGAAACCATAATCATTTAATTATGAAAATGATAAAGTTGTGATATGATATTAAAATTAACAATCAAGGATGTCTTGAAACAAAAGCCATTTGGAATGATTGGCATAATTTCAGGCATATCGTTAGGAACATTGTATTATTTTCTCACATTGGAAATGGCATTAACTCATATGTCAACAGAAATAGAATTGTTGCCCATGTATATGACAGCATCAATTACATTAACGGGGATTGTATCTATACTAGCAGGAATTAACATTGCTTTGGTAGCATACAACATAAAAACACAGCGAAATAAGAATATGAAAAATGGTACAGGTGCAATATTGGGAGGAGCACTAACAGCATTTACACCAGGATGCCCAGCATGTACAACTTCACTTTCAGCAGTTTTAGGAATAGTTGGAGGATTGGCAATTTTTCCATTACAAGGATTAGAATTAAAGATTGTATCAATTGGTGCATTAACATTTTCAATTTGGTGGGCTATGCGTAACATCAACAGCACAACATGTTGTGTAATGAAATAATAATCAAGGATTTATTACTCGCTTTGTAAATTTAGCAACATTGACAGGACATAAAATTGATGGATTAGAAGTTGCGAAGAGTATCAAAGTAAAAGTTACAGATATTGTAAATGATTTGAAATCAAAAGGAATTACACCATGTCTTGCAACAATACTTGTAGGTGAAAATCCAGCTTCAGCAACTTATGTTAGAAATAAACATAAAGCATGTGAAGAAGTTGGAATATTAACAAAGGATCATACACCATCAGCAGATATCACACAAGAAGAATTGAATCAATTAATTGAGAAATTAAATGTGGATGAAATGGTTCATGGTATTTTAGTACAATTACCACTTCCATCACATCTCAGTGAGTTTAATACAACAATACAAATTTTACCTGAAAAAGATGTTGACGGACTAACACCACCAAATGTTGGACTCTTATCAATTGGAAAAGCAATGTTAGTTGCATGTACACCTTCAGGTATAATTGAGATGTGTAAATATTACAATATTGAACTAGAAGGAAAAAATGTAGTAGTAATCAACAGAAGTAATTTGGTAGGAAAACCACTGTATCATCTGTTATTGCAAAATAATGCAACTGTAACTACATGTCATTCAAAAACGAAAGATCTAAAGAAAATTTGTTTAGATTCAG
>Ga0208764_10002277_pt1 | contig 12104 bp, 13 predicted proteins | sample ETNtaG_18_FD_185762 | JGI IMG/M metagenome (GOLD analysis project Ga0208764, IMG submission 185762) | Marine microbial and viral communities from oxygen minimum zone, Eastern Pacific Ocean - ETNP201302SV91 (SPAdes) (version 2) | ecosystem: Environmental > Aquatic > Marine > Oceanic ... | reverse complement strand
AAAACAAACAATGAAATCAGATCAGCAGGTCTAAAAGTTACTCATGCGAGAAAATCTATACTATCAATCCTAGAAAACAGTAACAATAGTCATCTTAGTGCTGATGATATCAATAAAATTCTTTTAAAAAAGAATGATGAAGTTGGTATTGCAACCATTTATAGAGTATTAAATCAGTTTGTCGATGCTGGAATTTGTATAAAGCATCATTTTGATTCTGGGCAGGCTGTTTTTGAATTAACTCCTATAGGTCATCATGATCATATGGTTTGTGTCAAAACTGGAAAAGTCATTGAATTTGAAGATGAATCAATTGAACAAAGACAACACGCAATCGCTAAGAAAAGTGGTTACAAGATTGTCGATCATACTCTGGTTCTATACGTTGAACCAATCGATTAACCAACCTCTAAAACAAGCCCTGGATTAAACCTTCATCATCTATATCGATGCCCTCTGATGCTGGTATTTTAGGTAATCCTGGCATTGTCATAATTTCACCACAAACAACTACAATAAATTCTGCGCCAGCAGACAATCTTACTTCTCTAATAGGAACATCATGTCCTGATGGAGCACCCATCAATGTTGGATCTGTTGAAAAGCTATATTGAGTCTTTGCCATGCATATTGGGTATTCACCAAATCCATCTTCTTCTAACTTCTTAAACTGATTTCTTACCTTTTTATCTGCAATTATTTCTGAGGCACCATAAATATTTTGTGCAATGTATTGGGTTTTATCCCACAGAGAGAGTTTATTATCATATAAAGGTTTGAATTTAGAAGAATTAGAATCAGCAATTGTTGCAACCTCTTCTGCTAGGTCTGATGCACCTTTGCCTCCCTTTTCCCAGTGAGAAGAGATTTTGCACTGAACACCAATTTCTTTGCAGTAATTAATTATTGCAGCATGCTCTTCTTTTGTGTCAGTTACATAATCATTTATTGCAACAATGACAGGAACTCCAAATTTTGTAATATTTTCAATATGTCTTTTAAGGTTCTCGCAGCCTTTATTTACTGCATCTACGTTTTCTGCACCAAGATTACCCTTTGTAATACCGCCATGCATTTTTAAAGCTTTTGTAGTTGCAACTAAAACAACTGCATCTGGTTTTAGGCCTGATTTTCTACATTTGATATCAAAAAATTTCTCAGCACCTAGATCAGCTCCAAATCCAGCCTCTGTAACAACATAATCAGCAAGTTTTAATGCAAGTTTAGTTGCGACAACTGAATTACAGCCATGCGCAATATTAGCGAAAGGGCCACCGTGAATGAATGCTGGATTATTCTCAAGGGTTTGTACTAAGTTTGGTTGGAATGCATCTTTTAGTAAAACAGTTATTGCTCCATCAGCATTAAGCTGTTTTGCTCTTATGGGTTCATTGGATCTTGAATAGCCTATAACCATATTTCCAATCCTCTTTTTTAGATCATCAATATCTGATGCTAAACAAAACACAGCCATAATTTCAGAAGCAACTGTAATATCGAAACCACTCTGTCTAGGTATACCATTACCAATCCCACCAAGACCGCAAGTAATATCCCTTAAAGACCTATCATTCATATCGACTACTCTCTTCCAAGTAATTCTTCTAGGATCAATATTTAATTGATTATCCCAATGAATATGATTATCGATAATTGCAGAAAGAAGATTATGAGCTGCTCCAATGGCATGAAAATCACCTGTAAAATGTAAGTTAATATCTGTCATAGGTATAACTTGAGCGTATCCACCTCCTGCTGCACCGCCTTTCATTCCAAAGCATGGTCCTAAACTCGGCTCTCTTAGACAAATCATTGCATTTTTACCAATATGACAAAGCCCATCGACTAGACCAACACTTGTAGTGGTTTTACCTTCTCCTGCAGGAGTAGGCGATATTGCGGTAACTAAAATTAATTTACCGTTCTTAGAATCCTTAAGTCTTTCATGATTAATTGAAAGGTCAACCTTAGACTTGAATCTACCGTAGCGCTCAAGATATTCCTCTCCAATACCTAACTTGTCTGCAATTTTATCAATAGTTTTAGGCTCTGCATCTCTTGCTATTTCTATATCTGTTTTCAAGTGAATCAACTCCAAATTAGATTGAGACAGACAAGCCTATATTTTATCCATGAGAATTACAATCTTGTTATATGGAAATATGGGTCGTATAGGAATCGAACCTATAACCAATGGATTAAGAGTCCACTGCTCTACCTGATTGAGCTAACGACCCAGGAAATAATGGGGTGGACGATGGGACTTGAACCCACGACCACCTGGACCACAACCAGGGGCTCTACCAACTGAGCTACGCCCACCATTGTTTCTAACTAGAAGAGACCATTTTGCCCTAGCTGCGGCACTAGTCAATAAAGTTTTCTACTCGGCCTGATCTATGCTCACAGATATAATTTTATCGCCCTGCTCTATAGAGTTCACTACATCCATATTTGCTGTATGCCCAAAAACAGTGTGCATACCATCCAAATGAGGCTGAGGACTATGACAAATAAAAAATTGGCTGCCGCCAGTGTTTTTGCCTGCATGAGCCATGGATAAGGTACCTGCTTGATGTTTATTGTTATTAATCTCGCAATCAATATGATATCCAGGACCTCCTGATCCAGTACCCTGGGGACATCCACCTTGAATAACAAAATTTGGTATTACTCGATGAAAGTTTAATCCATCGTAGAACCCCTTTTCAATCAGATCAGTAAAATTCTTTACTGTATTGGGTGCGTCCTCATCAAATAGATCAATGTGGATATCTCCTTTATCTGTATTCATTGTAACTTTACTCATATTTACCCCTTAAAAACCTAGACATTATCCGGACTTTCCAGAACGTTTTCAATTTTCTCTTCTCATGAATTTAATGTGGCACTGCCCCAATAATTATAACCCAAGACTTTAGGGGTCTTCGGAAGATACATATTATCGAGGTTTGCAATCGAAAAACCTGAAGATTCAATAATTCTAGAAATCTCCTTGTTGATATTACAACCTCCTGATATTTTAGGCCAAAAGGTGTTTATTCTATTCTGCCATTTAACCACATTCTCATCGGGAGCCATGCCGTGCTCACAAAAGATCAATTTACCGCTTGGCTTTATTACTCGTCTAATTTCTGTGAATGCCTCTGATAAGTTGGTTATTGTACACATCGTATAAGTCATTAGGATGGTGTCAAAAAAAGCATCGTCAAAATCAATTTCTTCTGCCTTTGAAATAATGAACTCTATGTCAGGAGTATCATCTTTAACCTGTTTCTTTGCCATAGCTATTAATTCTTCTGAAGGGTCAATCCCCCAAATCTTATTGATACCTTCTGCTTCATAAAAAGGAATATTTAATCCCGAACCAATGCCTACCTCTAAAATATTACCCTTCGCAAAAGGCACTACCTTTTTTCTTTGATAAATAAAGGGTTTTTGATTGCAGGTGCAATTTAAAAGATGAGGGAGTATGTATTTATCGTATAAGCTCAAAACACTTTAATCGCCAGGATACTCTCTAGTTGTAATTGTGCTGAACATATTTAACGCTCTGCAATCAGTCATTTCCTGAAATTTTTCCATGTATTGATTACCTTTACCTTGCTCGAACCATTCGTTCATATCATTACCAAAGATTTCATAATTTCCCCAATACTCAAATTGGTAAAAATCAAATTCTGATTTTTGTTCTTGCTCAAAATATGGAGACATAATCATTGCTCCAAATCGTTTTTCTTTGTAGCCGTCAGCATCCATAATCTGATTCATTAACTCGCTGTTTTCTACAACATCTTCGATTGTGTATCCTTCATTTAGATTGCAGCCCTCTACAACTGCTACCCCAGCATGTGAGTTGCTAATAGCAAATAACATGCCAATTAATACTAGTCTTTTCATAAGAGTCTCCTAAAAATAAGTATCATTTAATAATTAAAAATTTAGATTATTAACTTAATGTTAAAATTTGATTAATTGCATTTATCATATAACGAATCATGATTAAAAAACTCATATTTACGATTTTCATTCTCTTCTCACTAGAAACAGAATCAAATGAGACGGAACTTTTACTTTATAGTCAGTTTGGAGAATTTTGCACGATGTGTGAGGCTGTCTTACTCTGCGAGAAAGGCGAGATAAACAACTATAACTCCATACCTGATGAGGGTGAATTTACTCTATACCATTTAAAAACTAGAACCTTCTGGTCTCAAATATCAACTATTTGGGAGTTCTTTATAAAAAATTTTGAAGGCTATGAGGTAAAAGGACATCAAAGACCAGTCATAATAATTTCTGTTAAAGAGACGGATTGGTCTATCCCAACCTTAGGCGAAGCGAGAATATCTATAGACCCAGATTTAATCTTTTTAAATGATAAGAAGATAAATCGATTAAATAATCAATGGATGGATAACGATAATAAGATACTGGGTTTTTGTCACAGGCTATCATTATGGGAATCTATAGAATCAATTAACAAAAGATCAAATTAAGCAAATGAGTCACTCGTACCTAACATTTAAGAACCTAGGAATCACAATTTTGATCCTTTTCAGAACATTATTCTCTATTTTTTGGCTGGCTGCCGGAATTAATAAAGTAGAGAGTGGGTGGATGACAAGCAACATTTTAGAGGTAATCTTTCTCCAGAGGTTAACCGAGCTTCCTCCTGATAGTTTTGCTGTCTTTTATCTTAGCAATCTTGCAATTCCTCTTCATCAGCTTATTGGCTGGATTGTTACTTTGGGAGAATTGTATAGTGCTGTAGGACTATTGATTGGCCTAACAACAAGATGTTCTGCAGCAGTTAGTCTTTTTATAATCTTTAATTTTGCTCTAGGTGGCTATTATGACGCCTCTCTGTTGCCTTTCTTTATTTTGATCTTCTTTTTCTTATGGCTTCCTACAGGGCAATGGCTTGGGTTGGATCGATATTTAAGTAATAAATACCCTAATCAAATTATCTTTAAGTAATTAGTTATCTAGATTCTTTCTATTCTCGTAATCTAATTGTTGAATATGTAAGTACCCAAAAACAAGGACCATAAAAAAGTTCTTAGCTTTATTAGTTTTAAATTTCCTAAAGAAAACAAAGAACTCCAGCAAATGGGCCACAACTAAGAATGCAAAAAGATAATCAATAAGTACTGAGATTGGTGCAACTAAATTTACTAAGCAAACTATCCAAATTAGTATGAGGGATGATCTTATAAGTTTTATTTTTTTCACTTTAACACTAAGTCCAATCTAAGTCTTTTAAGGTAATAAATTTACAACCTTTCTCCAATAGCTCTTTGTTGTTTCTTTTTATATCATCTAAAAAATTCCATGCCAGAACTAAAATATAATCTGGTGGATTTTTGATTGCATTTTCTTTAGTCATAATAGGTATTTTCATGCCCGGCAAGAACTTATTATGCTTTAATTCATTATCCTCAATTATATAATCAATGTATTGGGCATTTATTCCATAATAGTTAAGTACAGTGGTGGCTTTAGCTGGTGACCCATAACCAACAATTGATTTTCCTTGAGATTTAAGCTCTTTTATCTTGCTAATTGTCTGGTTTTTAAGTTCTCTAATTTTAGAGGAGAATTGCTTTAGAGTTTTATAATCATCCAAGCCGAATGACTTTTCCTTTCCAATAAACTGTTTTACACTTTTATCAATTTCAGCTCCCTTGTCAGCTGATATATATGCCCTAATGGAGCCTCCATGTGTCTCTATGTGTTCAACCTTAGTTAATCTTAAGTCTAGGCTATCTGTAAAAAAGTTTAATGAATTAACTGACCAATAATTAACGTGTTCGTGATAGATATTATCAAAGGTGAGGTCTTTAATAGTATCCATTAGATATTGGACTTCAATAATAAAAGTGCCATCATCCCTTAGAATTTTAAAAGCATTTCTAATGATGGATTTTAAATCATCTGCATGAGCAAATACATTGAATGCAGTTACTAAGTCAGCCTTACCTTTTAATTCTAATATTTCATTGGCTATTTTATCATCGAAGTAACCTTGTATAGTCTCTAGTCCATTAGAGTTTGCCAAATCTACTAAATTTTTAGCTGGATCAACGCCTAAAACATTCAAACCTTTCTCCTTTAAGGGTGATAAAAAAACACCATCGTTGCTACCTATGTCTACTACAAAACTTTTTTCGTTCAAACCGAAGTCTTTTATAAACTCATCAGCCATAAGTCTGAAATGGTCTCTGAATGTTTGATTTGTTGAAGAAACATAAAGATAATCATCAAACATTTTTGAAGCAGGAACGGTAAAAGAGAGTTGGCAGTTTTTGCAATTAGGGCAGAAGTTCATTTCTAAGGGATAAAGATCTTCTACCTCCTTGGCATCTTCAAGTAAGTTATTTGCTAAAGGAGACATGCCAAGTGATATAACCTCTTGGAGATCTACTCCTTCACAAACTCTACATTCTGCCTTGTAGTAATTAATGATTTGTTTTTTAAGGTTTTCATTCACAAGTTCATAAAAAATAGTATGTGTAATACCGTAGTTTTCATGCTCTCTCTCGCCTCTTACTAGATTAAGAAAGATAGAATCTTCAAGAAACACCATTGTATGGGCTACATTAGGATGAATTACTGCGCAGTCTCCGGGATTGATAACATTTGTTTCAATCACGGCATTTGGGTCTGATAAGTCTTTTAAAACACTTATATATTGGCCACTAATCAATAAACATTTTTGTTCTTGTATAGGGTGATAATGATTAGCCCTTAAAGTCGCGGATTTTGACTCTATATAACCAATTAAGTTAATTGGTTCTGTTAGTTCATAATTGCTTATTTTACCTCTTTCATCAATAAATTCTTTTTGCCCTTTTTGTATTAATTCTAAGCTATCGAATTGAGATTTTTTTGACCATGCTCTTATCATTTCTTCCAGGCATTCTTTTAAGGGATACATAAATTCAAAACCTGTTGAAAGAATTTTTTTGTTGGAAATTGTGTACCCCAGGTTAGGAATCTCATCATCCGTTTCAATGAGGTTTACTTTGTGATTGATCTCCTTACAAATTTCAGCAACCTCTTTAACTGTTACATTTACACTGGAGCAATGAAAAATTTCTTTAGAAATACCCTTATCTTCCGCAAAGATCTTCATGGCCCTTGCAACATCAAAGACTGAAACTAAACTTTTATGTTGTTTACCGCCAGAAAACAGGTTAATGGTCCCATTAAGAGAGGTTATTTTTGAGAATAAGTTAGGCATAATATTGATTCTCATGGTGTCAGAAGACAGGCCAAATACCGATCCTAATCTAAGGATAATATAGTCAAGATCAGAATCTTTTATATCATTCTCAGATTCAACTTTGCCACGAGAATAAGTTAAAACTGGAGTTGGTACTTCTTCTTCATCTAAGTCAAATTTAGTTTCTTCAAAACCCTCGTAAACAACATGAGTTGAGGGAAAAATTAACTTTGTATTTTTTGAAACGGAACTAATAATATTTGCAGTTCCTTCAACACCAACTCTAGTGATTTCTCTATCCTTTTCGCTGTTTGATTCTGTCTTGGTGTACGCAACGTCTGTTATACCAGCTAAGTGGTAGACTATGTCTGCATCATGCAAATTTTCTTGCATTGATTTCTGGTCCATTATATCTGCATGAACAAAATCAATTCCCCAATCTCTTATTTGAGAAACTCTTTCTGAAACAAATCTATTATCTAAAACAGTAATATTTTTGAATCTTGATTCGCCTGAGTATAATTTGCATAACTCCGTGCCAATATAGCCTAGACCACCAGTAATAATTATTTTTTGCATGTGTTTATTATCTCAAAGAATAAGATTTAGTTTAGGGTTTATGATGCCTCTGCAATATCGGGATATTTATTTCTAAGATATCTATAAAGTATCCAGTAAATTAGCATGGCCAACATGGCGGCACTCCAACACATAATAAAAATACTTGAATACCCAAAATTAATCGCTAATAAGGATGCAGCAATATTTGGCCCCACAATTTGACCAAGCCCTTGTGCTGCCGGCAAATAAGCCGCGTAGTTTCCTCCGTGATCAAAGTTGGCAAGTGAACCCATCTGATAGACATCGGTAAAAATCCAAAGCAGATTAAAAGTGAACACGCTCATTAGGAACTTTGGCTCATTAATACCAAATGCCAACATGCACACACCTGTTGCCATGGTAAACAGAGCAATGAGAAGAGGTCGCAATAATCCGAATCGATTACTTAATAGTGTTGCAATCAGGCAACCAAGAAGCGAGCACAATGATGCCCAGACAAGAACCTCGCTCACTAACTCTGGATTAGTATTGCTATCTAATGCGGCTAGCTCTATATAGGTCCAGTAGGCTCCTATGTTGATGTAGGTGAGAAAGATTGCAAAAAGGCAAACCCATGCCAAAAGTGGCTTTGATGAACTGTTTTTGTTTGTTGTGATTGACTCAGTGTCTTGAGTTCTTGGCTTTGGATAACTCTTGATCCAACCAAGGAAAGGCAAGGTGAGCAGAAAACAAACAATAAAGACCCAATAAATACCATTCATTGATAACTGTGGCAAAATCCTCATCTCCAAAGCCTGAGAAAACGCAAAACTGAAAAGCATTAAATTATAGGCAAGTGCTGGACGGATTGATGTACCAAAGACAGCCATTGCCACTGCCGTGTACATCCCGCTGCCAAAACCAGCAAGAAAGCGAAGCCATAAGACTGTGTCATAATCGACATATTTGAGGCACAAGCCATTGGCAAGTGCAGCTAACAAGATACCTATGAAAACAATCAGTCTTCGGTTCATATGATTTATAACCCAAGCTGCAACTATAGCTCCAGCAGAAAGGCCTCCAAGGTCCATACCAGCGACTCTCCCAACCTCCACTTCTGTGAAGCCTAATTTCGTCACCCATGCCGTGCTTATTACGGGAATACCTACCAATACACCATAGCCAACTAGAACCATATAAAGTGCGATCGTAAGGCCCCGCCAGTCGTCATTAATCAGTGCCCGCCAGTCATCCAACGCCAGGGCGATCCCAGTTTTAGGTTGCTCTATCATGATTTAGTTGTCTGTCCTTCTCTTCCTAGACTTCTCGTCATGGAGGATACATTGAAGATACAAGCCTCCATTGTTTCTTTTCCTAATAATAATTTGAGAATCAAATTCACAGTATTGCCCAATGGTCTGCTCAAGGCTCCATTCGTCAAGATTATTACCGTTGGTAACCACCCAAAGCAGATCCCCTTCTTCGCAATCATTACTAACAGCTACTTTAATATCGTGAAAATTATCTCCAGAAACCCAACAGTAGCTTTCTTGTGAAAAGATGGAAGAAGATAACATGAGAAAAGTTATTGTAAAAAGAGTCTTTGTCATAGCTTATGGGTCTGGAGTTCCATGATCTTGAGCAATTGATTCTTCATGATCCTCCAGAACTTGATATAAAGGAAAGTCTACCCAAGTGTCGTTTAAATAATTTAACTCTGGCACTTCTTCTTTCGGGTCAACTATTAAGTTGTACACAGAAGGATAAGCCATATTCTTAATACCATATCCATCATCATCCAATTCTTTAAGGAGAATTTTCCAATTTCGCCATTTTGCTCCAAAGAGTTCGTTTCCGATATATATCACCAAGGACTCTCTAGCTGACTTTAGGGTCTTTCCCATTAGGAAATTAGATTGATCTACTCCATCTATTACTCGATCCTTAGGCACTTCTGCTCCAATAAAACTAGCTAAAGTCGGGAAAACATCCATCTGATGAAACACCTCATTTGAGACTTGCTCTTTAGGAATCTTTCCGGGCCACCTTATAAGAAAAGGGACACGTAATGAGCCTTCATAGGGAGAAAACATGCCACTTCTCCATGGACCAGTAAAACCAAAAGACCTTGGGACACCCTCGCGTCCATTATCCGATGTAAAGATAAAGATCGTATCTTCTGTTAACCCTAATTCGTCAATAGTCTCTAATAATTCCCCAACATAGGCATCCGTTTGAGCTAAAACATCGGCAAAACTTCCGTTTCCTGTTGTACCAAAGAAATCAGGATGAGGATCTACGGGTTCATGAGTCTGTGTATAAGGCAAATATGCGAAGAATGGTTGATCAGTTTTTGCTTTGCGTTTAATAAAATCAATAGCATGGTCAGTAATATCTCTATCAATAGTTTTTCTTTTTTCCCTGTCAAAAACCTCTAATTCCTTAGGATCTTGTCCACGAAATGAAGACATTACATGAGCAAATTCAAGATCAGGATGAGCATCAGCTGCATAACTATTACTGTCGGGCCAAAAGGCTCGATCTGAGGATCTTGGTATGCCGTTCCATTCATCAAAGCCTTGATCGGTTGGATACCGACCCTCGGTGTCTCCTAAATGCCATTTCCCAAAAATTCCAGTCGCATAACCTTGTTCTGAGAGCATTTCTGCTAATGTAATCTCCCATTTTGTTATTCCATACCAAACTCCCCTAGTAGGACCGTCTTGTCTTTGCCTTGTTCGAATACCATAGCGACCGGTCATTAAAGCAGAACGTGAGGGTGTGCATTCTGCCTCAACATTATAATTTGTCAGTTGAAAGCCGTCAGCTGCAATACTATCAATATTTGGAGTTGGCGCCCCACGTAACTCGCCTCCACCGTAAACCCCGATTTCTCCGTAGCCAAAGTTGTCCATTAATACCAAAACAATGTTTGGTTGCTTCTCAGCCCAAAGATTGTTGCAGAAAAGTAATGAAGCTATGAGAATAATTTTTTTCATTTTACTCCTGGCTTTCCACCAGCATAAGGGCTTCCCCGGCTATTCAAATCACCCTGGTTTATATTTCTGAAATCATTTTGGTCCAAAAGCCTTCCATTCGGACTAAAAACCTTCCACACACCAACAGGTCTTCCTTCATTGTATTTTTCCCGTGCTTGGAGTTGACCGCTCTCGTAAAAGAATTCCCAGGTTCCATGTTTTTTATTATTTTTTACTTCGCCAGTAAGATAGGTCTCTCCATTCTTATGTTTCATAATGAATGTTCCATCTGGGGGAAGATCTTGAGGTTTCAAGTTATTTGAAAACAAAAGAACTAATGACATTAGGATGATTTTTTTCATCTTTTAAATACTATCAGAAAAGGGTTTTCAGTCCAAAAAGCAGGTTTAATAATTTGTGCTATTCTAAAAGAATATATTAGATAACTAAACCAGAAACATTTAATGAAGGATTGATTATGACTGAAACAATACTAGGACTGACTGTTTTAAATACTGCTTTGATACTCTATATGTGCAGAGTAATTAAGAATCACCATTTTTATTACGGTCGACCAGAGGATGATTGATTATGAATAACCTACTACTTGTCATTCTTGCTATTATCTTAACTTTTATATCATTTAATCTAGCACTCAGGTCATTAGAACCACTTCATGCTACTCAACCTAAAAACCTGCCTGCTCCACCTCTTGCTCCATCTGTAAATGATATTTCAACTAATCTGAGACCACCTCGAGTAATCATAATGCCTCAACGAGATAAAGGTGGATATTCTGATTACGACCATATGAAATGCTTGAAACAAGCACAGCTGGAACCTCGTGGTAAAAAAAGGAATGATGCGAGAAAAAATTGTAATCAATCATTACAGTAAAAGGGCGGAGCTTTTATAGCTATTTTTTTGGAAATACCACATATAGACCACACGAATGATGTAGATTGAATAACCCTTTTTTGATCAATATTTTTTCTTTTTGAACTTATTTTTATCAAATGATTTCTTACTTTTTGTGGTGTGCTTTCTTTTTTTTCGGTTTTTATTCTCTCCTTCCTTCTTTGGAGATTTTCTTTTCTTATGCCAATGAGGCTTCTTATTATCTGATCGTTTATTTCTTTTGGATTTATGAAAATATGATTTTTTATTTTGATTATTTTTTTCTTTTAGATTCGTTGTATTGAGATGTTGAGTAGTCTCAAAACCCTCAACGTCTTCTCTTGGTATCCTAAACTTCAGTAGATGCTCTATATCACTCAAAAGGTTAAATTCCTCTGCACACACTAAAGAAATGGCTTTGCCTTCCTTTCCAGCCCTTGCTGTTCTGCCAATTCGATGAA
>Ga0208764_10002273_pt1 | contig 12113 bp, 16 predicted proteins | sample ETNtaG_18_FD_185762 | JGI IMG/M metagenome (GOLD analysis project Ga0208764, IMG submission 185762) | Marine microbial and viral communities from oxygen minimum zone, Eastern Pacific Ocean - ETNP201302SV91 (SPAdes) (version 2) | ecosystem: Environmental > Aquatic > Marine > Oceanic ... | reverse complement strand
AACAACATCACAAGAAGGATGTTATGGTTATTGGGAAGATAATCGATGGGGATTAAAAAGGGGAACTATAGCAGGGAAAAATGCTGACTATAAGAAACCCTATCGGCAATGTGTGGAAATAGACGCCCCACATAAAGATTTAGATAGGAGGCCTAACGGATGAGGATAGTATTATTAATTTTTGTAATGCTATTGATGAGTGGTTGTTCAAAAGAGAACAATTGGCCAAGAGGTATGACACCATTTTTTGCAGAGTGTGAAGGAGAAGGTGGAACATATACAGATAGAGCTTATGCTATTAGGAAAAAACAACCCTGTCATGGGGGATGGAAGTTTTTTGATAGAGGTGAACCAACTTTAACTGATACACCACCGGGCATGTATGCAAAGTAATAATTTAATGAAAATGTGTTTCATTATAATAGTGACATGGATAGTTGGTTGTGAAACAAGTATAGTAGGTTGTTTCGGACATTGGGTTAAAGGTCCGGGTCCTCAAAGAGGAACTAGAGCACTTAATCGAGATGCCCATTTACCATATTATCAATGTGTGGATGAAAATAATAAAGGTAGTAATTTAGAAAAGCGGAAACAATATGATTGAAAAGGAATATTATGTTTAGATTTTTTACAAACAAAAAATGGTGGTTGTGGTCATGGCTTGGTTCAATGATTATTTTAGGATCTCTTTGGGTTCAAGTAGAGATTGATGTAAAAATAAATGAATGGTTCGGTGTCTTTTATGATATGATACAAAAAGCACTTGCTACACCAAATGCAGTTTCTATAGGAGAATATTTTGAAAGTTTATTCTCATTTATTACACTAGCAGGAATATATGTTGGAGTCTATGTTGTAATAAGTTATTTTACATCTCACTATTTGTTTAGATGGCGTACAGCAATGGTTGAATGGTATCATAGTGTGTATGACAAAGCCAGAACAATAGAAGGCGCATCGCAAAGAGTTCAAGAAGATACAATTAAATTTAGTCGTATAATGGAGTCTTTAGGAACATCTTTAATTGAATCAGTTATGATTTTGATTCAGTTTATTCCTATATTATTTGGATTGTCAATGGGTATTCCAATATTCTTTTTTGGTGATTGGGAATATGGATTGATTGCAGGTGCGTTACTTTGGACATTAGGTGGAACTGCATTTTTAATTGGATTGGGGTGGATATTACGTTTAGTTGGTATAGAATATGATATACAAAAAAAGGAAGCAGCATATAGAAAAATACTTGTGATTGCAGAAGATGATGGAACTGTTAGACCAAAGAAGATTGAAGAATTTTTTGATGATGTTCGTAAGATTCATTTTTTAAGTTATATACGATATCTATATTTTAATGTTGGTCGAATGGCTTACTTGCAAGCAAATGTATTGTCTGCTTATGTATTCCTAGCACCAGCAATAGTTGCAGGAGTAATGACTCTAGGTGTGATGCAACAAATAATAAGAGCATTTGGTAGAGTCGAAGGATCAATGCAATATCTACTAAAAGCGTGGCCTACCATTATTGAGTTAATGAGTGTTTATAGGCGTTTAAGAGAATTTGAAGCAAAATTATTAAATGAAAAAACATGAACCATTTAAAATTCCAATTTGGGAATTTGAACAACTAGATATAGATAATGATATTTTAACGGCTTATTGTTTAGAGTATGAAAAGAATAATCCAAGTGCAGAGAAAAGTAATCAAGGTGGATATCAATCACCAAATTTATTATTAAACCAATTAGAAATTTGTACATTGGTTAGTGAAATAGAATGGAAACTGCGTGAAATACAAGAAACTCCCTTAGTTATATCTAATATATGGTTTAATGTTAATAGATACGGAAATTCCAATCTTCCTCACTTACATCCAATGTCTCATTATTCTGGAGTATATTACGTTAAAGCTCCTAACAAACTTTGTGGAAACATTCATTTAGAACATCCAGCTCTTGATCTTTTATATCATTATCCTAATGGTGGAAAGGACGCACTTTTTATTGGAGAGGCTAAAGAAAAAAGTTTATATATATTTCCAAGTTGGTTAAAGCATTATGTTTCACCCAATCTTAATGAAGATCAAGAAAGAATATCTATATCTTTCAATACTACTAATGGGGGTGGATAATGCCGATTTATGAATATAAATGTGATAAGTGTAATTGTTTGTGGGAAGAAATTCAAAAGTTTAGTGATCCCACTTTAACCTATTGTAAAGGGTGTGAGCAAGAAGGAGGTGTTCATAAGCTTATACCTGGTCAAATGAATTTTATTTTAAAAGGTGATGGATGGTTCAAGGATGGATATTCCACACCACGAAGAAAGAATGAGGGTGCTGATTCTGGGGCGGCGCAGGTGACTACTGACCAGTAACCAGATCGGCGGGTTTCGTCATCCGTCAGCAGTAGAGTCGATAAAACGAGGACTCTTTGACTGTAGCACTCTCATCTTATATTATGTACCTATGAAAAGGAAACCCAAATGAAAATAGTTATTGTTGGTGGCGGCACTGCTGGTTGGATTAGTGCAATAATTGCTAGTGCAAGACATCCTAATCACAATATTACTGTTATAGAAAGCAGTAAAATAGCAGTTGTAGGAGTAGGTGAAAGTACAACAGGATTTTTTACTTCTATACTTGCAAACGGAGCAACAAACTTTGGTTGTGACCAACATGAATTTATCAAAGAAACAGGTGCAACACTAAAATATGCTATCAAACATAAAGGCTGGACTAATAATATAGATGATTATTACATAGGTCCGATAGATGGAACGACTACTAACTGGTTTGTACCTGACGTTATGTTTAATTATGGTTTAGATAAGCTATCGCGACAAGATATGTTAAAATTATCAAGGCTTGGCCATAGGATTTATCATGGTAGTAGTAATTTTAACATACATACTAAACAATTTACAAATGTAAAAGATCATGCATATCATATAGACGCACACCTTACTGGTCAATATTTTAAGAAAATTTGTCTACAAAGAAATAACATAAAATTTATTGATTCAGAGGTATTGGATGTATCACTTAATGAACAGGGATATGTTAAAGACTTGAGCCTATCTAATGGCCAGACTGTTGATGGTGACTTATTTATTGACTGTTCAGGCTTTAATCGTGTAATAATGAAACACCTACCAAGCAAATGGATCAGTTATAAAGACAACTTACCATTAAACGTCGGTATGCCATTCAATTTAAAATATAAACAAGATGAAATTCCTGAACCATATACAACAGCTTGGGCTCAAAAAGCAGGATGGATGTGGCAAATTCCATTAATGGACAGAAAAGGATGTGGGTATGTGTATTGTGATGCATATACTACTCCAGACAAAGCACAAGAAGAGATAGAAACTATACTAGGACAGGAGATTGATCCTATTAGAACAATTAAATTTTCTTCTGGACGGCAAGAATCTGCATGGATCAAAAACTGTGTAACAATAGGACTTAGTAGTGCTTTCTTAGAACCATTGGAAGCAATTAGTATACATTCAACTATTGCACAAGCAAACAATCTATTCTTAGAATGTGTAAAACCTACCATCAACAATACAATAAATGAAGGTAGTATTGCAATTTATAACAAGCGTACAAGAATAATGTATGATGATTTAAAAGATTTTCTTGTAATGCACTATATGGGTGGCCGAGAAGATAGTGAATTCTGGAAATATATAAAAACTGGTGTAACAAAAACCGAAGTGGTTAAAGAATTACTAGAAATGGCTAAAACTAATATACCTAATATTAATGCAGTCCCAGATAATCCAGGCGGTGCAAATTGGGGTTTATGGAGTTATGTAATGGAAGGCATTAATGTAATCAATAAAGATGTAGCGGGTGCAGAATTGTCATTTATATATGACGGGATCAACTTGGCTGAACTTGCACAACTAGATTATTATGAGATGAATAAACAATGGGATCAAGACTTACAAAATGAGTCTACATACAAAGAATTTATTGAATATTTTAGGGGATTAATAGATGAAAAAGACACATCGGAAACTATATGATTCTTGGAAATATAAATCAAGCAATATGATGGAATTTAATAATCCCATTTTTCAAACCCTTTTGGGTTTGGTAATATTTTACATTGGCTTAAAGATGTTCTCAGGTGGTATGAAGTCAATGGGAAAACTAGAACATCTTGAATATTTTATACACAATCCCTATTGGATGTTTTTCGGAGCAATAGGATGTACCCTCCTCTGGCAATCTTCCTCACTTTCTACAACTGCAATCATCGGACTTGTTGCTTCAGGCGCATTACCACTTCCAAGTGCGATTGCCGCTGTTTTGGGTGCGAATATAGGAACGACAGGCACAATCTGGCTTGCAGGAATAATGGTAAGTGATGGTATGCCTCAAGGAATAACAAAACAAATTGCGATAGTACATACGGGAATAAATTCACTTATGGCAATTGCTCTACTTCCATTTTGTCAAACTATTGCAAGGTATGTTTCAAAATTTTGATTTGATAAATAGAGATAAGAGATGGAAGGTTTCTTATCCACAACTTAATAATTAATGTCGGAAGGACGTAATGCGAATTATTGATGACACTAAATTAGATTTTAGTGATGTTTTGATAGCCCCAAAAAGATCACAGCTTACCTCACGAAAAGAAGCACAACTCACCAGAAAATTTACATTCAAACATTCTAAACACTCATGGGAAGGCATTCCTATAGTTGCATCTAATATGGATCACACAGGAACAATTGCCATGGCACATGTTCTTATGGAATATCCTATGCTTACAGCACTATGTAAGTTTGTTCAATCTACAGAATGGGGATGGAATAAAAACATAATAAGAACAATTGGACTAGAAGAAAATCTAGATAACTTAACTTATGACTCGCCTACAGCTCCGTGGATTTGTCTCGACATAGCAAATGGTTATACAGAACGATTTTGTGATTTTGTTGATCTAATGAGAAGACATGAAACAACCAAAGATAAAATAATCATAGCAGGAAATGTATGTACTCCTGAAGCTACAGAACAAATAGTTTTAGCAGGTGCTGATATTGTCAAGATAGGAATCGGACCCGGATCTGTTTGTACAACTCGTAAAATGACAGGAGTTGGTTATCCACAATTATCAGCAGTAATAGAATGTGGAGATGCGGCTCATGGTCTTGGTGGTCATGTAATGAGTGATGGTGGATGTACTGTACCCGGCGACATCGCAAAAGCATTTGGTGCAGGAGCAGACTTTGTAATGTTAGGTGGAATGTTAGCAGGACATAAAGAATGTGAAGGAGAAGTTGAAAATGATACAATGACTTTTTATGGAATGTCTTCCGAAGAAGCACAAATCAAATATTACGGAGAAAAAGAATCTTATAAGGCTTCAGAAGGAAAGAAAGTTCAAGTTCCATACAGAGGTAATGTTGCAGATACGATAGAAGAAATTTTAGGAGGACTAAGGAGTTCTTGTACTTATGCTGGAGCACGAACATTAAAAGCATTACCAAAATGTGCTACTTTTGTTAAAGTTAATCGTCAATTAAATGAGGTATTTTCATGAGCAAAAAATTATGGTATGAATGGAAGGATATGCAAAGAGATACAAATACTCTTTGTAGAGAAATAACATTAGATAAATTTGATCCTGAAGTTATAGTGGGTATTTCAAGAGGTGGACTATTGCCAGGCGTTATGATGTCACATTGGATGGAAAAACCATTTAAACCAATTAAAGCAGCACTTAGAGATCATCCCGAATGGGAAGATTATTTACCAAGAAAAACAGATAAGCGTGTTTTAATTGTAGATGATGTATGTGATTCTGGTGAAACGTTTCATAAAATGAGAAACCATATTAAAGAAAGAGCCAATGGAGTAGATGTTAGATTTGCTACTCTTTGGTGGAATAATGAGTGTAATTTTGAACCTCATTATTATGCACAAGAATGTGCAAAAGATTCAGAAGATATCTGGATCTATTTCCCCTGGGAGAATTGGTGGAATTCTCCTACTAACAATTAAACTCGGAAGGAGTAATAAATGAAGAAAATATTTCTTTATTGGCCATTACTTTCCCTATTGGTACTGGGAATTACATTGACAGGAATTTCTGTAGTAAAAGCTGGAGGACTTTCAGTTGGTTATGTTCTTGTGGGACCAAAAAATGATGGTGGATGGTCAATGCGACATTATCAAGGATTCAAATCCTTAGAAAAACATGGTTATACAGTTTCTGGTGTAGAAATGGTGCCAGAATCAGAATCCACAAAAATATTTCGTAAACTTGCAAGAAAACATGATATTGTTTTTGCAACTTCATTCGGTTACATGGATGGAATGGTGAAGGCTGCAAAGAAAGATCAAGATACGATTTTCATGCACGCCACGGGATATAAAGGTAATGATACAAATATGGACAACTACGTTTGTCACTCATTTCAAGCACGATACCTCACAGGGATTGCAGCTGGAATGTTGACAAAGACTAATAAGATTGGTGTAGTTGGTTCACATCCAATACCAGAAATTATTCGTAACATCAATGCATTAACTATTGGAGCCCAATCTGTAAATCCTGACATTGAAGTTAATATCGTATGGATCAACTCTTGGTTCGATCCACCAAAAGATATGGATGCAGCTAAAGCACTTCTAGACTCTGGAAATGATATTCTTTACACAACAACAGATTCACCTAGTGTAGTTGCTTTAGCTCAACAATCATGGAAAACAAGTGGTAAAGAAGTGTGGAGTATGGGTAATGATGCCCCTATGGGAAGTAACGGTCCAGATCGTTATATCACAGGAATGATGTTTAATTGGAATGTACTTTATAAACATATTGTAGATCAACTAGCAGATGGTAAACTTAAAATGAACCAAAGATGGAATTGGGGTTTGAAAGAAAACTGTGTTGGTTTGTCGCCGTGGGGTAAGAATGTTCCTGGCGAAGTGGTGAATAAAGTTGAAACAATTAAGATGAATTGGATTAATGATGAATTGGATGAATGGTATCCGTTTTCTCAAGGAATCACTAAACAAGATGGTTCTACGATTGAAGCTGGTGTTTTAGCAAGACCAGAATTGGAAACAATGCAGTACTTTGTAAAAGGTGTCGCAAATAAATTTCCTACACAATAATATAAATTGGGGATGCCCTCATGGATGAGAAATTCCCCCCAAAATAAAAATGAAAGGTTAATATGGAAGGCTTGTTTGAAAGTATCTTGACTGCAATAGCCGTTGTGATTAATGGTATTCCTCAAGGGATTTTAGCACTCTCTTTTGGATTTGCTGCATTTCCTACTGCAATTGCATTTGTTATTGGTATTTTAGGTTCAATAGCATTTGCTTCAGTAGCAACTATTTCGTTTCAAGCAGAAACGATTACACTTGCTGGTACTCTTGGTAAAGATATGAAAGAGAGGTTATCTCTCATATTTTGGGGTGCTGCATTATTATTGATTCCATCGTTACTTGGAATGAATGAGGCACTTGTACAGTTTATCGGCCCAGTTGTTGTCACATCTATGATGGCAGGAGTTGGATTGATGCTTGCAAACGTGTCAATGGATTTGTTTAATTCTGAAAAATGGACAGGCATAGTCTCAATGATTAGTGCTCTGGCCGTTTGGTTTTGGACAAAAGATTTAGCGTGGACTATTATTTCTTCAGTAATTATTTCTACTGGATTTTACATCTTACTCAAAACAAATGCAGAGTTACGTGAAAAATTAGGAGTAGAAATAGAAGAGATTGAAGTTGATAAGTCAAGAGAAAAATTTACAGTTGGAAATATCGAGTGGAAGTTTTGGACAAATAAAAATATTGTCTTGGGTGCATTATCTCTTGCTTGTTTAAACATTGGAGCAAATATCTCATTTGGTAAGATTACAGGATCGATTGCGGGTGCAAATACAAATATAGACCATTTAGCGATTTATTCTAGTCTTGCGGATATGGGATCTTCTTTCTTTGGTGGTGGGCCGGTTGAGGCAATCATCTCAGGAACAGCTGCAGCTCCAATGCCTATAGTTGCATCTTGTATTATGATGGGTATTATGGCAGTCATTCTTTTGACTAAATTATTGCCTGTTATTGGACAATATGTTCATCGTGCTTCTATTGCAGGATTTCTTTTTGTCTTAGGAGTATTCGTTACTTTTATGACAAACATTAATGGAGCAATAGCTCAAGGTGGAGAGTTTGCAGGACCTTATGGATTTGGACCAGCAGGAATGGTGATTGGTGCAACTGCATTTGTGACTATGAAGTGGAATCCATTCTATGGATTGGTTGCAGGATTTGTAACTCAAATGATTTTCATGGGAGCATAATATGGTGGATAATTTCTATACTCTAAGTGTAGCGGGGTTAGAAAGAAAACTACCTAAAGTTAAAATAAATGACAAGCTCGCCATTGCGAGCTTTGTCATGTTTGGGGATACAGAATTAGTAGAAAAATGTTCTGAATACCTTTTCGAAAAGGTATTAACTTTAGGTGCAGATATTTTAATCTGTCCGGAAGCAAAGGCAATTCCTTTAACTCATGCCCTCGCGAGAAGGTTGAATATTGATTATGTCGTTGCAAGAAAAACTGTCAAAGGATATATGGTTAATCCTATGATAGAAAAAGTACAATCTATTACAACAATAGGAGCCCAAACTCTAGTTCTTGATGTATGTGATATAGAAAAATTACAAGGCAAGAATGTGGGTATAATTGATGATGTAGTATCTACTGGAGGATCTCTTATAGGATTAGAAGGTATGTTAAGAAAAATTAATCATGGTGGAAATATATCTACTGGGAGTTGTACAGTAGTTTATAAGGCTGCAGTCTTGTTAGAAGAGGCCGGATATGATAAAGATGATCTAGTGTATCTAGAAAAATTACCTATTTTTAAATTATGATACAATTATTTCAAAAAATCGATTTTAAATCCCACGCGGGATTAGACCTACATTGGAAAATCGAAATGGATGCACTCTCACATTCAGAGTGGGAGTGTATAACCCAAATGATTATCGAACTTTCTCCCCCATTTAGAGAAGCAATTGGAATTCCTAGAGGTGGTAATATATTAGGGAAATTACTGAATAGATATGGTACAGGAAAAAGAGAACACCCAATCTGTATTGTTGATGATGTCCTCACTACTGGTGGATCAATGAACGAATTCAAAAGAAAAAGACATTGGAGAAATCCCACCAAGTATATAGGATGGGTAGTATTTGCTAGAACGAATCCCCCTGAATGGGTAAACGCCCTATTTCAAATGCCATCAACTACTAAATAGTTTTTTATGGCTGCGGGGGTAGGATTCGAACCTACAGATTTTCTGCCAACAACAGATCGCGTTTGCCGATTTCGCCACCCCGCAGTAAGTTTTTCTGCTCTTTTAGTTTGTTCTTCTAATGTGAGTTTTCCTAATTCACGTGCTCCTCTATTTAATTCCTCAATAACTTTATAAATATCGTTTGGCTCATAAATTGGAATAACTTTCTTACCCTTGATCATTTTTAAGTAACAGACCAGCACGTTTCATTGCACTAATCATTCTAGTTACACCGATTCCGCCACCATAACGTGGTCTAAAATCGTAACTTAGAAATTTAAAGAGTTCCAATTCAACTCTATCTTTTCCAAAAAGATCAAATAGTAATTGGGCATATCCACCATCAGAAATTGTATAAAATTGTTCCTTCATTTCTTGAACATCAGTTGCACGTTCAGCACTACCAATAGTTTCCATGCCTCCCATGATAACATCACATTTGTTAGCAAGTTTTTCACCTTTAGGAGTTTTATGATCTGAAATTTTCATATTCCAAAAAGGACTTGTTGATTCTGGAAAAAGTGTTAAGAAAAATACATCTCCATATTCTTTGTACATTTCTTCTTCATGATAGGCTTCTAATTCTTCTCCAGTATATTTTGCTAACACACTATTGTATATGCCTCCGGGAAAATCCAAATTATTATACGGTGCTGTATTCCAATCACATTTAAATCCAAGATGTTGACAAAGATCATTTTCCATTTTGAGAAGATCATCAAAATTTCCAACAGATTCAAATTCAAACATAGGAAAGATTAATTCATGTCTACCCTCTTGTGGATTCTGTTCTTGTCGATATGAAGTTGAAAGACAATAACAACCTTCAAGTTCAGGTCTTGTCAATAGTTCATACTCTAACCACATTTGACCAGTTTGAGGAAGAGGCCAAAGTTGTCCATTGTATTCGTATGTAGCAACAGTAGTTGGATCTTCACATGCTGCTAATATTGATAATCTGTTTTGGGTATGTACTTCTTGAAATCCTCTGGCATCAAAAAAGGATCGTAGTTGGTGGGTTACTTCTGTGAAATCATAAGGTGATATAATTGAGCTCATTTCTCCTTTCTAAAAAAATAATCACTAGTGAGCTTTCAGTAGAGATTTCTTTTTATTTATAATTTCTTGACTTTCAAGAATTTTATGGTATAATGGTAGTAAATAAATAATTAAAAGGAAGAAATGCGATTAAAATCTAACAAAGTACCACACGGACAAGATATATTGAACCCAGAATGGCCAGATGCTAAATGGGATGTTGGTGGACTGTTTGTACATGATGATAATATTTTTCAGCTTTTAGATAATATAAAGCAAAGATATGATTGTGTATTACCAATTACTTCAGTATTTGGATGTTATAATGTGAGATGGCAGGGAGGTAGAACCGCCTGTACTTCACCTATTAATAATTATAGTGGATGGACACCAGAAGATTTAATTAGACAATATAACGATAGAGGAATCGGAGTTACATTTACTTTTTCCAATACTTTAATCAAAGAAGAACATTTATCAGATCCAAGTTGTAATTATTTGTTAGATATTTTAGCAACACAAGGATATGAAAATAATGCAGTTGCTATTACTTGTGATATTTTGTCAGATTACATTAGAAATAAATGGCCACATGTAACACAAAAAGCATCGATTGTAAAACTAGCATCAGAAATGCCTAAGAGAAGAACATTTGAATATTACGAAAGTTTATTTGAAAAATATGATAAAATATATTTACATCCAGATGATAATCTTAATCTTAGACTATGTGAAAAAATAGCAGAATCTGGAAAAGTTGATAAGTATGAACTTTTAGTGAACGAAAAATGTACTATAAATTGTAGTATACGAAAAGAACATTATGATGAAACTTCTTCAGCAGTTATAGAAGGATGGCATGGAATGTTTAATTTTTCTAATGTTGATTTTATTCATAATCCTAGTCACCCCAATAGTATATGTGAAAGGTGGACAAAATCAGACTTAAGATCGTGTGTGCTCTCTAAGGCCGAATTTAAAGAACTTTATGATATGGGATTTCGAAATTTTAAATTACAAGGAAGAGATGCGCCGTGGGGATTTGTAAATTATAATATTTCAGATTGGTTAGTAGAACAAGATACCATTGCACCAATGTTAAATTTTTAATATGTTAAATTTAAAATCATTCATTGTGGATGATGAGTTGATAATTGATAAACCAAATTGGTACAAACTCAAAAATGAATATTCTCAACAAGAGTTGAAAGATGCAATATCTGAGGCCATTGAGGATTTACCATTACCACTATATCCAATTACTGAACAAGACGCTAAACAAGAATTCGATGAATTAGTAAAATTTAATGATAGAACTTTATTAACTAAAGATAGTCTGTATTCTAAAGCCGATTATAAATATGAGTTGTCTCATTGGTATCTAAAAAATAGTGTAGTGGGTAGAAAATCATCTAATTATTTTCATCAACTTGCTAGGTGGAGAGTACAACATGCAAGACATACTAGCCCCTATCGTTCTTGGACTATTAAAAAATTCCATCAAACATTTTTAAATCCTCTATGGACATTAAGTATGCCAGAGGTAAATAGTAAATATTTAAGAATGTGTATTCAAATGAGAATGTATATGGCGGCACAATATCCACCAGCAGTAGCAAAATCTCTTTACAATTTATTTGAAGCAAAAGATGTTTTAGATTTTTCTATGGGGTGGGGTGATAGATTGGCAGGATTTCACGCCTCTAATGCAGAAAGTTATACAGGCATTG
>Ga0208764_10002272_pt1 | contig 12121 bp, 14 predicted proteins | sample ETNtaG_18_FD_185762 | JGI IMG/M metagenome (GOLD analysis project Ga0208764, IMG submission 185762) | Marine microbial and viral communities from oxygen minimum zone, Eastern Pacific Ocean - ETNP201302SV91 (SPAdes) (version 2) | ecosystem: Environmental > Aquatic > Marine > Oceanic ... | reverse complement strand
AGTCGTTTAGAAACAGAAAATTTTGAGGATTTAGCAAAAGAATTATCAGACGATCCAGGATCAGCAGAGTTTGGTGGGGATTTAGGCTGGGCAGAGCCAGGATTATTTGTTCCTGAGTTTGACAAGGTCCTATTTAGTCTAGAAATAGGTCAGATGTCTGAACCGGTGCAAACACAATTTGGTTTTCATTTAATTAGATTAGATGATCTAACAGAGGGACAACAACAAGAGTTTGATGAGATTAGCCAAGAATTAGACATAGAATATTCAAGGTTGTTAGCAGACGATAAATTGTTTGAAAAAGCCGACACACTCGCTGATTTATCATTACAAGCATTCAATGAACTCAGCTCAGTGGCTGCTAAGCTAGATTTAGCTTTAAATCGAATTGATGGCGTAACAAGAAACGGTGATTCTATCTTTAACCAAGATCCAGAACTCATCAGTAACTTGTTTAGTCAAAATTCAATAGAAGCCTCAGAGAATACTCCTCTCTTTGAACTAGGTGAGAGTATTTTAGTTGCTAGAGTAATTGCTCACAGACTCCCAGAGACTAAAGATTTTTTAAGCGTCAAGACCCAGATCAATGACTATTTAATTGATCAAGGATCACTCGAACTGGCTAGTAGTTATGCAGACACTGTTAAGCAGCAAATAAAGTCTAATAGTTCTTTTAAGGACCTTGCTGAGAAATTAAATCTAGAAGCCAGTACTTTTGATTTAGTAAGAGGAGATACGGGGCTTTCCAGCGGCTTGGTCGAGGCTATCTTTAGTTCCTCTACCCCGGACATAGACCAAACTAAGGCTCTGTCGTATATAGAAGCGGATAAGGTTTTTCTGATCAAAATCAACGGGTATGAGGCAGGAAAACTTGAAGTTTTTAGCGATGAAGAAAGAAACAGTGCAAAACTTCAATTGTCCGAACAAATAGGCTCAAGAGAACTCAACGCCTTTGCAGAATATCTACGGGATAATGCTGAGATATATATTGAACCTAATTTATATGACGATTTATATGATTTGTAATTGGACCACAATTAATCCATCTTAAAAGTCATTCCTAGATTCCTATAACCGCCGTCAACATAGATGGTCTCGCCAGTTATGCCTGATGCTAAATCAGATGACAAAAAGGCTGCTGTATTGCCAACGTCTTCAATGGTGATATTCCTTCCTATGGGATTTATGGAAGAAACATACTTAAGTAAACCCCTCATGCCTCCAACACCTGCTGCAGCAAGCGTTTTTATAGGGCCGGCAGATACAGCATTCACTCTAATTCCCTCTGGACCAAGATCTGCAGCAAGAAATCTAACTACTGATTCCAGGCTGGCCTTGGCAGGACCCATAACATTATAGTTAGGTATAGATTTCACGGACCCTAGATACGTCATAGTTACTAAAGAGGCGTTTTCGTTAAGCATGGGTTTAGCTTCCCTTGCCATCGCAGCAAAACTATAGCTACTTATTTGATGTGCTGTTTCAAAGCCTTCTTTGGTTACCGATTCAACGAAGGAACCTTTCAGCTCTTCGGTTGGCGCAAAAGCTAGGGAATGAATCATGATGTCAAAGTTATCCCAACTTTTTTTAAGTTCTGTAAAGGCATTGATAATGTTTTGATCATCCGCAACATCAAGCGGTATAAATATAGAGGAACCAAATTCTGAGGCTATTTTTTCAACTCGAGGCTTTAATTTTTCAGTTTGATAGGTGAAAGCTAACTCGGCACCTTCTCGATGCAGACACTTTGCTACCCCATAAGCGATGGAACGATTACTGGCAACTCCGCTTACTAAGGCTTTTTTTCCGTCTAAAAATCCCATTTATCTGACTCTATTTAAAAAAATAATTCTTTGAAAAAATTTATATTTATCGTGATACATTTTACATTAAAATAAAATATCCTTTGAGTAATTATGGTAAGAACATGAAACACGTTGATATATACACTGATGGAGCTTGTAGAGGAAATCCTGGCCCAGGAGGGTGGGGCGTTTTATTGAGAAGTAATAATAAAGAAAAAGAACTCTGCGGAGGCTCTCTTGATACTACGAATAATCAGATGGAATTATTAGCAGCGATTAAGGCTTTAGAGAGTTTGAAAGAGATGTGTGAAGTTAATCTTTACACTGATTCTAAGTATGTAATGCAAGGTATTACTGAATGGATCATCAAATGGAAAACAAATGGTTTCAAGAACTCAAAAAATAAGCCGGTCCTAAACGCAGAACTCTGGATGAGGCTGGATAAGATAGTAAGTCAACATAAAGTCAACTGGCAATGGGTTAAAGGACATTCTGGTCATATAGACAACGAAAGAGCAGATGAGCTAGCTAATAAAGGTCTGGATCTCAAGCTTAAACAATCATGAGACAGATTATTCTAGACACCGAAACCACAGGCATTTCCGTTGAATCTGGTCATCGGGTTATAGAGATTGGAATGGTCGAGATTATCGATAGAAGATTAACTGGTAATGATTTTCAAGCCTATCTTAACCCGCAAAGGAAAATTGATTCTGCAACTATATCTATCCATGGTTTAACCGATGAATTTATAGCAGATAAGCCTCTCTTTAAAGATATAGCTTCCGAATTCTTATCATTTATCGATGGTTCTGAAGTGATTATGCATAATGCCCCGTTTGATTCCTCTTTTATTAATAATGAATTTTCTAAGACAAATATCGATAAGCGTTTAGAGGACATATGTGAAATTACGGACTCCCTTACACTTGCAAGGAAGAAGCACCCAGGGCAACGGAACAGTTTAGACGCACTGTGTTCAAGATACGAGGTCAATGCTTCATCTAGAGAACTTCATGGTGCCCTCATAGACGCTAAATTGCTAGCCAATGTTTATTTATTGATGACAGGTGGTCAGGTTGGCTTTCTTAATACTAGCGACCAGCAAGAAAGAAATAATAATAAAAAAAGTAATTTTGATTTCGGTAAAAGAAAAAAAATCGTCGTTAATCCAGATGAATCTGAAATTAAGGCTCATCAAGATTATCTAAAAAGACTCACGAAGACCTCAAAAAAAGACCTGAAATGGTAACTTTTAGGACAAATATATATTAAAATCTAAACTTTAAATTTTTCATTGAAGTCTTAACAGGAGTAAATTTATGCAGGCAGAAGTTGCTCAGTGCACAGTTGAAGTGATACCAACGGCTATGAATCAAGGCATGCTGATTTCAGGCATCATCTTAGCATTAAGTTTTATAGGTATATTTACAGAAACTCTCCATGGTTTTCATAGGGTAAAAGTTGCGATGCTCGGAGCTGGAGTTATGGTAGTCGTCGGTCAAATATACGGATTCTATACACCCGATTGTGCCTTCCAGGCAGTTGATTGGAATGTGGTTTTCCTCTTGGCGGCAATGATGGCTATTGTTGCCATAATGATAAAAACAGGTGGTTTTGAAGTCCTTGCCTATGAAATTGGACGCTTTGCTAAAGGTCGACAATTCCTGATGTTAGCTATGATTGGAACCGCTGTAACTTTTATTTCTCTTTTGCTTGATAATGTAACAACCGTAGTCATTTTTGGCCCACTGATTGTTCTGATTTGTCAAAAAATGAAGGTAACGCCAATACCATATCTGATGGCAGCTGCACTTCTATCTGATACTGGTGGTGTAGCAACCCTGGTGGGCGACCCACCAAATCTTATGATTGGATCTGCAAAAGACATTGCATTTATGCCATTTTTAGAAAAAATGGGACCCATTGTCTTTGTGGCATGGGTCGCTACCCTATTTTTTATGAGGATTTTGTTCAAAAAAGAGTTAGATGTTACGGCAGAAGGAACTTTTGAAGACACTCTTGATTATAAGGATAAATCCCTTTGGAATAAGTCATTAATGATTTTAGGTTTAATGGTTGTGCTCTTTGTTATTCATAACATCATCCACTGGGATCCTTGGATGGTGGCGGGCGCTGGCTTAATTGCCTTAGCTATGTTGCAGAAGCATTTAGAGCTTGAAGATATCATGCACGATGTAGAGATTCCTTTACTTATGTTCTTTATTGCTCTTTTTATGATCGTAGGAGGAGTTGAAGGAAGTGGTTTTCTTGAGTATTTAGGAACCTTTATCATTCCATTTGTAAAAGAAGATTTCTTACTTGCTTGCATTATCTTGATGTGGGTGGCAGCAATAATGTCAGCTGCGATTGATAATATACCTTTCACAGCAGCCATGATTCCAATAATTATGTCCCTTGAAGCCCAGGGAATAAATGCCGCTGCTTTATGGTGGTGTTTAGCACTTGGTGTTGGAATGGGGGGCAATGGAACTCATATTGGCTCAACTGCTAATGTTTTTATCGTAACTGTTTCTGAAAGGCTTGCCAGAGACACTGGCGATCAGAGCATGGCGATTACACCATTGATGTGGGCTAAAAAGGGACTACCAGTAATGTTATTAACCTTGGTAATCTGTACAATTATAATTTATTTATTTTTTGGAACTTATAGTGAACCCCTTAATACTTTGTAGGTAATATTAAATGCAGGAAAAAAATAAAGGTTGGAATGTTGTAAAAGAAGATGAGCGTTATGTAGTGACTGATAACAGTCTTCTTAAAAATCTTATTGCAAGCGCTACTTATCTCAACCCAGATAAATCAACGACAGGCCATAAGCACCCTGGGCAAGAAGAAGTTTATATTTTCATGAAGGGCACTGGGAAGATGGAAATTGACGACAGAATGTTTGATGTCAAGCCAGGAGATGTAGTGCTTATTGAAGATGGAGAATTTCACAGGGTTCACAATAATGGTTCATCAATATTAGAATTTGTTTGCGTTTTCGATGGCAAACGATCACATTAAATTAAAATATAAAAGATATTTTGGATTCAGGAATTAATTGCTTTAAGGCCTATGATATAAGGGGCAGGATACCTAGCGAATTAAATCCAGAGATTGCTTTCAAAATAGGTGTAGGCGTGGCTTCCTACTTTTCTTCAAAGTCTGTCGTTGTAGGCTATGATGTAAGACCATCATCATTGGATATTTTGGATGCCCTTGCTAAAGGTATAGCAAGCCAGAATTCTGAAGTTATCTCTATTGGATTGTGTGGCACAGAGGAAATATATTTTGCAACCAATCATTTAAAAACGGATGCTGGCGTGATGATTACAGCGAGCCATAACCCAGCTGATTATAATGGACTAAAAATAGTTGGATCTGGCGCCAAACCAGTCAGTATTGATAGTGGATTAGGCGATATTAAGTCTTTGGCTGAATCAGCTGAATACATAGCTGATATAAAATATGAAATAAAAGATGCAGCTATTAGGAGCAACTATCTAGACAAGGTTTTATCATTTGTAGATGTTGATAATATCAAGCCACTTAAAGTTATTGTTAATGCTGGTAATGGCTGCGCTGGACCAGTGGTTGATGCTTTGGAATCAAGATTACCGATTAGATTTATAAAACTTCAAAATCACCCAGATGGTTCTTTTCCGAATGGTATCCCTAACCCTCTTTTAATTGAAAACAGAGAAATTACATCTAAAGCTGTTATAGAGCATAAAGCAGATCTTGGAATTGCTTGGGATGGTGATTTTGATCGTTGCTTTTTCTTTGATTCCAAAGGCTTGTTTATAGAAAACTATTATCTAATCGGTCTATTGAGTGAAGAACTGCTCAAATCAAATCCAGGCGATCATATTGTTCATGACCCTAGATTAGTTTGGAACACAAGAGAAGAGGTATTAAGAGCTGGAGGAACTCCACAGTTATCAAAAGCTGGGCACTCATTTATAAAAGAAACTATGAGATCAAATAATTCAGTTTATGGAGGCGAAATGAGCGGTCATCATTATTTTAGAGATTTTTATTACAGTGATAGTGGAATGATACCTTGGCTTCTTCTTTTGCAAAATATATCCAATTCCGGTCAATCTTTATCACAATTGGTTGCTGATCGAATGCAACGTTATCCAGTTAGTGGTGAAATTAATACAAAGGTTGATGAGCCGAGAGTTCTCTTAGAACGAATTAAGGAGCATTATTTTGCTCAACAACCAATAATTGATGATCTGGATGGTTATAGCTTTGAATTCTCTGATTGGCGATTTAATTTACGAATGTCTAACACGGAACCCTTAGTAAGATTAAACGTCGAATCTAGAGCAGATGAAAAACTGATGATTGAAAAAACAGAAGAGATCCTTGATCTAATTAAAAATCTTAGCTAGTAAAATTCACTGCTTGCTCTCCATATCATTAATTTCCCTAAGATAATGTTTTCTCATAAAAGGAATCATAAACAATACTGGTAAGCCAAAAACCAGAGGTACAACGCTCATTGAATACCTAACGCCATCAATAGATTGGAAAATATTGTCGTTTAGAATCCCCACTGTTGTTGGCCCAAGTAAGAGCCCAGAAATACTGATACACATCAAGTAGAAGGCCACTGAGATACCCTTTAAATTAGTTGGGGTTATTTTTAACAGAGCAATCAATGCACTTGATGAAGTTAGAGCAATCCCTATCAGATTAATTCCTAAAACTATGAAGCAGAGAGTTGGATTTGGCAATAATGGAGCTATAACGGCGGTAGGTATTAAAATAATAGCACCCCAGATAACCACTCTAAGGCCACCGTCTTTATGGCCTTTTTTTGTTAAATGATCTGACAACCAACCTGCAGTATTATTAGTTACAGGACCTAAACAAAGCAATAGAAGGCCATTAATAAAGGCAAATCGTGCAGGGTCCATATCCCATGTTCTTTCAAACATTGCAGGCATCCATGCCTGCGAATAGGCGATGATGGTCATTACACAAGCCGGTAAGATAAAACTCGCTAAAGCCCATCCTCGACTATAGAAGTAACTCATGGCCGATGATATTCCCTCGGTCATGTTATTGCTCGGATTATGATCCTTTGGTCGTTGAGGTTCTTTTAGGAGGTAGATAAATAGAGCGAGAACAATTCCTGGTGCGCCTACAATTATAAAGGCTAACTGCCATGGGGATAGGGCGCCAATTAATGGCAGTTCGATGAGATCAATCGAGTTACTCCATATCAATACTGCAGCACCTGATAAATAAGCAAAAGCAGGGCCTAATGACATACCCATGGTATAAAACCCTATTGGTCGACCTCTTTTTCCTTCAGGGAAACTATCATTGATAATTGATAATGCGCATGGACCTAGAGTGGCTTCTCCAACACCTACCGTCATTCTGGCAATGAACAAATGACTGAATTTTTGAGCAAAACCTGAAGCAACAGTTGCAGCTGACCAAACCAATATTCCAACAGAAACTATAGAAATTCTTTTTACTCGGTCAGCTAGATACCCTAAAGGTAAGCCCATGGTTGCATAAAAAATAGCAAATGCTGGCCCTAGGAGAAGCCCTATCTGGGTGTCTGTAAGTCCCAGATCAGTTTTTATAGGCTCTATCAATAGACCCAATATATAACGATCAATAAATGAAAACATATAAGCAATGGTCATTAGCCCGACCATATACCATGCATAGGATTGCTTTTTATAAGGGTTATTCTTTACTTCAGTCTCTTGAGGACTCATTATTTCTTCTCAATTTTGTATATGAGTGTCAGATTTCCATCGTCATCAAGGATACCAACCTCTCTTCCTTCTCGACCGTCATGCGTGACCAGACGCTCTTCTTTGAAACATTGAAAATTATTCTCTCTGCACTTGTTGAGAATCTCTTCTACATTATCTACTTCTATACAAATTGCAGAGCGTCTAGGTAAGGGGTTTATATCTAAATTTCCTTCGCCTAAGATCGTCAATGCCATTACTCTAGGCTGATCCTTGTAACTGAGAATAGCAAATTCTATCGATGTACTTTTATTAATATCAAACACCTCGTATGAGTAAGAATCATCTTCAGATTGCTTTATAAAATCTAGAGTCATCCCTAAGATATCTCTATAGAATAACAATGCTCTATTTCCATCGCCCACTAAATAATTGGTTCTCTGAAATCTCATAATTGCTTCTATTTAATTTAATCTTTGATTGACTTCAAAGAAATGACCATCTGGATCAAAAAAAGACATGCCTATAAATTTAATCATATCCCCGCTAGCTCCTTTGATCGACCAATCATGGGGCTCACTGAATATATTTGTATCCAATTCAATTGCTTTCTTATGAACGTCATCTAAATTCTCTGTTTCTAATACAAAAGTTGGTTGACCGTAACTAACTTCATTGGGGATCTCAGGGGCAGGCCATAATGGATCTACCCATTGAAGAAGGCCTATCATACCTATTATTGGGTCATCGCATTTAAGGATAATAAGGTGAGTAACATCTCCTTTCTTACCTGCAGCCATTCCTTTTCCGCCTAAGGTAACTTCTCCGTCATAATAAATGCTCATGCCTAGGACTTCTTGATACCACTGAGTTGATTTTTTGATATCTCTTACAATTAATGTGGTTCTTTTAACTATTGCTTTACTCATACTAATACCTTAAGTGATAGCATCTGCCTCAATTACAAGAACTTTGCATTCAGCAATGCCTTCTCTAAGTTTTTTTATTTCTTGGTATTCATTAGAGTTCCAAAATTCAAGAGCTCTTTCCTTGCTCGGCCATTCTGAAATGACAACCGAGTTATTATCTTCTTCTATTCCTTCCAGAGGAATTGCACCAGGAGCTCTAATTAAATATTTGCCACCATATTCTTCAATTAATTTAGCAGCCTGAGCACCGTATCCGCTGATAAATTTTTCTCGATCATGAATAACGCACCTTACAATCATGTAAGCTTTCATAAGCTCTCCTTACTGATTGCCTAATACTTTTTTAAAGTAGGTCCAACTGGTTTCATTCCTTCTATCATCATCAGTTGGAGGTGGTTCATTGTATTTAGGGTAATTGGTTTCTATCTCTTTCTTGATCGAATCTGGTAATTCATCATAACTATCTAATTTTTTTCCAAATGTATGAAAATAAATAATGCCATCCCTTCCACTCATTTTCATCCAAGGAAGCCAATAGGATATTCTCTCCCAACCAATGCCAACTTTTGCAGTATCTTTATCATCATCTGTCAAATCAGAGACGCTACCAGTGGTATTAAACATTTCTGTGGCATGGTAGATTCCACCAACGTAATCCTGAAAGTCTCCTCCCAATGGATTTTTATAGAAAAGAGGAATAGTTGCAGTATCCCACCAATCATCACCATGAACACTTAGATTCATTTCAAATGGTTTGCCTTCCTCATCCCGTTCATAGAAGTAACCCCAATTAACTGGATCATTGGCAACATGAAGCACATCAACAGTCTCACCGGTCCAAGGGTTTGTCCATCGATCTAGAATTTCACCGGTTTCAGGATCTTGATAAAAGAGCAGCTCTCGACTAACCATTCTATAACCGTTGCCCTGTTTTGAATCTTTAACAGTATCACATTGTCTGATGTTCATACCCTCAACTTTGAAGAGCAATTTATCTTTCTCTCCCTGTACTCTGCTGTACATTCTTCCGTACCACCAATAGACAATGGGCTTATTGTCTTGCATCGAGCATATAATCTTTCTTTGTGCTTTTAAGTAACCCATTCCAGGCGAGAGTTCAAATGCAGAGGTTTTTTCAAATACAAAGACAATTGAAATTAATGCAAAAGTAAAAAGGCCTAATTTTTCTTTCATATTTCTTCCTTATTTAATTTCTAGATACTGGTTCCGACATATCGGGTTTGTTTAAATATCGACTTATCTCATCGAACAGGTCCTTCATTTCTTCTCCCGTTTTAGGCAATTGATCAGAGGTCATATCAAGATGGTTCATGGGGATCTCTTGTTGATACTGCGAGAAGATTTCTTGTACCATTTCCAGGGCATAATTCGGAATGGTTCTATTCTTCCTAAATTTTGCAATAGGAATCTCTGCTGAAACGATCCCTTCTTCATGTGTGCTTGGATCTTGGGCAATAATTTTTCCCTGTGGTGAGGCTATCAAGGATTTACCTCCATTCTCACTGTAGGGTGTGCCGAGTGGGATTGTAATATTAGACATAGCACTATAGAAATTGTTTATCCAAGCCATGGCTAATACATCAGATTCTGAGAACAGGGTTGCTGTTCTTAACATAATCTCCACACCTTTCATTGCAAAAGCAGCAAAGACAAAAGGGTCTCCTTGTACTGTGCTGACAGCAATATTCCCAAACTCAGTTTTCAAAACTGGGAATTCTTCATCAATGCCATATTTTTCTCTGTATTTTTCTTGAACAGCTTCAATCGTTGTCGTGGTAATCTCTCGATCAGGGTATAAGCGTTTAATATTGCGAGGTTTCCAATATACTTTTTTAATTTCCCCGTCTCTGCCAATGACCGTATTAAGGCTAAGAATATGCTCAGGCCATTCCTTATCTGTCGCATAGCTGCCAAAAATAAGATAGGCGTCACATTCTTTGGCTACCTTGCCCAAAGCCTCTGTTTCAGGACCTGGGACTTCTATGGTGTATTTAAGCTTTTCTGCTCTAGGGCCTGATGAATATCCCGTTAGAGGAAATTCGTGATAGAGGAGAATATCGGGTTTAGAACCCTCATTACAAGCAAGATCGGCCATTTCAATCATATGATCTAGGTTTTCTTTTAGACCGACTTTGGGATCATCATATTCTTGGAGTGAATTTACACCTGTTTGAATCACTTTTAGCGTTATGACCTCTTTTTCAAGAGGTGCAACATCATAGGTGCCATCTTGATTTACAAGTTTATTTTTCAATTCATCCGCCATAAGAGTACAAGGTAACATTATCCAAAAAAAAATGAGACAGCTTTTCATATCCATCATTATAATTAACCTATGAAAAAACTTAATTACCAAATTGATCTCCATGACTGCTAATTCTCCAAAACTCATATATGTTGACACGTCTATGGGTCAAATGCATGTCAGGCTATATGAAAACAAGGGACCGACCTTAATCTGCCTGCATCCGATGCCATATTCAGGAAGTTATTATGACAGCTTTTGCAAGCACCTCATAAAGGAAAGCAATTGTTCTGCTGTTTCCATTGATATGATAGGTTATGGTCGCTCAGAGAAGATCAAGGAACCAATCAGTATTCATGATTACGCCACATCCTCGATTGAAGCCATTAAAACTTTAATCAATGATCATCACATTTCCAACTCAACAAACTTACTTGGTTTTCACACCGGTTCAGCAATTGCAAATGAAATAGGCATTTTAGAGCCAGACTTAATTGAGAAAATTATTTTTGTCACATACCCATTTTTTAACCAGGAAAAGAGAGAGGAAATGTTGTCCTCTCTATCCAAAACCCCTCTTAATGATGATTTAGAATCTCTAAGATCAATGTGGGAATTTACCATTGAGAATCGTACAGAAGGTGTTGACTTGGAAAGAGCTATGTCTAATTTTTTAGATCAACTGCAAAATCTTGATAAGGGGTGGTTTGGTTTTCATGCAATGTTTAATTATATTTCTGAGGAGCGTTTGCGTCTCTTAAAATTGCCCACACTTATTATTAATGATCAAAGTTCATTAACAAAAGCTACAAAGACAGCAGCTGAATTGATTAGTGATATGAATTATATTGAACTAATGGATACTCAAGGAGGGATCTTCGAGCTCAATATAGACCAGATTTCTAAGCATGTTATTTCATTTTTAAATCAACAGTAGGCTTAATAAAAAAAGATATGGTTACTCGATGCTTTAAAATAACTGGAAGGGTTCAAGGCGTATTTTTTAGAGAAAGCACAAAAAGAAAAGCAGTTGATTTTGATCTTTTTGGCTCCGCTATAAATTTAGTAAACGGGAGTGTTGAAGTAATAGCACAAGGAAGTGAATCTGGGATCAATGAGCTTCTTAAATGGCTTCAGGTTGGACCTGAAATGGCGGTTGTTGAGAGAGTGGATGAAGTTGCTATTAGCGATGATCTAGAGTTTAATGATTTCACGATAGGTTAGCTATTTACTATGGATCTAAGTCTTAATTTAATTATGATGTTGCCAGACGCTTTAAAAAGACGTCTTCTCAAAGGCAATGATATTGCAGTAGATAACAGGACAATGCATCCTGGCCAACAGATTATCTTATATATTTTAAAAAAGAGAAGAATCACCAAGGATATA
>Ga0208764_10002268_pt1 | contig 12134 bp, 19 predicted proteins | sample ETNtaG_18_FD_185762 | JGI IMG/M metagenome (GOLD analysis project Ga0208764, IMG submission 185762) | Marine microbial and viral communities from oxygen minimum zone, Eastern Pacific Ocean - ETNP201302SV91 (SPAdes) (version 2) | ecosystem: Environmental > Aquatic > Marine > Oceanic ... | reverse complement strand
ATTTCAACTTACTATGAACAAAACCTCAAAGACTCTGATAAGGCCATCAAATATTTAAAGAGTCGAGGAATTGATGGAAAAACAGCTAAATATTACTCCCTAGGTTTCTCTATAGATTCTTGGGATGACATCACCAATAAGTTTGGAGTAACACAAGAAGATAAAAAGAAACTTTTAGCATGCGGATTATTGATTGAAAAAGATGATGGTGGATTTTACGATCGATTTAGGAACAGACTCATGTTCCCTATAAAAAATAATAAAGGAGAAATTGTTGGTTTTGGTGGTCGAATAATTGATGATGAGGAACCAAAATACCTAAACTCTCCTGAAACATCCTTATTTAAAAAGGGAGAACTACTTTATGGTTTATATGAATCAAAAAAATCTATCGCTGATAAGAGAAAGGCCATCATTGTAGAAGGTTACACTGATGTAATAGGTTTATATCAAAACAATATAGGTAACTCTTTAGCTACTTTAGGTACAGCAACAACGGAAATCCATATCAATAAAATATTCAGAATTTCGGATCAGATCATATTCTGCTTTGACGGAGATAATGCAGGGAAAAAGGCTGCTAAAAAAGCGATGGAACTCTGTCTCCCTCTAGTGAGAAAAAATAAAGAGGCTAACTTCCTATTACTTGAAGATGATGATCCAGATGACTTTATCAGAAAAAAAGGGTTTAAAGCTTTTGAGAAGCTTACAAAAGAGGCTCTATCAATGGATGAGTTTCTGATCAACCTATGTAATCAAGAGTCTGATATTAGTTCTATTAAAGGCAAAGCTAACGCTGCTGAAAATGCTATGACGCTAGTTAACAAAATAAGAGATGGAATATATAAAGACCTTTTAATAAAGAGGATAGCCCAGGAATACAACCTGCCTGAGGAAAAACTAATGAAATATCATGCCAGTAATAAAAAAAACATATCCAGTAGACCTGATAGACCCGTTTTATTTTATGGAAAAGGCAAAGACAGCTATCAAAAAAAGAGGCCGAGCCTTATCAAACAGGCGATTCAAATTTTATTACACAAACCTGAGCTTGCAAGAATGATTGATAGTATTAATCAATTTAAATTCATAAATGCAAAAGGTATTGATGTCTTAAGAAAGATTGCTCACTTGGTAAATGAAAAAGATAAAGTTAAGTTGGCAACGATAATTCAGCATTTTCCTGACCCTAAACTTCAGGGATATCTAAGTGAGCTAGCAACAACAAAAATACTGGTCCATCCCAATGACTTGGTAATTGAATTTGATGATATTATCAAAAGGCTAGATGTACTGGATCAGAGAAAGGAGCTAACAAATCTTATTTCAAAGGCTAAAAAAAGCAATCTAGATGACAATGATCAGAGCAGATTAAAAGAATTATCTAGAAAAATAAAATAACCATAAAGAACAAATAGATATATAATAGTCGACCAATTTTTAATCATAAAAATATAAGTGAAAAATAAGAAAGATAATCTAAAGGAAAATGAATCTATCAAACAATCAATAGATGTTGAAGAACTCATCGATGTCGAAGAGATTGAATCAGTTCTCGGTGAAGACAAAGAAGAAACTATTGAGTCTTCTGAGAAAGAAAAAACCCCATTCCAAATTCTTCTTGAAAAAGGTAAATCTGAGGGATTTATCACATACGCTGAATTAAACGAGAATTTACCTGAAGGGATTATTGAGGCTGACAGATTGGAAGAAATAGTCGAAATGATCAGTGATCTAGGCATAGTTGTGCAAGAACATGCTCCTAAATCAGAAGAAATTGCATCCAACCAAACTAATCAAGAAGATGTTACAAACCCCATAGAAAATGAAATAGGTAAGACCACTGACCCTGTAAGAATGTACATGAGAGAAATGGGAACAATTGAGTTGTTGGATCGGGAAGGCGAGATTGTAATAGCTAAAAAAATTGAGGATGGAAATAAGAAAATACAGGCAACATTGTCAGCATTTATTCCTGTTCTTGAATTTATACACGAAAGATATAAAACCGTTCTTGAGGAAATTGCAGCTCAAGAAGAAAGTGACCAAAGCAAGATCCTAGATATTTTCTCGGATTTTGCTTATCTCAATGATGACATAATAGAAATCAACTCAGATAATCAAGCTGAAGAAGTAACCATAGATGTTTCAGCAATTAATAAGGAAATAAAAAAAGTAATCAGACAAACAAATAGATTAATCAAACTTATTGATGAAAATCAAAATATTGAAGCTATCGAGAAACAAAGAGCCAATATTGAAGATACCATTATGGGTGTAAAGATTTCTCCAAAACTTTTTGACCTACTCCAAACAATCATCATTGCTTATATGAATGAGATTAAAAGGCTAGAGGGAGAAATCAGAGAAATAGTTGTAGAAACTGCTGGTGTACCTATGGATGAATTTAGAAAGACATTTATAGGAAGTGAAACAAAACTAACATGGATTGATAAATACATTAGAGCTAAAAGAAAATATTCATCAATCCTTAATAGAAATAAATCAAAAATCGTGGCTAACCAAAAGAAGTTGGCTAAATTAGAAAGGTCCTCACATATTGACATACAGGGAATTAAAGAAATCAACCGTCGACTAAATATGGGTAGAATTCGCGCGGATCGAGCGAAAAAAGAAATGGTTGAAGCTAATCTAAGATTAGTTATCTCAATCGCCAAAAAGTACACAAACAGAGGATTGCAATTTTTGGATCTCATCCAAGAAGGCAATATCGGATTAATGAAAGCGGTGGATAAATTTGAATACAGAAGAGGTTATAAATTCTCAACCTATGCCACTTGGTGGATCAGGCAGGCAATTACTAGGTCTATAGCGGATCAGGCGAGAACCATAAGAATTCCAGTGCATATGATAGAAACCATTAATAAGTTAAATCGAATTCAACGACAAATGATTCAGGAAAAGGGCAGAGAACCTAGTGTAGAAGAGTTGTCAGAAAAAATGGAAATGCCAATCTCTAGAATCAGAAAAGTTCTTAAAATATCTAGAGAGCCAATATCTATGGAAACACCAATTGGTGATGATGATGATTCATATTTAGGGGATTTCATTGAGGACACAACTATAGACCAGCCAGATGGTGCCGCAACTAAAACAGGCTTAAAAGAAAGCACAGTAAGCATTCTGGAAAGCTTAACCCCAAGAGAGGCGAAGGTATTAAGGATGCGCTTTGGAATACATATGAATACCGATCACACTCTGGAAGAGGTTGGAAAACAATTTGATGTAACTAGAGAAAGAATAAGGCAAATTGAAGCTAAAGCTTTAAGGAAATTAAGACATCCTTCACGAAGTGAGAAGCTGAAAAGCTTTATGAATGAAAGCTAGAAGCCGCGTCTCCTAAAACTAATTTTAATGCTAAAATAGAATCTTTGGGCCTGTAGCTCAGTTGGTTAGAGCAGTGGACTCATAATACTGTGGTTATATCTCCTAATATCCTTATATTTATTGATATTTTTCAAATCTTTAAAGTGATTGGTGAACCTATGGTGAACCGATTATAAGATCTTTCCTGGTTAAAGTAGGCCTTATATCTATAGAAATTGAGGATGCGCTTTCGGGGTATGTAGGTGGCCATATCCCCTCCCCAGTATATATATCTAGTGGTTGAATATTTTTAGGAGGTTTTGGTTGTCAACTTGAACTAGTTCTCATGATTAAACTAACTCTATCTCATATTCGTATTTAATATTATGCTCATCACATATCTTTATTAATCTTTTAATAGTCATTCCTCCATGATAATCAAGCAAAGGATTGCCGCTAATCTCATCAATAAAAAAATAAAGAAAGTGTTCGTTATCAATGCCCCATATTTTAGCTATTTTTTTAACCTCATCATTTTTTATAGCGAGTTCATAATGAGACATCATTTGATTTCCTCTGATAACGAGATCACCTTCATTGTTTATTACATCAGCATATTCATATTCATTTATTAGGGGCATTTAGTTCTCCTTTATAAGTCTTTTTTTCGTTTTATATATGGAATTAACCAAATTATCTTTATTCTCTCCGTAGTGCAGTTCTCTGTGACAGTTTGGGCATACAGCAATTGCGTTAGTTATTGTGTCTGAACCCCCATCTGCCAATCTTTTAACATGATGGACTTCTAAATATTTATGCCCATCTGTCTTTGAAAATGGTGCTTTATTGTTGCAGCATTCACAAACCCATTTCGAGTTATTTAAAATCCATGCATGAACTTTTGGATCTCTGACAACTTGTTCAGAACTTTGCGTTTTTCTTGTAGGTTTTTTTGAACCCTTGGGTTTCTTTTTTAGGGCTTTCTTTGAGGATGCCTTGAGTCTTGAGGTAACAGTTGTATCAAAATTAATTTTTTCATTTGCAATATCATTTTTCCCAATGAGTTCTAAATGAAATTCATCGGGCTTCGAGGTTTTTTTAAAAACCATTTTCATGGTTCTGGATCTGCTGTGTGGTTTAATATTTAGATAATCAGGATAGAACTTGTGTCTGAGAGCTAAGGAAACATGTCCTGAACTCCAAATCATTCTTACTTTTTTGTAATCCCATTTTACCCATTTAAGGTCAGCAGCTCCTGACTCCCCAATAAATCTGATCCTTTTATTTTTTTTGTCTTTTATGCCAAAAAAAGAATGGAACTGTTTAGGAATCGCAGTACCACGATATTTGAAGGCACTGTAGTCTAGTTCTTTTACTAATCTGCCATCGTCTAAAAGCGTCCATGAAAACACTCTCATAATAAATCTTTTATTTCGTTATCATTTTTTTTGAATTCAAGATCAATCATATAAACACTCACTTATATATATACACTAAAATATTTTACATAAGCATAAAGAATTGAATTATAAAAATATTTGTTCTTGCCAAATATTGACTGGTCAAGGATGAGGTTTTTGATTTTAAAAATAGTATTCCCAATAAATTTTAATCATTCTTTGAACACCTGGTGTTTTAATTTTTTCTATGCTGTCCATGCTTTTAAATATCAATGATTCAGTTTCTTTGGAAAGGTCGTTAGGCCTAGTACCTCCTTTGGTTTCTCTAAAAAACTGAGTGGTTAAAGAAATTATTTCCTCTTTTTTCATCATCCATTAACTATACCAAACTTGACACCTGGAAGAAAAACTGATAAGCTAAATGCTCTTAAATCCTTTAAATCTCTTTTAAGGCATTTAGAAGGTGGTCTAGTACCTTCCTATTCTCTTCAAAAATAAACGCGTTAGAACGCAAATCAGAGACTCTGAGAGGTATTTCTCTGTGCTATCCTAAAGGTATCTATTTAATGGAGGAATACTATGAAGAATTTATTGCTTGGCATCATTGCCATTAACTTAACTTTTATTTCATTTAACTTAGCATTGAGGTCTGTAGAGCCAGTTCAGGCAGAGACTTATCGTTCTGACATTGAGTATGTGGTACATAGAATGCTGAATACTTGCTGGCTAAATCCAAGTGGTGACAGATACTACATGAAATGTGATAAGCGTTAATGATTATGAAAAGACTATTAACACTATCAGCACTACTACTGTTCTCAGTTGATGTCTTATGAAAGAAAGAATTAAAAAATTATTAGAATCAACCAATCTTCAAGATCAGCCGGGTTCAATTATTTACTCTGCTGATTCAACGCTAAAAAAAGGAGATTTTTACTTTTTAGGGCAAAACCCAGGCGGCAATGATGTAAAAAAATATGGTGAGGATACTATTCTGAATCAATTGTTATATTCAGGCGAACATAACGAATATACCGAAGGAAAATGGACAGGATCAAGGGGCAAGTTGCATCAATATAATATTAAGAGAATGTTTGAAGATCTTGAAATAAATATTGAGGATGTCTTCTCAACAAATCTTTGCTTCATTAGATCGGGAAATACAAAAACGTATAAGAGAAATTTGGAGGATGATATTCACTTATTTTGGCCAACTCATGAATATTTCTTATCTGTAGTAAAGCCAAAGTTCATAATTGCAAATGGAGCGAAAGCAAGAGAGTTTTTTAAAGAAAAGATGAAACCAATAGATAATCATGAGAAAAAACGTTTGAAAAAACCTCCGTATTACATTCACATAGCAGAGTGTTTTAGAGGTTCATTAGAAACAGAAAATACCGTTTTAGATAACCTTACAGTTTTAGCTATACCTCATTTAAGCAACGCGACTGATTCACATGATGATTACGATGAATACTATAAAGAAGGCGTATTGTGGTTAAAAAATAAGATATATAAATAAAAAAGGAGATCATATGAAAAAAAACAACACCCAGGCACCAAAAACAGAAACAGATACAAGAGAAAACCCTCCCTACTACAAAATAGATCACAGAATGGCAGTTGCCATATGGACAGTATTGTTTGAAGAGAGGTATGAGTCACTTGAGAGTGGTTTACGTAGAACCATGATTGAGCAAGGCTTGCAGGAAATCGAGAGTGAGGATATGTTTTTGGTCTTATCTTTCTGGAAAGAATATATAGAAGAGAACGACCTTGCCACCTTCATACCTGATGATAGGCTTCATTGATTAACAAGCCCTGTCAAGATTCACAAAGGTTGGTGTTTTAATTATTGTATTCTAGAATTGCTTCAAAAAAAATACACTAGGAAGTAATCAAAAATGTTCTAGCAAATTGAAAAAATGCTGCTGATTCATCATCAAAGTCGGAATTTTCAGTGGAACAACCAAGTTGATATTTTTTATCTTTATAAAAAGTAGCCCATTCTATAGATTTAAAGAGATAAGTTCTATTTAGTGTCTTATATTCAAACGAAAAAATAATTTGTGAGGCTTCTTTATTAGAAATATATGTTGTTTTTTTTTCAATGATTCTATGATTTTTGAAAGAGGTACTTAGTATATTTTCTATCGAAACATCTTGATAAATCTTTATAATTTTCTTTATTGGGGTTTTTGAAATGCCTTTTTGTAGTGATGCAATTGATATGGCACATTCAGAACCCTTTTGGTTAGCAAATTTAGCAACCGTGGTAATTTCCCTTCCACTAATTTTTTGCCAACCGTTGGGAATAATTATTGAAAAACCATTATTTTGATCTGAATAATAATTCATATTTGCCCAACTATTGGAAGCAACGAGCAGTAGACCAGCTATTAAAATAATTTTCTTCATACCTAAATCCTATCAATCCTTCCCTGCATATACAAACTAGCAACCTCTGTCAACTGCTGCTAACAAGACCTGTCAGGTTTCACAAATTTGTTAATACTGGTGGATGGTTGGTTTTTAAGACAGCAGCCATTCTATAAGAGCGAATAGCATTCCAACAAATAGGAAAAATAAATACGGAACCCAAAATAACATGACTGCTACTTGCAATGTTTTCCATAGAGAAGATGCAATTGAAGGTATAGGTTCTATAGGTACCTCAGGCTTTAGCAAATCATTTGGGGCATCCACTGTCATAGAATCTAATAATGCATAATCAAAATAATCTGGAGAGTTGTTATCTTGCTCAGAGCTATCGTATGAGTCTAAATTCTTCATACCTAAATCCTAACAAGCCCTGTCAAGCTTGTCATTTTGTGTTGATCTGCGCAATAGTCACCTTAGTGTGTAGTTGATCACCCTCTTTTTTAATCTTCTTTATATTCTTGTTACAAAGTTGTGTGTATTTTGTATTTAAGATATATTTTTAATTAGCATGAAATTCCTCAATTTTTTTTTATTCTTTCTTTTACTTATTCAAGCTAATTCAGTATTAGCTCAAAGCAATAGTTTGAGAGTTGCTAATACGATTACATCTCAAGATTTAAATGAACTATGCCAAAGTAAATATCTTGAAATGTATGCAATGTCAAGAACCGAAACGGAATTTGGATCAGCAATCACGAAAATATTTTTTCTAGTTGATCGAGGGTTTTTAACTAGAGCTGCGAATAGTGGAGTAAGCCCACAAACTTGGGGTGCACAATTAGGTGAGACATTTAGATATTTTTGCGAAAAATCTCCGCCTGTTAGCGTAAGAACAGCTGCCAAACAAACAATAAACAAATTAGGCTTAGACGATTTTATTTATATTCATAAGCAGCCTGAGTTTGATATCTGGTACCACGGCTATCCAGATTATTATTATGGGGAACCAGCAGAGGGTACTTTTTGGATCAGATACCAAATTCGAAGTATCCAAACATGCGAAAATATAAAATTACACTTCTTTCTGATCTATGATGAAAAAAAATATCCATTAATTTTAAAAGAAACATGTAGTAAATATACAGTGACGGGAGATCGGGGTTTTCCTATTCCATCACATATACAAGAAATTATTAAGGATAAGTCAAGATTAAAAACAGAATTTAGTCATGTTGAATATCTTAATTAAGTATGAGTTTTTTTAGTTGGATAGCCGCCAAAAGAGTGATAGTAGTAATCATCATTGTTATTGTTCATCTCCTCTTCTGTCTTAGATTTGATACTGCCATTCATAGTCTTTATGATTAATATATGTCTGATGAAAAATATTATGTTCGAGTTAATGAAGAGCTAACTAACGATAAAGTTAATAAAGCTCTATGGACTAAAGCAATGATGTTATCGGATAACGATAAAACAGAAGCTAAAGCCAAATATATTCCTTTAAGAATTGAGCAGTTAAAGGATGCAGATAAGAAGAAGGTAATAAATAAATCTCTTCCTGCAGTAGCCGTTTTAGTTGTCACTGCTATTTTACTTATAATTTTATTTTTATGATTAATGTATGTTTGATGAAAAATATTATCTTCAAGTAGAACAAGAGCTTAAAGAGTCTAAAAGAGATGAGGCTCTTTGGAGTAAGTCTATGATTCTTGCTAAAGATGATGAGGCAGAAGCAAAACTTCAATACATCAAAGCTAGAGTAGCAAAACTTCAAAAAGAAGAAGTTGTAATGAAGACTAAGTCAACAGCTACTGAAATTGCTCGGGTTGTTATATATATTGCTATGGCTATGGTTTTTGTGACTCTAATAATGTTGTTTGTAATTGGTCCAATAATTGATAACTAACTCATGAAAAGAACAATCTTAATCCCACTCCTTCTATCCACACTAATCTTCAGTTCCAATGGTTCAGCTGAATGCGTTGAAGGTAATTGCACCAATGGTACAGGCACTTATAACTTTGCCGGAGGATACCAATACATCGGTGAGTGGAAGGATGGCAAGATGCATGGACAAGGCACTGCTATTCATCCCAATGAATACCAATACATCGGTGAGTTTAAAGATGACAAGATGCATGGAAAAGGCACTATTACCTTTTCCGATGGAGGTCAATACGTTGGTGAGTGGAGAGATGACAATAAAAATGGACAAGGCACTTATACCACTGCCGATGGAGAACAATACATCGGTGAGTGGAAGGATGACAAGATGCATGGACAAGGCACTTTTACCTACGACAATGGAGGTCAATACGTTGGTGAGTGGGAGGATACCAAAAAAACAGGTCAAGGCACTTATACCTATCCCAATGGAGAACAATACATCGGTGAGTGGAAGGATGACAAGATGCATGGACAAGGCACTTACAACTATCCCAATGAATACCAATACATCGGTGAGTATAAAGATGACAAGATGCATGGAAAAGGCACTCTTACCTATGCCGATGGAGGTCAATACATCGGTGAGTGGGAGGATGGCAAGGCGCATGGACAAGGCACTTACACCTCTGCCAATGGCACTTCTAAGAAAGGTATATGGAGAAATGATGAATTAATTAGTGATGTCTGTAAAAACATGGGATTGAGTCCTAATACTGAAGCCTATGGTAAATGCATTTTGAAGTTGATGGATTAACAAACTAGCAGTCTGTCAACTGCTGCTAATAAGAGCTGTAAGGGATTCACAAATTGTTAATACTGGTGGATGGTCATTTGCATGAACTTTCATCAAGATTTCTTTACTGATACCTCAGAAGAAGGCTGATCAAATTTAAGTTCTATCTTATCAATTTAGTTTTTGATAAAGCAGAATCCTTCATGCTGATCTTCTCTTTCTGAAGGCATCCCTCCATCATTAGATTCCGAATGTCTCTCATACAAAAAAGAGCTTCTATTAAAATCAATATTTAATTCAGCTTTATCACAGTTCTTTTTGTCACATCCATCAGCTTTACAAAATACTCCATCATCTCTAACTAAACACTGATTACCATAGAATCTGGCAACTAGAGCTCCATTATTACGGTAATCAACACCAGAATCACTGATTATTAGTTTGCCATTTACCCTGCCAGAATCATTTTCAGTAAACCGACTAAGCCAACCTACTTTGATTCCCATAGTCCAACTACCTTCGCAATCTATATAAACAGTTTTGGCATAAAGGCTTGATTGAAAAAAAAGTAAACAGCCAATAACTAATATTCTTTTCATAAATTTAGTTTACCAATATAGCGACAAATGCAACTACGTATTTTCTGATCTCACTTTGACTTGATCCTGATGGAACGCAAAGCGAGTGATCTGCTAATGGTGGATTATTATTAAGGTAAACGGAAACATCAGCTAAAACAGGATTATTGGAAACATAAACGGAAACATTACTATAAGGACTGGTTGATAGATTTATTGATGTTCCAGAAAAAATACAATTCCCTTCTTTTATATAGACTGATTGATCAGCAAAAGGACTATCTGAAATATACACAGAGACATCAGCTAATACAGGATTATTAGAAATGTAAACCGAATAGTCAGCAAAAGAGTTAGAAGAAATATTGAAATCAACTGAGATAGCATTCGGTGAGATTAATACAGCTATGAGTATTATTAGTTTCTTAATTTGAATAATAGTACTCTTCAACCTTTTTCCAATTTTCGAGATTAATATCGCACATAACGTAATCGCTTAGTAAATCTTCATTCCAATCCAAATCTTTACCAAAAAATAGTTGTTTCGTTGGTTCAGTATATAAATCTAATATTTCTTCATAATTTTTTTGAAACACTTTTGCTGACTTAGACTGGTTTCTAGAATTAGACATGTCGCCATAACTTAATGATCGAGCATTTATGGTGAAGCTCCTTAAATAATCTAAATCATTTTCGAAATCTCTATCTAAATTAAGGCCTGATACGTTACGCACCCAACTATCCTTCGGCGCCTCTTTAGTCCATTTCCAAGCAAGCAAATAAACAGCCGTACATCTTTCATTAAGATAGAGAAAAGTTTTTGGATCTTCCATGTCCATCTTTTCAGCCATTTCCTTTATTGGTATTAGTGTAAGTTTCATTTGTGCTATTTCATCCTCAGACGGTCCGCAAGCAGCCAAAACTAAAAGGACAGGCAGAATATATTTCTTCATGATAAAACCTTTTTTCTAACAGGAAAGATATAAAGGTAGGATGCAATCATATAAAGAAAAGAAAAAATACCAAACGCAAGTGACAATATCAGAGCTTTAGTTAGAAATCTTTCTTCTTGTTGGAGTGCCCTAGATACACAGCATTCATTGTCTCCGTTCTTTCCTATTTCATCTGTTCTGCATATGCCTTTATTCCAATTCTTTACTTCTTTAGAAGTACAAGAAGACATTTCAATTATTTCTTTTTCACTAGGCTTTCCTTCATAAAGAGCCATACCATACATTCCTGTTAGGGTAATTGAGATGAGGGTCATGAGAATAAGTGGGAGCAAAATAACTATATAAATAGTCTTGATTGTTTTATTGCCTAGAGTCTTAGTAAAAGGAAAAATATAAAAAGCTAAAATAGGTAGAAGAAAAAGAAAAATAGATCCAAAGACATATGCCAAAAATGGACTTGAAGGAAAAATAACTTCTATAAAACAAAGGACAGCAAACAAAGTGATGGCAATTTGAAATAGTGTATAAAGTATTTTGTTCATACCTAAAGCCTAACAAATCCTGTTAGATTCATAAACGCTGTGTTCATGCTAAGATAATTTAATGGCCGAACTAATAAACGATTTCTTCAGATGGTGTGTAGAAGTACTGGTTTGGATAGGCAATGTCACAGGCATGGGTTATGAGTTAGCTAACATTGTTATCTTTGTCATCCTGCAACCACTATTGATTCTTATATTCTTGATATTATGGTTAAGAGCAAGAAAAAAGAATAAAATCAAAGAGAACATTCAAAAAGAGATGAACTGAA
>Ga0208764_10002265_pt1 | contig 12140 bp, 6 predicted proteins | sample ETNtaG_18_FD_185762 | JGI IMG/M metagenome (GOLD analysis project Ga0208764, IMG submission 185762) | Marine microbial and viral communities from oxygen minimum zone, Eastern Pacific Ocean - ETNP201302SV91 (SPAdes) (version 2) | ecosystem: Environmental > Aquatic > Marine > Oceanic ... | reverse complement strand
GATTTAGATAACGCAAAAAGCTATGCATTGCAAATTAATCAATTATATGCAGGGGACAAGACTAATCTCGCGTATCTTGAACAATCATTAGGAAATAAGAATAAATCTAAAAAATATATGAATGATGCATTAACTCAATTAGAAGATTGGTTAAATATGGATGATAGCGATCAAAGAGCATACTATTCTTTATCAAAAATATATGTAATGAAAGAAAATTTTGATAAAGCTTTTGAATTTTTAGATACTATGGTTGACATGGGAGGCTTGAACTACAAAGGATTGATGGTTGATCCAGCTTTTGATATAATAAAAAAAGATTCACGATATTTTAAATTAATAGATAGAATAAAAACGATTATTGACAGAGAGAGAATTGAAGCAGGCTTAGTATCTTAATATGAGTTTTTTTGAAGAATTAAAGCGTCGTAAGGTATTTAGAGTAGCAGCAACATATGCTGTAGTTTCTTGGATATTAATGCAAATCGGAGAAGTCACTTTCCCAGCATTAAATATCCCTGAATGGGTTATGTCTACTTTAGTAGTTGTATTATTAGCAGGATTTCCAATCGCAATAATTTTTGCCTGGATATTTGATAAGACACCTCAGGGATATATTAAAACTGATGCTCCAGATACAGAAAATATAGGTGGAATGAATGTTAAAGTAGATGATCGTCCCTTCTACCTACAGAAAAGGAATATTGTTTTAGCTTTAGGTGTTATTGCTGGAATATTAATTGGTACTTACGGTGGCGATAGTTTTAAAAGCTCTGTTGATGACAAATCTATAGCAGTATTACCATTTGATAATTACAGTACAGCTGAGGAAGATCAATATTTCTCAGATGGAATGACTGAAGTAATAATTGCGAATCTCGCCAAAGTTAAAGATTTAAAAGTTATCTCTCGAACATCTGTGATGGAGTACAAGAATACAACAAAAAAGTTGAAAGAAATTGCTAAAGAATTAGGAGTCGCTCATATACTTGAGGGTAGCATTCAGAGAGCAAATGGACGTGTTAGAGTAGTAGGACAGCTTATTGATGCTGACACCGATGAGCATATATGGGCAGAAACCTACGATAAGAAAGAATCAGATATATTTGAACTGCAATCTGATGTTGCTATAGAAATAGCAAATGCCCTTAAGACGGAACTTACAGATGAAGTTAAAGCTAGGATTTCTGAAAAATTAACTGAAAGTACCATTGCTTACGAATATTATTTAAAAGGGAATATGTATGAAAGCGATGGTCATTCTAAAACGAATTTATTAGCTGCTATTGCTGAATATGAGAGAGCAGTATCTATTGATTCAGACTTCGCTGAAGCACATGCGCAGCTTGGGAAAATGCATGCGCATATTAAATGGTACAGGCATGATTTATCTCAAAGAAGAATGGATATGTCTAAGGAAGCGATTGATAGGGCTATGTCTTTGAAAGCTAATAATGCAATAGTAAGAATAGCTAGAGGAACATATTATTATCATGGATTTCGAGATTATGGGAAAGCATTAGCTGATTATACACTTGCACGTGAATTGGCACCTGGTAATATAAGTGCAATATACAGGATTGGTTTGATATATCGTAGGTTAGGAGATTACGAAAAAGCAATAGAAAATATAGAACAAGCAATTAGCTTGGATCCTCGATCTATTCTTATGTTGCAAAATCTCGCAGGAACATATTTATCAATTCGTCAATATAAAAATGTTGAATCAATAGTAGAAAAAACAGATGATTTTGGATCAATACAGACAAGAGTTAATCATGGGATGACTTCACTGTATAGTTCATCAGGAGATGCGTCAAAAGTAAGAAAATATCTAAAAAATACTGAAGGTTATTATGGGGTAAAGCTTAGATATAACGCTATTTTGAAAGATTATAATGAGATAAATACAATTTTATCTAAAACAACGGCTGATGCATTTACAAATATACAATTTTACTATCCACGATCTTATTACTTAGGTATAGTAAGTAGTGGTTTAGGCAATAAAAGTGAAGCTGATAAGCACTTTAATAAAGCAATTACTAATCTTAAGAAAAAAATAAATGAGTATCCCAATGATCCCAGATTTTACTCCACTCTAGGATTGATTTATGCGAAGATAGGAAAAAACAAAGAAGCTATAAAATTTGGATTAGAAGCTACTGAAGTTTTACCCATTTCTAAGGATGCGATGTTTGGTACTACTGCTGAAAAAATACTCTCTTTAATCTACTCAACTATAGGTGAGAAAGATAAAGCTCTTGAAAAAATTGAATATCTTAGTGTAATACCAAGTGGATTTCATTACGGTGAATTGTTAAGTGATCCAGCTTTTGACTCTATTAGAAATGAACCACGTTTTCAAACAGCTCTTAATAATTTAAAGCCTCAATCATGAGTTTTTTTGAAGAATTAAAGCGTCGTAAAGTATTTAGAGTTATGGCTTCTTATGCTGTAGTTGCATTTATTATAATGCAACTGGTAGAAATTTTATATCCAATGTTCAATTTTCCTCAGTGGACACAACAATTTACAGTCATTATTGTTTTATTAGGATTTCCCATAGCAGTTATTTTGAGCTGGGTTTTTGATAAAACTCCGCAGGGTTATGTTAAAACAGATGATCCTGAAACACAGGATATAGGTGGAATGAATATAAAAGTAGATGATCGCCCTTTTTATCTGCAAAAAAGGAATGTTTTTCTTGTTTTAGGTGTTGTTGCAGGGATATTAATAGGTACTTATGGTGGAGATGCTTTTAAGTCGTCTGTTGATAATAAATCTATAGCAGTTTTACCGTTTGATAATTATAGTACTGCACCGGAAGATCAATATTTTTCTGATGGTATTACTGAAGTTATTATTGCGCATCTAGCTAAAATAAAAGATTTTACAGTGATTTCTAGAACATCAGTTATGGGTTATAAAGGAACGACTAAATCATTGAAGGAAATTGGTAAAGAGCTTGGGGTAGCTCATATCTTAGAGGGTAGCATCCAGCGTGCAGGCGATGAAATCCGAATAGTGAGTCAGTTGATTGAAACTAAATCTGATAAGCATTTGTGGGCGGAAACTTATGATGAAAAAATGAATAGCTTATTTGCTGTTCAAAGTGACATCGCAAAAAAGATAGCATCAGCGATGGAAACTGAGATTTCTGGAGATGTTGAAAGACGTATTGATGAAAGACCTACTGAAAATATAAATGCTTGGGAAGATTATTTAAAAGGTCTTGAGTTTACAGACAGAAGTAATAGGCTAGATGATTTAAATAAAGCACAAGACTTTTTTGATAAAGCTTTTCAGACTGATCAAAGCTTTGCTGCAGCATTGGCGAGGTCTTCATTTATAGACTTATTAATATACTGGTATGGTTTTGATTTTTCTCAATCAAGAATTAATAAAGCGAAATCAAAAATTGATAAAGCGACATTAATTAATGAAAATGACCCACAGGTTTTGAGAGCTACGGGAACTTATTATTATTATGGTTATAGAGATTATTCAAATGCGCTTAAGTATTATAATAAGGCCCTTGAATTAGAGCCTGGTAATAGTGCACATACTAAAAGCATTGGTTATATTCTTAGAAGACAAGGTAAAATTGAAGAATCAATTGCTAATCATAAAAGAGCAATGCAATTAGAGCCCAATGACCCCAGTCTATTTTTTCAAATAGCTTTGACTTATCATCACTCACGAAAATATAATGATGCTGAAAAAATGCTTGATAGGGCGCTGCAACTTGTTCCCGATAATCAAGTTAATTTACAGAGAAAATCATGGTATCAGTTTTATATACACCGTGATTTAAATCAATTGATTGTAGAGTTATATAGTTTGAGAAAACGTCTTGGAGATAATAACTATTTGATGACCAACCAAATTGTCCGAGCTTTAATTATAAATCGTGAATATGACCGCGCGCTTGATGAGCTAAATAGTGTAGAAGATACTTTCAATATCCAACAGAATCGATTTATGCCTTACGATTTTATTAGGGGAAATATCTTTGAATTAATGGGTAAAAGAAATCAAGCAATTCCACTATACAAGAATGCCGCTAATTTATTGGAAAAAGAATTACTTAAGAATCCAAAGGATATTAGAATTGTTTCAGATTTAGGATTGATTTATGGATATCTTAAACGATATGAAGATTCTATAAGAATGATTGAATCTGCATTGAGTGAAGTTCCTATTGAGAAAGCATATACTGATCATGGTGGATACTACAATAAAGAGATAGAAATATATTTTGCATTAGGCGATACTAAAAAGGCAATTGAAATGATAGATAGGAGTGCAAATATGTTTGCTGGATTACATTATTTTGATTTAATCCATCCTAAATGGGATTCCATCCGTAATAGTCCTGAATTCAAGAAAATAATTACTCTATTAAGTCGCCCCAATATCTAATGTCATTTTTTGAAGAATTAAAACGTCGTAAGGTATTTAGGGTTGCCGCTACATATGCAGTAGTTGCTTGGATATTAATGCAAATTGGGGAAGTGACTTTTCCAGCATTAAATATACCTGATTGGGTAATGTCAACTCTAGTAGTTGTTCTTTTAGCAGGATTTCCAATCGCAGTGATTTTTGCCTGGGTATTTGACAAGACACCTCAAGGTTATATTAAAACTGATGCTCCAGATACAGAAGATATAGGTGGAATGAACATTAAAGTAGATAATCAACCTTTTTATCTACAAAAAAGAAATATTTTTCTAGCATTAGGCGTTATTGCTGGGATATTAATAGGTGCTTATGGTGGAGCAGCCTTATCTATCAACAGTGAAGATGAAAAATCTATAGCAGTATTACCTTTTGATAATTTCAGTAAGGATAAAGATGACGAATATTTGAGCGATGGGATCACTGAAGATATCACAATGAATCTCGCAAAAGTCAAAGAATTAACCGTCATTTCTAGAACTTCAGTAATGAAATATAAAGACTCAATGAAAAATGCAAAAGAAATTGCGGAAGAATTGAGCGTAAAGTACATACTTGAAGGTAGTATAAGAAAAATTGGTGAACGTGTTAGGATTGTTGGTCAGCTTATTGACGCAGTTAATGATAAGCATATTTGGTCAGATTCTTATGATCGTAATATGGCTGATATATTTGATATTCAAGCTGATGTATCAAAAGAAATTGCTAATGCGATGGAAGCAGAATTAACAGAAAAAACCATTGCGAATATTGAATCAATTCCAACAGATAATATGGATGCATATATTTTATATCAGCGTGCACGGAGTTATTACGGTATGTATACAATGGATGGGAATGAGACATCAATTAATCTATTAAATGAAGCTTTAGAAATTGATAAAAATTATGCACTAGCTTATGCTGGACTAGCAGATTCTTATGCACAGCGAGTTATTAGATCTAAATATGATGAGTCTTGGTTGGATTCGGCACTAATTGTTGCTGATTTAGCTCTAGAAATAAATCCTAATCTTGCAGAAGCTTATAAAGCAAAAGGGCTAATATATATGGCCTCAAGCTTTCTTACACTAGCAGAAGAGAATACAGATAAGGCATTAGAAATAAATCCTGGATATTATACAGCAGTTGCAAATAAAGGCGTTTTATTATCAAGAAGGGGAATGTTTTTTGAAGCTCAAGAATATTTAATCAAATCTACTAGACTAAGCCCAACAAGCACATCAACAGAATCAAATCAGCTTGCTCAGATTTACGATATGATGGATCAAAATGATATAGCGGATAAATTTATTTTTGATGCAATAAAAAATAGCCCCAATGTACGCGCATCTTATGCTCGAGGAATTGAGATGATGCTCAGTCGAGGATTGAATGGAAAAGCAAAAGATATTATAAGTATTTTTGAAAATAATCGAGGAAATATTGATGATTTAAATTTTTTTAAGGGACAGTTAAGTTTTTACAATAATGATTATAAAAACGCTCTGAAATATTTTAATAAATCAGGTGCTATTGCTAGGCATTGGAGAGGAGGAGGCTTTTCTGATTTTTCAAATGCTCATTATTTACTAAAAACATTAATCAAATTAAATAGACCATATACTGAGTTTCTAAATGCTGGCATTGCATATAATAATAGCAAGTTAGCTAGCGGCGTTGATGCTCCAACTATGTATTTAGAACTTTCAGCTCTTCATTCATTTAATAATAAAAATAAATCTTTAGAATATTTAGAAAAGGCAGTTGAACGCGGTTTCAGAAATAAAGCTTTGTTAGAAGATCCGGTATTTGATCCAATTAGGAATAATGATCGATTTAAACTAATATTAAGTGAAATTAATATTTTTATTAAAAGAGAAAAAATCAAGTTTAATGAAGCTGGATTAATTCCTAGTATATGAGTTTCTTAGAAGAATTAAAGCGTCGTAAAGTATTTAGAGTAGCTGCATCCTATGCAGTAGTTGCGTTCATAATAATGCAATTAGTTGAAATCGTTTTTCCTATTTTTGATTTTCCTCAATGGACATCACAGTTTGTTATCATTTTAGTGCTAATTGGGTTTCCAATTTCAGTTATACTAAGTTGGGTTTTTGATCGAACCCCTCAAGGATATATTAAAACAGAATCCAAAAACAAGTTAGTTGAAGAAACTGATGTTAAAAGTAAAAAATCAAAATCTTTTTTTAAAAATAAAAAAAATTGGCTATTGGTAGCTGGTGTGATTGCAGGAATTCTTATAGGTCGCTTTGGACAAGCATCTACTAATACTGAAAGAATTATAAATGAAAAATCTATAGCAGTACTTCCCTTTGACAATCTTGGTAGTGATGAGGATGATGAATACTTTGCCGATGGAATGACTGAAGATATATTAACTGAACTATCTAAAATCAAAGATTTATTAGTCATTTCTAGAACTACTATTATGAAATATAAAAATTCTAATAAGTCTCTAAAGGATATAGGAAAAGAACTTGGTGTAGCTAATATCCTAGAGGGTAGTATCCGTAGAGTTGGTGAGCGAGTGAGAATTACGGGACAGTTAATTAATGCTACTAATGATCAACATTTATGGGCAGAGAAATATGATCGTGATATTAAAGATATTTTTGCTGTTCAAGATGAAGTAGCAAATGCTATTGCAAATGCACTCAGAATTGAATTATCTGATGAAGAAGCAATGATGATTTCACAATCTTCAACTAAATCAATAGAAGCATATGACTATTATATAAAAGGACGCAGACTTTCATATTTTTACGAAAGTGCAAAGCGAGAAGAAGCTTTAGAAAATTATAGAAAAGCTATTGAGATTGATCCTGATTATGCATTGCCATATGCAGGCATATCTAGAGTAAGAATGAGCCAAGCTACATTCCAAGCTATGGAGAATGAGTTTACTTCTATAGCTTTAAAAGAAGCTGAAGAATATGGTAAAAAGGCAGTTTTGCTTGGACCTAATGAAGCTGAAGCGCATTTTGCTTTAGGTTTCTTTTATAATCAAACAGAAAAATATAATTTGGCTTTTTCAAGCTTGAATAAAACTTTAATGCTTAACCCTAGTCATGCTCATGCTCATGATGAAATTGGAGATGTCTATTTATATAATTATGGTGATTTTGATAGAGCTATCCCTTGGTACAATAAAGCTTTAATGCGAGACCCTGAACTTGTTCCATCTAAATGGTTCAAAGCAGAGATTCTTTTAAGAAGCGGTCAAGTCAATGATGGGCTTGGATTAATCGAAGAAGCTTTAGATCAGCATCCAAATGTTATTCAATTTTCTACTTTGAAACATGCTGGATTAATGATGGTTGGCAAATATAAGGAAGCGTACGAATTTATTTTGAATCAAGAAAAAATTTACATTAGAGAAAATAATTTATTACAATATTATCAAGCCGCTGGTCTTTCACTATTATATTTAAATCGAATGAGTGAATTTGATGAAATAATAAAAAACATATCAAATATTTCTTATTCTGATAAAACTCATCAAAAGAATTATTTAATTAGTCTAAGAGATTTTATGGATAAGAAATACTCAGTTGCGATAAAAGGATTTGAAGAATTAGATAGCTCTTATATATATGCAAGGAAAAGTGGTATACGTAGAACAATTTCTGATGTTTTTTACTACTGGAGAGCAAGATCATTCGTAGAAATGGGTGATTATCAAAGCGCATTAAATGAAACATTTCGTTTCAGACCTGTAAACAATGAAATTACAGGGCCAATGATTTTTGATCATTATTGGCCCAAAAAAGATTATTTAAGAGGTCTTGCTTATGAGGGCCTAGGAGATAAATCTAATGCTAGGGAGAGTTATATAGATTTTTTGAGAATTTGGTCTGATGCTGATGATAACCTTCCGGAAGTAATTGATGCAAAGAAGCGACTGAGTAAACTTGGATGGAGTTCATGAGTTTTATTGAAGAATTAAAACGTCGCAAAGTGTTTCGTGTGGCTACTTCTTATGCTGTTGTTGCATTTATAATTATGCAATTAGTTGAAATTGTTTTTCCAATATTCAACTTTCCCCAGTGGACTTCACAGTTTATAATAATTGTTTTACTACTAGGATTTCCAATTGCTGTCATTTTGAGTTGGATTTTTGATAAAACACCTCAAGGATTTATTAAAACTGATTTAAAAGAAACTCAAGAAATGGGAGGAATGTCCATTAAAATTGATAGGAGACCTTTTTATCAACAAAAAAGGAATATTTTTTTGGCGGTTGGTGTAATTGGTGGAGTTTTACTTGGTTTATTTGGTGGAAACAAATTTAATGGTGGCAAATTAGATAATACTAATGATTTGACTAAGATGGCTATTTTACCATTTACAAATATTCGTCAAGATAAAGATAATGATTTTTTAGGGTTTGCTCTTTCAGATGAGATTATCAATCAACTTGGATACTTAAAATCCATTGTTGTTAGACCATCGGGTTCAGTTAGAAAATATCAAGGTTCTGAACCAGATCTAAATCAAGTAAAAAACGATCTTGATGTACAGCTTGTTCTTACTGGAAGTTATTTACGTGAAGGTGATGAATTGAGACTTAGCACTGAACTTATTGATCTTAGTAAAAATGAAAGATTATGGAATAAAACTGTCCAAGTAGCATATGATAATGTTTTTAAAATACAAAAAGATATATCTAATGATATAGTTGATGGTTTGAAATATGAACTTGAACCTGAGGAGACTAATTTACTTGAATCTACTAATAATGTTGATCCTGTTGCTTATGACTATTATTTAAGAGCTAATTCATCTGAGGGTATTGAAGGTTTGAATTTCATTCAAAATACTGAATATAAATTTGAATTAATTGATAAAGCAGTAAAAATTGATCCAAACTTTGGCGACGCATGGTCAGTCAGAGGTATGCGTGCCAATTATTTAGCTAGAAGTGGTATAGAGCCCTCTAAATATAGTTTAATTGCTGAAGAGTCACATAATAAGGCAATAGACATTTCACCTAATTCGCTTTCTGTAATTAATAGATCGGCGAGTTATTTTGCTGAAAGTGGAAATGTCGAAAAGTCTACTGAAATGCTATTAAATGGAATGAAAAAATCAGGAGGATCTGTTTCTCGACAGTATAGTAGCATGGGGTATATTTTAAGATACGCCGGACTTATGAATGAATCAATTGGTGTATACCAAAAATCATTAGATTTAGATAAGACTGAACTTACAGAACAGCGAAGATTACTTCAGGTTGGCAAATCATATGTTTACCAGGGAAAATATTCTAAATCAAAAAAAATATTTAATAAGGCATTAAAAATAATTAGAAACCATCACAAGCCTATTCCAGATCAACAATTCTATCAAGCTATGCCATATATTTATCTAAACCAAACTGATGAAGCTATAGCTTATTTGGAAAATGTGATTGATAATCATAAAGCAGGCTCTTGGGTCTTAATAAGTAAAGCATACTTATCTTTATTAAAAGGTGATTTGATAAACGGTTTAGAACATGTAAAAAATTTAGAAAGAATGGGAATAACAGACAGTGAAATGAAATATAGATTAGTTCATTTTTATGCTATGCTAAATGATGAAACTAAAGCATTGAATTCTTTAGAAAAAGCCATAGATGCTGGCTTTTTTAACTATTCTTATATTGAATCAGACCCATTAACAAGATTGATTCATAATAATCCAAGATTTAAGCAAATTATAGATAAATCTAAAATTCGCCATGAGCTTTATGATAGAAGATTTGGTTCTGAAATAAGATCTCTATTGGGGATTTCCTCATGAGTTTTTTTGAAGAATTAAAGCGTCGCAAGGTATTTAGAGTTGCCGCTTCCTATGCAGTTGTAGCGTTTGTTATAATGCAACTAGTAGAAATTTTATATCCAATGTTTAATTTTCCCCAGTGGACGCAACAATTTACAGTCATTATTGTTTTATTAGGTTTCCCGATAGCAGTGATCTTGAGTTGGGTATTTGATAAAACTCCTCAAGGTTTTATTAAAACAGGCTCTGAAGGTCAAAAAATAGGTGATTCGGTAGCGAAATCAGACAGCACTCCTTTTTATCAACAAAAACGGAATATTTTTCTTGTGCTGGGTGTTTTTGCAGGATTGATGATTGGTATATTTGGTGGAAAAAATATAACAAATGCTTCCATTAATAATCAGAATAAATTCACGAAAATGGCTATTCTACCTTTTACCAATATTAAGCAAGATAAAGAAAATGATTTTTTAGGTTTTGCTTTATCAGATGAAATTATAAATCGACTTGGTTATCTGAAATCAATTGTAGTCCGACCATCAGGGTCTGTAAGAAAATATCAGGGAATCGAAGCTGATTTAAACCAAATTGGTAGTGATCTTGATGTAGATCTTGTACTTACAGGTAGCTACTTACGTAATGGTGATCAATTAAGACTTAGTACTGAATTAATTGATCTCAATAAGAATGAAAGATTGTGGAATAAAACGGTTCAAGTTGATTATAGTGATATTTTTGAGATACAAGAAACTGTTTCTAGAGATATTGTTGAAGGATTAAAATATAATTTACAACCTGAAGAAGAAGAAAAATTAAAAATAAGTAATGTAGATCCTGTAGCTTATGAATTATATCTCAAAGCTAAAGATATGAAATCAAATAATGTTCCAATGATGGAAACAAAAATAGAATTATTTTTAGAATCGATAAATATTGATTCATCTTATTCTGAAAGTTGGGCTGAATTAGCTAGCTCTTGTGTTAATGTTGCCCAAGCTACAAAAAAGGGTCAGTATTATATTGATCTATCTAAATATGCTGTTAAAAAAGCAATAGCTCTTAATAGTGAATCTTTATCCTCAATATTGGCGGGTACTGGGCTTTATTCTGAAACAGGCGAAGTAGAAAAATCAACTGCTCTATCTATTAAAAGCATGAATCTATCTGGAGGAAAGTCTGGTAACGCTGAGCTTGGATATAATCTTCGCTATGCTGGACTAATGAAAGAATCAATACAGTTATATGAAATTTCAGAAAAATTAGATGAATCAGGGTTTGGTCGTGCCAATAATTTAATTCAGTTGGGTAAATCTCTTATTTATCAAGGTCAGATTGATAAAGCAGTTCAAGTTATGACTGAGGGAGCCAGACTATTAAAAAATAACGATTTTACAACACCAGTTCATTTAATCTATGAGGGTATTCCTTGGTTGTATACGAAAGAACCAGAAAAGGCATTTCCATATTTTGATTTTATATCTGAAGTAGATCCTAGTAATACATGGTCAATTATTGGCCAAACATATAAGGAACTTGTTTCAGGTAATCTGAATAAAGGAAAAGATTTATTATCCTCATTAGAGTTAAGAAATATTCATGATTCCGAGATGATATATAGGTATGCTCATTTTTATGTATTGTTAAATGAAAAAGAAAAAGCATTATCCGCGCTTGAAAAATCAGTAGATAAAGGTTTTTTTTGTTATCCATATATAAAATCTGATCCATTAACTAGGTCTATTCACAGTGAGCCGAAATTCAAGCAAATCATTGAAAAAGCAAAACTTAGGCATGAATTATATGAGAAAAGATTTGGCGATGAGATTCGGTCATTATTAGGAATTGTTTCATGAGTTTATTTGAAGAATTAAAACGTAGAAAAGTTTTTCGCGTAGCAGCTACCTATGCCGTAGTTT
>Ga0208764_10002262_pt1 | contig 12151 bp, 13 predicted proteins | sample ETNtaG_18_FD_185762 | JGI IMG/M metagenome (GOLD analysis project Ga0208764, IMG submission 185762) | Marine microbial and viral communities from oxygen minimum zone, Eastern Pacific Ocean - ETNP201302SV91 (SPAdes) (version 2) | ecosystem: Environmental > Aquatic > Marine > Oceanic ... | reverse complement strand
CTGGTTCAATTATTTCTAATTCAATATTATTTTTTTTGTATAATTCTTTATCCAAACCCACGATAAAGGGTAAATGATCAGGATTTATAAACCACTCGAGCGCTAATTTTATCTTCATAATATTCCCTCACTGAATTACCAGTCAGGTTCCTAGGGTATAATCTCAGTCTGTATAAGACACCCCTTAAGAACTTTGCTACACTATAATATCAATCTCTTATTGTGTAAGCAACTACTCCAACTTCTGTAGAAGTAGTTAATTTTTTAAAAACAAACCAAATGATCAATATAAATTGGCCTTTTAATTCCAAATTTATCTCTTATTTTATGCTGATGCTCGTGATGAGAATGAACAAAAACTGGAATGAGTTGGTTATTCATTGTTTTGAGTGTGTAAATAAAATTTGTTCCTCTAAATTTTCTATCTACTACTTCTAATTTTAAATTACTTTGATCGTCATGCTCTAGATCTTCGGGTTGAATTAAAAGTTTAACTAAAGACCCAATAGATTGTTTTTTGATAAAGTTTCCTTTTATTGTACCTAATTCAGTATTTTCTAAGCTATCTTTTCCGGTTACTTTTGCTTCTATTAAAATTCCTCTATTTAAAAAATTAACTACTTCTACAGAATTTGGATAGTGGTAAATATTATATGGAATATCAAACTGCTTCAAAGATTGATTAAGAATAATACCACACTTATTACCCATGTAAAAAGCTTCGTATGAATCATGTGTAACTATTATTGTTGAAATATTAACCTCATTAAGAATTTTCTTAATTTTTAGCTGCAACTCTTCTTTTAGACTCTGATCTATATTTGAAAATGGCTCATCCAAAAGAAGTAAATCTGGTTTGGACATTAAGGAGCGTGCTAAAGAAACCCTTTGAGCTTCTCCTGCGCTGATTTCGTGAGGATATTTTTGTTGAATTTCCTCTAAGTGTAGTAAATTAATAAAATCATAAACAGAAAAATTAAATTTTTTATCTTTGTTTCTGTCTGCTCCGAACTTAATATTATCTAAAACATTATAATGTGGAAATAGACAATTCTCTTGGAAAGAAAGTGCTATATTTCTCTTTTCAGGTTCCATATGAAAAACTTCAGATGAAATAGTTTTTCCTTTTAATATAATTTTTCCAGATTGAATTTTTTCTAAACCTGCAATAGTTCTAAGTATTGTAGTTTTTCCTATACCAGAAGGACCCAACAAACAGATAATCTCTCCTTCTTTTTTTAGATCAAAGGTAACATTATTAACTTTATTCTTTTTGCTTGCAGCAAAAGTGACGTTTTGAATTTCTAAAAAATTTTGACTCATACAACCTATTAATTATCAGATAATATATATTTAGAAACAAATAAAATAAACACGCTTGCTATTAAGATAAGAAATAAAGATGGAGCAGCGGCAGCTTCAAGAAGATCTTGTGATGCATAAATGTATGCTGTTGTTGCAAAAGTTTCAAAATTAAATGGTCTAAGTATTAAAGTTATAGGTAACTCTTTGATTATTTCTATTGCAATTAAAATACTTATTAAAAATATGCTATTTCTAAGATAAGGAATATGAACTTTGGTAAAAGTTTTAAATTTTGAATACCCCAAAAGATAAGCGCTTTCGTCCATTGATTTATTAATTTTTAAATAACCTGATTTAATACCATTTGACGATAAAGCAAAAAATCTTACAAAGTAAACTATAACAAGTCCAAACACAGAACCTATAAATATTGTTTTAAAATTAAAAAATAACAAACTGTCCAAATAAGAAACTAGAGTTATAAAAGCTACAGCAAGAATTACGCCTGGGATTGCATAACCCGATACAGAAAAAGCTGTTAATACATTAAGAAATTTGCTTTTTGTCACTCTATTTCCGTAATTTGCAATAAAAGCAAAAGTTACCATTAGGATACATGATAAAAAAACTAATAAAAGAGTATTAAATCCTATGGTCCAAAAATTTAAATCTTGTAAATATTTTGGAAATTTAAAAGTCCAATATATCATTTGCATAACAGGAAAAAGGAAACTGCAAAAAAATAGTGTACTACAAAAAATAATTGCATAAAAAGATTGTGCACCTCTAAGTTTATTTTTAGGCCTTTTTGCTAAACCTCCTCTCGATGGAGAGTGATATTTGGCCCTTTTTCTTGAAAAATTTTCAACAAAGAATAAAAATAAAATAAATAATAGTAATATAAATGATAGCTGATTTGCAGATGCTAAATCATCAAAAGCAATCCATGCATTATATATGGCTGTTGTTAAAGTCGATATACTAAAAAAAGAAACTGTTCCAAAATCAGATAAGGTTTCCATAGCAACAAGTGACAGTCCAACAATTATAGCGGGTCTCGCGGATGGAAGAATAATTTTTAAAAAAGTTTTTTTCGATGATAGTCCTAGATTTTTTCCAGCATCTATTAAATTTTGTGATTGGTAATAAAACGAAGCCCTTGTTAAAACATAGACATAACCAAATAATGAAAAGGAAATAGATATTATTGAGCCAAATAAACCGTCCACTTTTGGTATGTACGAATTATATTCATATGGCCCAAAAAGATTAGTAAGAATTGAAAAGAGAGTGCCATAATTTTCAAAAAAAGCTGTAAGAGAATAAGCATAAATATAAGCAGGAACTGCAAACGATAATATTAAAGCCCATTTAAAAAAATTTACTCCAGGAAAGTTATAAAATGAAACATAATATGCTGCCCCAACACCAAATAAGAATGTTAGAAACAAAACCCCAACCAAAAGCATAATAGAGTTAGAAATATACTTTAATAAAAATGTATTTTTTAAAAGAGAAAAATAGTCTGAAGTTGTTTCAAAAAATCCAAAAAAAACTGTAATTATAGGTAAAGCTACTAATACTGAAATAAGGAATGAATTTATATACCAGAAGTTAATTTTTTTTAGCATCATTATTTGAGCTTTCAAAAATTGATTTAACAATTTCTTTTATTTCGTCTATTTTAATTTCGTTTAAAGATCTATTGTTAGCTTGTCTTTCAATTTTTAAAGCTTCTTTTAAACACGGCGCACAACCAGTTGATATTTTATTTAAATTGTATTCCTTTGGGGAGGATTGATTTAAATAAAATTCTCTTCTGTTTGTGCGCTTCATGTTTATGGGTTTATCCTATTCCCAACCAGCTTCTGTCATTATCTTTAGTGCAGCAGCTTGGTTTTTTCCGTATTTTGATACCTTAGTTTTTAAATCTTGTTTAAAATTAAGACCAAACTGAGCTATCAATTGGTTTGCTGTAACACCTTCGATCATAGGGTATTCGAACGTATTGTTAACAATATGTTGTTGAGCTTCCTTAGTTAATAAAAACTCAAGTAACTTAATTGCATTATCTTTGTTAGGAGCATGTTTTAAAATACCTCCGCCGCTAATGTTCATGTGAGTACCTCTTCCTTCCTGATTAGGGAAAAAAGGTTTAACTTTTTTAGCCGCAGCTTGTTGCTCAGGTCCTTTTTTTCCAGACAACATTAATGCAATATAATATGTGTTAGCTACCGCATAGTCCGCTTCACCGGCTGCAACAGCTAAAATTTGTGCTCTATCATTGCCTTTGGGTTTTCTCGCCATGTTGTTAACAAGTCCTTTTGCCCATTCCGCAGTTTTCTTTTTTCCATTGTTTGCAATTAATGAAGCAACAAGTGACTGATTGTAAACATTGTTAGATTTTCTTATAACAACTTTTCCTTTATATTTTGAATCAGCTAAATCTTCATAACTCAAATTGCTTGGAGGATTTGTGCGTGATGGATTATAATAAATCACACGCGCTCGTTTAGCTATTCCAAACCAATAAGGAGATCTGAAATTAGATGGAATTGCTTTTTTAAGAACTGAAGAGCCTGCTCTTTGAAACATTCCTTTAGCTTGAAAAGCGCCTAATCTTCCAGCGTCAGCCGTAATATATAAATCAGCTAAACAGCTGTCACCTTCTGCGATTATTCTTTTTTGAAGAGCTTTATCTTTACCAGATACTACATTAACTTTTATTCCAGTTTTTTGAGTAAATTTTTCGTACAACTGAACGTCTGAATCATAGTGTCTAGCACTAAAGATATTCACTATTTCATTGGCGTTTGAAATTCCAATTAAAGTGAAAAAAATTGATATTAATAAAATAATTTTCTTCATGATTTTCCTTTCATTATAAATAATTAAGCCGTTATTTGTATTGATATTGATAATCATTTACAATGAGATTGATTATCAATATCATTTTGTCGCACCCTATACAACTAAAAAGTGTGTATGAGCATTACTTATCTATGTATATGTTTAGTTGAATAGGAATTATATGGCAGGAGATAAAACATCGATACTTTTATCGGACGTTTCTATCGAAGGAGATTTGGTAGAAAAAGACAGGATCGTGATAGACGCAAAAGTTAATGGCGATATCAAAGCCGAAGATATAGAAACTCACTCAAGTTCAAATATTAAAGGAAACATCAAATCAAAAAATGCTTCCATAGGTGGAAAACTAAAAGGAAACGTAAGTTCAGATAGAATAAATATTAAAAAAACTGCAAATATTGATGGCGTATTAAATCAAAAAACTTTATCGATCGAAGAGGGAGCGACTCTTAAAATCAAAACCGAGACATATAAGTAGTTATTTCAAAACTCCCATTTCTTTATTTTGCTATATAAAAAATTTCTGAAAGCTATAACTCTAGCAACATTTCTCAATGATTGAGGGTAAACAAAATGAGCCTCAGTTTTTGGTCCTTCAATTTGAGGTAAAATTCTTATAATATTTGGCACTGTTGAAGTTATATAGTCAGGTAGTGCAGCTAGACCAACGCCGCTCTGTACAGCAAGCAATAAGCCATAAACACTATTTACTTTCATAATTGGTTTTCTTTTTTTATTATCTTTAACACCCAATTTTAAAGCCCAATCAGGATTAAAAACAGGAGAAGGTGCTCCTCTTCCATAAGAAATAAACTTATGTTTATTTAAGTCAGACAGATTTTTTGGATGCCCATATTGTTCGAGGTATCTAGCTGAACCATAAATATGATAGTTAATATCAATTAATTTTTTTTGTATATAATTTAATTGTTTTGGTCTTCTCATCCATATACCTATATCGGCCTGTCGAGTGCTCAAATCAAGCTCTCTATCATCAAAAATCAGTTCAATTTCTATTTCTGGATTCAATTTCATAAATTCTTGAATTCTAGGAGTCAGCCAAGTAGTTCCAAAGCTAACAACTGTTGTTACAGTTAATTTTCCGCTTGGTTTATTTTTTTTATCTATTAAAGTTGATTCGACATCTTTAAGTTTAGAAATTACTTCATGTGCCGTTTTAAAGAGATACTCTCCATTTTCGGTCAAAGATAATCCTCTGGCGTGTCTTTCAAATAATTGGGTTTTTAATTCTTGTTCTAAGGATTGTATTTGTCTACTAATTGCTGACTGACTTAAATTTAAAACGTAGGTAGCTTTAGTAAAATTCCCAGCTTCAGCAACAGTATGAAATATTTTAAGTTTATCCCAATCCATATTATTTATTTAAATCGATTAGAATTCTTCCTGAAGTTTCCCCTTTCAACATACTGGGAAAAATATTTAATAATTCTTCTAAATTAACTGTTTTAATATTTTTTTCTAAAAGTTTGAAATCGATAAGTTCAGATACCTTTGACCAAATAAACTCTCTTCTTTTTTTACTAATCATAACGGAATCTACGCCCCATAACTTCACGCCTCTTATAATAAATGGCATGACTGATGTATTAAGCTTAATTCCTCCAGCGTTTCCGCATGCAGCAACGATTCCGTTTGGCTTAGTTTGTGAAATTACATTAGCTAACACAACTCCTCCTACAGTATCTACGACGCCATCCCACAAACCTTTTCCTAACATCTTGGGTTCTCCCTCTAGTTCTTTTCTCTCAATAATGTTTTTAGCTCCTAATTCTTTTAGATAATCTGACTTATCTTTTTTTCCTGTTGCTGCTGTAACGTTATAACCAAATTTGGAAAGAATCATCACCGCTATACTGCCAACTCCACCTGTGGCCCCAGTAACTAAAACATCATTAACTTTTTCTCCTAGCAATAATTCTTCTCTTGCCCTTATTGCAAAAGCACACATTAAGGAAGTAAATCCAGCAGTTCCAAGAATCATTGCGTTTTTATTTGAAATTAGTTTTGGTTTTTTTACTAACAATTCACTCTTCACTTTTACTATCTGCGAATAACCTCCTGGATATATTTCTCCTACTCTACATCCAGTTAAAACAACTTCATCCCCAGCTTTAAAATTAGCATTTTCACTTTCTATAATCTTTCCAGAAAAATCAATACCGGGTATATGAGGATACTCTTTAACAAGTTTGGCTCCATTTTTTAAAATTAATGCATCTTTATAATTGAGCCCTGAATAATCTACTCTGACAAAAACATCCCCCGTTTTAAAAAAATTTTTATCTAATGTTTTTATTTCACGTAAAAATTTTTCTCCAGACTGATTAAGAACTATTGCTTTAAACTTTTCGTTCATTCTAATAATGTTGGGTTATCAAATATTAACTTTTAATCTCTGTTAATATATCTTAAGTATCTATTTTGAAAACTTAAATCATCCTTAAATGCGCCAAGGAAATAATTGGTCACTGTAGTTGTTTTTTCCTTTTTTACTCCTCTGTTAGTCATGCAGTGATGAGCCGCATCTACTGTAACTGCGACGCCTCTAGGTTGCAAAACGTCCATAATTGCTTTTGCTATTTGCATTGTCAAACGTTCTTGAGTTTGTAATCTTTTTGAAAAAACTTCTACAACTCTTGCGAGTTTACTTAAACCAACAACCTTTTTTGATGGTATGTAAGCAACATGAACAACTCCAATAATTGGAGCCATGTGATGTTCACAATGACTTTGAATGCTTATGTTTTTTTCTATTACCATATCATCATACCCTTCTACTTCAGTAAAAGTTTTTGATAAAAATTCTCTTGGATCTTGTTGGTAACCCTTAAAATATTCCTTAAAAGCTTTAGTTACTCTTTTGGGTGTTGATCTTAAGCCTTCACGATTAGGATTTTCCCCAATCCACTCTATAATAATCTTGATTGCTTCTTGTGCCTTTTCATCTGAAATCTGATGATTTTTTCCCTTTGCTTTATCTGTGTCTTTTACTAATTTCATGTTATTAATTAATATCTATATAATACAAATAATGTTTAAAAAAAGAAATAATATAAAAGAAGTGGAAGAAGGCAAGTATTTAGCTCCAAAATTTAATGAAAAAGGTCTTATTCCTGTGATAACCACCGATTTTATAACCGGTGACATATTAATGCATGGTTATATGAATGATGAGGCTCTCAAAAAAACTATTGAAACTAAAGAAGCGCATTATTGGAGTCGCTCAAGAGAAAAAATTTGGCACAAAGGCCAGATTAGTGGGTTTGTACAAAAAATCAAAGAAATTAGAATAGATGATGATCAAGATGCGGTTTGGCTGTCTGTTGATATTGGAAAGGGAGCTAGTTGCCACGTTGGTTATCGTTCCTGCTTTTATAGATCTATCCCTCTTGGAAAAATAAAAAATGCAGAAAAAATAGAATTTAAATTTAAAGAAAATAAAAAAATTTTTGATCCAAAAGAAGTTTATAAAAACGAACCCAATCCTACAAAATTATAATGGATGAAAAAAATTTTCAAAAAAATGTTTTAGGAGAAAAACTTGAATTGTGCTCCAACGATCCTTTAACTGGTTGGTTTAGGGATGGATGTTGCAATACAAACGAAATAGATCACGGAGTTCATACAGTCTGCGCAAAAGTTACAACAAGATTCTTAGAATGGTCAAAAAATGCAGGGAATGATCTAATAACTCCTCATCCAGAGTTTAATTTTCCCGGTCTTAAAGAAGGTGATAGTTGGTGCATTTGCGCTGGCACATATGCTGAAGCTATAGAAGCTGGTACAGCTTGCAAAATATTTTTAAAAAAAACAAATTACAAAACTCTTGAAATAATATCGTTAGAAAAACTCAAAAAATACGCTGTCGATCTTTCTTAATTTTTTATCACATGTTTCCATACTTTGGTCCACCTCCACCTTCGGGAACTACCCAAGTTATATTTTGTGATGGTTCTTTGATATCACATGTTTTGCAATGAATGCAATTTTGTGAATTAATTACAAATTTTTCATTTTGAACTTCGTAAACACCAACGGGGCAATATCTTTGTGCCGGCTCGTTATATTCTTTTAATGTATAACTAATTGGTAAATTTGGATCTTTTAATTTTAAATGTATAGGTTGATTTTCTGTGTGATTGGTGCCAGTCAAATAGACCGAACTAGTTTTATCAAAAGTAATTTCACCATCTGGTTTTGGATAATTAATTTTAAGCATTTTATTTGCTGGTTTTAAAGTCTCGTGATCAGCGTGTTTATGTTTTAAAGTAAACGGTAATTTTCCTCTAAATAATATTTGATCTAAACCCGTAAAAACGATTCCTGAAATCAAGCCCCAACTAAAACTCGGTTTTACATTTCTGGCTGCATGCAGTTCTTTGTATACCCAACTCTTCTTAAATTTGTCTTCATAGTTTGATAAATCTTTTTTATTTTTGATATTTTCAACTATTGCTTCCGCAGCAATAATTCCACTTTTCATAGCTGTGTGGGATCCTTTGATTTTTGGCATGTTCAAAGTTCCAGCGTCACATCCTATTAATAGCGCTCCTGGCATATACATTTTTGGTAAACTTTGGATACCCCCTTCGATCAGTGCTCGAGCTCCAAATGCAATTCTTTTTCCTCCCTCTAACATTTTTTTAATATCTTTATGAGTTTTAAATCTTTGAAATTCATCAAAAGGTGATAAATATGGATTTTTATAATCAAGCCCAATAACATAACCAATATAAATCTGTTTTTTCTCAGCATGATATACAAAGCTTCCGCCATAAGTTTTGTTATCTAGCGGCCAACCAGCTGTATGCATGACTAGACCCTCTTGATGTTGTTGGTCACTTACTTCCCAAATTTCTTTAAAACCAATGCCGTATTGTTGAGGATTTTTTCCTGAATCAAGATTATATTTTTTGATAAGCTGTTTCCCTAAATGACCTCTGCAACCTTCGGCGAACACTGTAACTTTAGCATGAAGTTCCATACCCTCTTGATAGCCTTCTTTTTTATTACCTTCTTTATCTAAACCCATATCCAAAGTAGCTACTCCCTTAATAGAACCGTCCTCATTATAAAGAACTTCACTAGCTGGAAATCCTGGAAATATTTCTACACCTAGTTTTTCTGCTTGTTCTGCTAGCCACCGACAAAGGTTAGCAAGGCTAATAATATAATTTTTGTGATTTTTTTGTACAGAAGGTAAAAGCCATGTTGGCCAGCTTAAAGATGTATTTTTTCCCAAAAATAAAAACTTTTCTTTAGAAACTTTCGTTTTGACTGGGGCCCCTTCTTTGCTCCATTTTGGTAGAAGTTCATCAAGTGCCTTGGTTTCAAAAACATTTCCGCTTAAAATATGTGCCCCAACTTCAGATCCTTTTTCTAATACACAAACATTTAAATTTGAATCGAGTTGTTTTAGTTTAATTGCGGTGGATAGTCCCGCTGGACCTGCTCCAACAATAACTACATCATATTCCATTGCTTCTCTGGACATATGGCAACTATATCAAACTTTTTATTTTTGGATAGTATTGAGTTTGTTCAGTTCTTCCAGGAACTGTGGTAATGCTTCAAATAAGTCAGCTTCTAATCCGTAATCTGCAATACTAAAAATAGGAGCTTCTCCATCTTTGTTTATTGCAACTATGATTTTACTTTCTTTCATTCCGGCCAAATGTTGAATTGCTCCAGAAATTCCAACCGCAATGTATAAATCAGGAACAACAACTTTACCCGTTTGGCCTACTTGATGATCATTGCTTATATAACCTGCGTCAACTGCAGCCCGCGATGCTCCCACAGCTGCATTTAGTTTGTCAGCAATGGCATTTATTAGTTTAAAATTTTCACTACTTTGCATACCTCTTCCACCCGAAATAACAATTCTTGCAGTTCCAAGCTCTGGTCTCTCAGATTTGTTTTCCTCTTTTTTAATAAATTTAGAAATATTCGGAACATCTGCTGCATCAATTTTTTCAATTGGTGCAGACCCGCCGGAAGTCGGCGCTGAATCGAATGAAGTAGGTCTTACTGTAATACATTTTTTTTTATCGTTACTTTTAACTGTTGCAAATGCATTTCCTGCATAGATAGGTCTAACAAAATTGTCTGGTCCGTTAATTTTAATTACATCGCTTACTTGAGATATATCTAATAAGGCTGCCACTCTTGGCATAAAATTTTTTCCAAAAGTATTCGCTGCTGCTATTATGTGAGTATACTTATCCGCCAATTTAACAACTAATGGTGTTAAATTTTCTGCTAAATAATTTTCATAATTAGCTGATTCAGATTGCAAAATCTTTTTAACTAACGGAACAGCAGCTACTTCTTTGCAAACACTTTCGCATTTATGACCTGCTATCAAAACATGTATGTCGTCATCAATTTTAGATGCTGCATTTATTGCGTTTAAAGAAAATACTTTTAAATTTTTATTATCATGTTCTGCAACAACTAAAACGGACATTAAATTACTTTAGCCTCATTTTTAAGTTTGCTCACAAGCTCAGCTACATTTGCCACTTTAACTCCACCTTTTCTCTTAGGTGGCTCTTCTACTTTTATTTGTTGAATTCTATTTGTTATATCAGCTCCTAAATCTTTAGCTGTTAATTGTTCAATTGGTTTTTTTTTAGCTTTCATTATATTAGGAAGTGAAGCGTAACGTGGCTCGTTAAGTCTTAAATCACAAGTAACAATAGCTGGAAGATTTAATTCTAAAGTTTCTAAACCTTCGTCAACTTCTCTGGTAACTTGTATTAATTTATCCTTTACTTCTATCTTTGATGCAAAGGTGCCTTGTGACCAGCCCAACATTGCAGACAACATTTGTCCTGTTTGGTTGCAATCATCATCGATAGCTTGTTTACCCATAAAAACAATATCAGGTTTTTCTTTTTCAATAATTTTTTTCAAAATCTTAGCAACACCTAAGGGTTCAATGTAACTATCCGCTTTCACATGAATTCCTCTGTCTGCACCGACTGCCAAGGCTTTTCTGACTGTTTCTTGCGCTTTTTCTTCTCCTACAGTAATAGCAACTACCTCTTTGGCTTTGCTGGTTTCTTTAAGCTTTACTGCTTCCTCTATCGCATTATCATCAGGAGGATTAGTTGACATTTTTACATTGTCAGTGTGCACACCTGTGCCATCTTCTTTAACTCGAATTTGGACGTTATAATCAATAACTCTTTTTACAGCGACTAGAATTTTCATTTAAGCTCTTAATAGTTTATTTTCTGGGTCGTAGGGACTTTCTTCTAGAATTACAGCGTCATGCATTTTACCCAAAATATCAATTTTTAATTTTTGCCCTTTTGTCGCAATTTCCGGTTTAACCATTCCCAATGCTATTGATTTGTTTAACCTAAAACCAAAATCTCCTCCGGTTGCTCTACCAACAACTTTTCCATTGTTATAAATTGGATTGTTTCCTAGTACATCAGCATCAGTAATATTGTGTACTTCCATTGTTACTAATTTATTTTGAAAACCTTTTTCTCTCCATTTGTTCAAAGCTTCCAAGCCAATAAATTTTCCCTTGTTTGGATGTATAAATCTGTCTAAACCAGACTCATAAGGAGAGTATTCGATAGATAATTCTGTCCCTACTAATTTATATGACTTTTCAACTCTCAAACTATTCATTGCTCTAATTCCAAAAGGCTTTAGACCAAGACTTTTTCCGTGTTCCATTAATTTGTCAAATATGTGATTTTGATATTCGATTGGATGATGAAGTTCCCATCCTAACTCTCCAACAAAGTTCACTCTTATTGCTGTACATGGAGCGTAGCTGATATCCACTTTTTTAGAACTCAACCATTTAAAATTTTCATTAGAAAAATCATCTTTAGAAATTTTTTTCATCAATTCTCTTGCCTTTGGACCCGCAACAACTAATACTCCTATTGCATTTGTTAAGTTTTCAAATTGAACTGAACCATCTATA
>Ga0208764_10002258_pt1 | contig 12165 bp, 13 predicted proteins | sample ETNtaG_18_FD_185762 | JGI IMG/M metagenome (GOLD analysis project Ga0208764, IMG submission 185762) | Marine microbial and viral communities from oxygen minimum zone, Eastern Pacific Ocean - ETNP201302SV91 (SPAdes) (version 2) | ecosystem: Environmental > Aquatic > Marine > Oceanic ... | reverse complement strand
AGCATTACTTGTATATGAAACTTTAACCGGTGACGAAATCAGAGATCTGATTTTGAAAAATATTCAACCTGCTAAATTATCGAAGAAAGACGAACAAGATGATAGCAAGGCGTCATCAGCTATAGATTCCATTGGTTTAAAACCAAAACCAGCACTTTAAAATAGGATTATGAGAAAATATTACACTAGAGCGTGTAATTTTTATCATGGAAGAATTGCAGAAAAACTCGTTAGATCCAAAAAGGCACTTCCTCTTAACGGCAAGAAACATTTGGCTTTTGACAATATTGAGATCTTTATCAGAGACAAAAATAAGGTTAAAAGCAAGCTGATTCATTTTAAGGATATTAATAAGCTTAGTAAGGGCACAAAGAAAACAATCAATAAAGATTTAAAAAAAATAACATCAAAAAGAAAAAATTTTCTAAAACATGTTAATTTCTCTAAACCTTCGATAATGGGAGTTTTAAATTTAACCCCAGATAGTTTTTCCGATGGAGGGAAATTTAATAAGAAAAACAAGTCATTGAAGCATGCATCAAACATGATTCAGTCTGGCGCAGAGATTATTGATGTGGGAGGTGAGTCGACAAGACCAGGTTCAAAAACAGTAGATCCAAGAATAGAGTGGAAGAGAATTGAACACGTTTTAAAAAATTTTAAAAAAAAATATAAAAAAACCTGTTTATCAATAGACACAAGAAAATCTGATTTAATGATTAAAGGCATTAAATGTGGTGTAGATTTAATAAATGATGTGTCAGGATTTAATTATGACCAGAGCTCCTTGTCAAAATTGAAAAGATACAAAATTTCAAAGATTTTTCATCACATGCAAGGCACTCCTAACACTATGCAAAAAAATCCTAAATATAGAAATGTTTTGTTGGATATTTATGATTTCTTTGAAAAAGGTATCAATGAAAAGTTTAAAGATAAGAAAATTATCTTAGATCCTGGCATTGGTTTTGGTAAAACTCTGAAACATAATTTGACTTTAATTTCCAAAATATCTTTGTTTCATAGTCTTGGCTTTCCTATTTTGGTCGGAACTTCAAGAAAAAGATTTATCAACCAAATATCTGGAAAGTATGATAGCAAAGATAGAACGGGTGGAACATTAGCTTCAACTCTTTTTTTATTGTCGCAAGGAGTACAGATTTTTAGAGTGCACAATGTTAATGAAGCAAAACAAGGAATTCTTGTGTTTGAAAAGATATTATTAAACTAATGAAGAACAAATATTTTGGAACAGACGGTATCAGGGGAACTGTTAATCAGGGCAATATTACCGGAGAAAAATTTTTTAAATTTGGCTTAGCATCTGGCACCTATTTTAAAAATCAAAAAAAATCTAAGCAGATTGCAATCATAGCGAAGGACACAAGGCTATCAGGGTACACTTTAGAACCTGCTCTGGTATCAGGATTAGTTTCAGGCGGAATGCATGTTTTTACTCTAGGACCCTTACCAACCAATGGACTTGCTATGCTAACAAAATCTATGAAGGCTAATATGGGTATAATGATTACAGCATCACACAACCCTTATTACGATAATGGTTTAAAATTATTTGGGCCAGACGGGATGAAGCTATCTGACAAAATAGAAAAAAAAATTGAAAAACTAATAGATGCCAAAAGCACAAAACAACTTACGAATCCCAAACTATTAGGTAGGGTTAAGCGATTAGAAGATGGAAATGATAGATACATTAAAATATTAAAAAATAATTTTCCAAATAATTTTCACTTAAGAGGAACAAAAATAGTTTTAGATTGTGCTAATGGAGCATGTTACAAAGCTGCTCCAAAACTATTAAAAGAGCTTGGGGCGAAGGTTATCCCTATTGGTGTAAAGCCTGACGGTCTTAATATTAATGAAAAGTGTGGATCAACTTACCCATCTAAAATTAGATCAGCTGTTAAAAAATTTAAAGCACATGTTGGTATTTCTTTTGATGGAGATGCAGACAGAATAATTATGTGTGATGAAAAGGGTAAGATTGTAGATGGAGATCAGATTATTGCTATGCTTGCTCACAGATGGAAATCAAAAAGAATTTTGAAAGGTGGTGTAATTGGAACTTTAATGTCTAATTATGGTTTGGAAAAATTTTTAAAGAATGAAAAGATAAAGTTTTTTAGATCTAAAGTGGGGGACAGATATGTTAAGGAAAAAATGAAAAAATTTAATTTTAATCTAGGCGGAGAGCAATCAGGGCATATTATTTTGGGTAAATTTGCAACAACTGGTGATGGCCTGATGGTTGCATTAGAAGTTTTGTTTTCTTTAAGAAAAGGTAAAAAGGCCAGCAAGTTATTAAACATTTTTAAACCTTTGCCTCAAATTTTGGAAAACGTTGTTGTTAAAGATAAGAATGTAATTAGCAAAACTAAATGTAAAAATGGAATCAAAAAAGCTAATAAAGTTATGGGTTACAAGGGAAGAATTTTAGTTAGAAAATCTGGAACTGAACCAAAAATTAGGATTATGGCTGAGTCATATGATAAAAATTTAATTTTAAAATGTATAAAAATAATCAAAAAATCAATAAAGTAAATTGAAACCCAGATCTAAAATTTTAATAATCGCAGGATCAGACTCTTCTGGAGGAGCAGGAATTCAAGCAGACATTAAAACAGTCACGACATTAGGCGGTTATGCTATGACCGCGGTTACCGCTATTACAGCTCAAAATACAACAGGTGTGAGTTCCGTTGTTCCTATACATCCAAAAGAAATAGAAAAACAAATTATATTTACATGCAAAGACATAAAGCCTGATTCTATAAAAATCGGCATGCTTCATTCATCAGAAGTAATCCTGTCAGTTATACGAGCGTTGAATAAAGTTAAAACCAAAAAGATTATTTTGGATCCCGTTATGGTTGCCAAAGGCGGGTTTAAATTGATAAACGAAAAAGCAATTAAAACTTTAAAAGAAAAGTTAATGAGAAGAGCTTATCTGATAACACCCAATATTCCTGAAGCTGAAGTTTTGACAAAAACAAAAATAAAAAATCTTGAGGGAATGATACATGCTGCCAATATTTTGCTTAAATTGGGGGTTAAAAATGTTTTGGTAAAAGGGGGTCACAGAAACACAAAAACTATGAGCGATGTATTTCTAAGCAGAAAAGAATTAAAAATTTTCAAAAATAAAAAAATTAAAACTAAAAACACTCATGGAACCGGTTGTACCTTATCAAGTGCAATCGCAACTTTTTTTGCGTGTGGAAAAACTCTAAATAAATCCTGTGAGCTTGGAATTAAATATGTTAATCAGTCTATTAGATCTAATCTTAATTATGGAAAGGGTCATGGACCAATTAATCATTTGAGCTCCATTAAAATAGACAGGAAATTCACTTAATGAAAAATGTAGTTGTTGTAGGTTCGCAGTGGGGTGATGAAGGAAAAGGAAAGATCGTTGATTGGCTTTCAAGCGAGGCAGATGTAGTTATTCGTTTTCAAGGAGGCCACAATGCCGGCCACACTTTAGTTATAGATGGAGTTACTTATAAACTTAGACTGTTACCATCCGGGATAGTTAGAAAAAACAAAGTCTCAATAATCGGAAATGGTGTTGTTGTAGATCCCTGGGCACTACTTGATGAAATTAAAGAAATTAAGTCAAAAGGTGTGAACGTTGACGAAAACAATTTAATCTTATCTGAATCTGCAAACCTTATTCTTCCTTTTCATAAGGAAATGGACGAAATAAGAGAAGATGCTGCTGGTAAGGCAAAAATTGGAACAACAAGAAGGGGAATTGGTCCAGCCTATGAAGACAAGATTGGAAGAAGATCAATTAGAGTGATGGATTTGGTTTCTGAAAGCAATTTAGATCACAGATTAGAAACCGTTCTTATTCATCATAACGCCATAAGAAAAGGTTTGGGAAAAAAGATTTTTGAAAAAAATCAGTTAAAGAAAGATTTATTAAAAATAGCACCAGAAATATTAAAATTTTCTCAGCCTGTTTGGAAAAAAATAGACGAATACAAATCAAAAGGTAAAAAAATATTGTTTGAAGGTGCCCAGGGCGTTTTATTGGACGTAGATCATGGTACATACCCATTTGTTACATCTTCTAATACTGTAGCTTCATCTGCTGCAACAGGAACAGGTTGTGGACCTAATACAATAAATTATGTTTTAGGTATAACGAAAGCTTACACTACTAGAGTTGGAGAGGGACCTTTTCCAACAGAGTTAACAGATAGCATTGGTGAACAACTTGGAACTAGAGGAAAAGAATTTGGAACTGTTACTAGTAGAAAAAGAAGATGTGGTTGGTTCGACGGAGTTCTTGTAAGACAGACAATAAAAATTTCTGGTATTAATGGAATAGCACTTACAAAACTAGATGTTTTGGATGAGCTAGATGAAATTAAAATGTGTATTGCTTATGAACTTAATGGAAAAAAATTAGATTACTTGCCAGCAGCAGTAGATGATCAATTAAAAGTTAAGCCGGTATATAAAATATTTAAAGGTTGGAAATCTTCTACTAAGGGGATAAAAAAATTTGACAAATTACCAGAAAACGCAAAAGTCTATGTGAAAGAGTTAGAAAAATTTGTTGAAACAAAAATATCTAGCATATCAACTAGCCCTGAGAGAAAAGACACTATACTTATAGAAAACCCTTTTTAAGAACTCTAATTTTTTGGCAGCAGATTTTTAGACTTACTAGAGTTGAGCATTGCTTTCTGAAGTTTTTCGAACGCTCTAGTTTCAATTTGTCTAATTCTTTCTCTGCTAATTTTATATTTTTTGCTAAGCTCATCCAAAGTTTCTGGATTTTCCGAAAGCTTTCTTTTTTCTATTATTTCTCTTTCTCTATCATTTAAAATTTTTATTGATTGATGTAATAGAGATTTCTTTTCATCTAGTTCCTGTTTTTGAGACACATAAAGCTCTTGATCTAAACTTTCGTCTACAAGCCAATCTTGCCATTCACCTTTTTCATCCGACTTTATTGGATCATTTAGAGATTTTTCTTTTGCCATCATTCTTCGGTTCATTGAGACAACCTCATCAGGTCTCACATTAAGTTTATCTGATATTTCTTCAACCTGTTCTTTTTTTAAATCACCTTCTTCACGTGGGGCTATTTGTTGTTTTGCTTTTTTTAAATTAAAAAATAATTTTTTTTGTGCTGCAGTTGTTCCCATTTTTACAAGACTCCAAGACCTTAAAACATATTCCTGTATGGATGCTTTGATCCACCACATGGCATAAGTTGCGAGTCTAAATCCTTTGTCCGGATTAAATTTTTTTACAGCTTGCATCAAACCAACATTACCTTCCGATATTATTTCGGCCATAGGCAAACCATATCCTCGATATCCCATTGCAATTTTTGCTACCAATCTTAGATGGCTAGTTACAAGCTTGTGCGCAGACTTTAAATTTCCTCTTTCTTTCCAATTTTTTGCAAGCATATATTCTTCCTCAGCATCTAAAATTGGAAATTTTTTTATTTGGGCTAGATATAAAGACAGACCTCCCTCACCAGTTAGAGAAGGTAATTTTGGTGTTAAAGATTTTGTGTTCATTTTTTTATAAATATTTCTAAACTAAAATTTTTTAATTATCAAAGTTTTCAAGAAAATCCAACATTTTTTTGAAATCTTGTGGCAATTTTGAGTCAAAATTCATGAGTTTGTTCTTTGTTGGATGAAGAAGGCCTAAACTCTTTGCATGTAACGCTTGCCTGTTAAAATTAATAAGAATTTTATAAAAATTTTTATCAATTTTTTTGAACTGTAATTTTTTTTTACCGTACTTTTTGTCTCCCAATAATGGGTTCCCTTTGTAAGAGAGGTGCACTCTTATTTGATGAGTTCTTCCTGTTTCTAAAACACATTCTACCAAACTAATTTTTGGAACATCTTTGTAATTAAAAACTTTTAATGTTTTATAATTGGTAATAGCCTTTTTTCCCGATATTGCACTTACAGACATAAGCTGTCTATTTTTTTTGTTTCTTGTTAAGAGAGTTGATATTTTTCCTTTAAGAGGTCTAATTACTCCCCAAACAAGAGCTAAATATTTTCTTTTGATACTGTGACTACTAAATTGCTCTGACAATTTTGCGTGCGAAAAATTATTTTTTGCTATTACAAGTAAACCGCTTGTCTCTTTATCAATTCTATGAACTATTCCTGGCCTAAAAGGACCACTTAAGCTTGATAAATTTTCTTTATATATATGCATTAACCCGTTCACTAAAGTATTATCTTTGTTGCCTGCACCCGGATGAACTGTCAGACCACTAGGCTTGTTAACAATAATTACTTCTTTGTCTTCATACACAATCTCAAGTTCAATTTTTTTTGCTTTGATATGGTCAGCCTTGTTCTCGCTAATTAAAATTTCAATTTGGTTTCCATCTTTTATCTTCTCAGAGGCTGAAAGAACTATTTTTTTGTTTATTCTCACACCCTTTGAAATGATAACTTTCTTTATCTGTGATCTAGTAAGAGTCTTTAGTTTATTAGTAAGAAACTTATCTAACCTTAGATTTTTATCAGAATCTTTTGCTAAAAATGTTATTGTTTTATCCATCTAATAATTTAAAACATATTATATGCGCTCGTAGCTCAACTGGATAGAGCGTCTGACTTCGGATCAGAAGGTTGAGGGTTCAACTCCTTCCGGGCGCACCACAAATCAGACAATCCATTTTTTTAGCTCATCTTTATTCTTGAGAATATAACCTGGAAACGTTGAATCAATTTCTACCTTTTTTAGGTCATAACCTCTATCAAAAATATCTTGTCCTTTTTCAATCTTAAGCTTAATATTTTCTTCATTTACAATATCAGCTTTATTATTAAGTTCTCCATGAGAAAATGATTTTATTTTTTTTGATATATTCTCTGGACTTTGAAGATAGGCAAAATGCCAACCGCCATTCTCAATTATTTGTAAATTTCTAATTTTATCAACTCTCCAAAAAGGATATTTTTTAAATTTTAAGTTTCTTAGCCACTGAGGAGATTTAAAATTTTTTTTTAAACAAATCTTGGATCCATGCCAGTTGTTTTCCTTTAAATTTAAAAGATTAATTTTATACATAAACATTTTTTGAGAAAAGACCGCATACTTATTTTTGTCAAATTCATTAAGTTTATTTAGATCTGGTATTTCATCTACATCGGACAGAATAACCAAGTCATTATCGCTAGCATTTTTTAAGCCTTTCATAATGGAATTTCTTTGATGCTGTTCCACCAAAGAGTGACCGCCTTCATGAGGTTTTTTTATATTTTCAGGAGTGTCATCTACAACAATGTAATTTATTTTATTTTTAAATTTTTTATATTTAGCAATATCAAAATGTAATTTTTTTGGCTTGCCCTGGTGATTAACGGTAGATTCAACTATTACAAAGCTGTCTACAAATTCATCTAAAATATTAAATCTTAACTCAGCAATATGCTCTTCATTAAAATATTGGAAACAATCGAATATAGCCATAGTAGTTTATTTTTTTGTGAAGGTGGTTAAACCAATTTTCTTTCCTTCAATTTTCGAAGAAGAGGAATGTAGATTTGTTCTATCAAAGATTAGCATGGACCCTAATTCCCATTCGTACACAAATTCTATCTCTAAACCTGCTAAGTTTTCTATTTTTTCATGTTTTAGATATTTTTCGTGAGCTTCTTTATCAAAAGGTTTTTTCCCATACATACTTATATGTTCCGAAGATCTTTTGTTTTGTCCATAACTCAATTGTTTTTTTTCAAGTTCTTTGGTGTCTAAAGTAAAGTTTGTTGATCCTCCGTAAAATCTATTCTTAAAGATAACGGTGCTACCAACAGAGGTTAAGGGAATCAAGGTCTGTCTGTATATGTGGTTCTCAAAATTAAAACCAGAATCCACGTGCAGTCCTATGGGATTATGGCTTTCTTGAAAGAGACCTAGGATATCTTTTCCATCATCTGTTTCTAGGTTATCCATTTTAAAATCACCAACTTCATTCTTTAATCTCTCACAAAATATTTTTTCTAGCTTTTCGCCATAGCCTTGCAACCATCTTTTCTTGATTACATTTTGTTTCTTGTTATGCACCGTGGTAGGTAAAGATTTGTATAAATCTAAAAATTCTTTAATTTCTTCTTTGCTGTATAAATTTTTTATAACTTTTGGAGGTTGCTGAATTTTTTTTATTTCTTCTATTTTTTTGTGCTTATCCATTACTCTCCCATGTTTATTAGTGTGCCTTTTTCTTTTGCACCAAAGTAAGCCATATAAAAAATTGTTACTCCACCAACAAAATACACTAATGAAATCAAAATTGATTTAATTATTTCGAACAAATTGACGCTACCATTTAATAGTATGTTGCGCACTTCTTCAAAGATGTGAACAAGCGGTAAAGCTTTCGCAACAAGCTGAAGGCTATCAGGTAATATTTCTATTGGATAGTAAATGCATCCTAAAGGAGCTAAAAAAAATAAACTGGCCCAGGCAATGTTTTCAAAAGATGGTCCATACCTTAACAGTCCCGCTGTTACTAGCAATCCTAGAGTGATACCAAAAATATAAAGACCAAGTAGTAAAAAAAATAATGGCAAACCAAGTTTAAATATTGAAACTCCAAAAAGAGGTATTGCTAAAATTGCTGCGGGAATCAATCCTATGAGAGTTCTAAAAATAGCAGTTAGAGTTAAGGATGTTATGATCTCACTTATTCTAATAGGAGCAATAAAAAGATTTGTAAAATTTCTACTCCAAATTTCTTCTAAGAACATCATGTTATAACTTATGCTAGCCCTGAACAAAAAGTCATAAAGAATTGCAGCAGTTAAAATAACTCCAATTGTATTACTGTAATATTCTGAATTTAATGTGAAGAATTTAGATATAAAGCCCCACAAAAAAATTTGAACTGTTGGCCAATAAATAAGGTCTATTATTCTTGGCAAGGAGCCTGATATTAAATAAATATGTCTAAGACTTAATGCATAAATTTGATTAAACCTCATCTTTGCTCCTTGCTAATTTTAAAAAAGTTTCTTCTAAATTGTTTCTTCCATGTTTTTTAATAATTTCTTCACAGGTTCCTTCGTCTATAATTTTTCCATTTTTCATCATGATAATGCTGTCACAAAGTCTCTCAACTTCAGTCATGTTGTGGGATGCTAGCAAAATTGTAATTTTATTTTTTAATTTGTAAGATTCAATATAACCTCGCACATAGTCACCAATATCAGGATCTAAGCTAGCGGTTGGTTCATCTAGAAAAAGAATTTCCGGATCGTTTATTAATGATTTTGCCAGAGTGACTCTATTTTTTTGTCCAGAGGAAAGTTCTCCAGTTTTTTTTTCTAGAAAATTCTTTATATCTAATTCTTCGGATATTTGATTTATTTTTTTTTCTAAATTTTTTACACCATACAATCTTCCATATATTTCCAAATTCTGTTTGACAGTTAGTTTTTTAGGCAACTCAACATACGGAGAGGCAAAATTCATTTTGCTTAACACACTAATTCGGTTTGCTTTTTCTAAGTTTACGTTATCTATAATTATTTCTCCTTCAGATGGCTTTATTAAACCAAGCATCATGCCAATTGATGTAGTTTTTCCACATCCGTTGGGCCCCAATAAGCCAACAGTCTTGTTTTTTTCAATATCAAAATTAATGTTGTTAACAGCCAAGCTGTTTTTAAATTTTTTTGTAAGATTTTTAACCTGAATAAACATTTAGCGGGAAGCTCTTTTTAATCTATCATTTATTGCAATTCCTATATCCTGGTTTGGAATTTTAACAACGTTTATTTTTTTATATTTTAAATTTTTTATTTTTCTCAAAATTTTATACAAGTTTTTTGCGGCTTCTTTTAGACTACCATTGTGACTTAAATTAAATACATTTCTAGCTTTTTTATACTTTTTTCCAAACACTATAAACGCGGCTTTTCCATCTGTTTTCTTACAGTTAAGGTTAATAGGAATTCCTGGGGAATAATGTCTTTTTAGCAAACCAGGGGATTGCAATTCTTTTGCTTTTTTTAAAATTGATATTTTTTTTTTTAAAATCTTACCAATTTTTTTATGACTTATCGCACCAGGCCTAAGTATTTTCGTTTTTCCATACAAGCTTACAACAGTAGATTCTAATCCTATTTTTGATCTTCTGCCATCTAAAATAAAATTTATTTTTTTTCCAAATTCATCAATCACGTCAGTTGCTTTTATTGGACTTACGTTACTCGATATGTTTGCGCTTGGAATTGCTAAAGGAAATTTTAATTGTTTTAACAAATTTCTTATTACGACATTTTTAGGAAATCTAATGGCTATACTTTTCAAATTTGCATTTGCTAGAGAAGAAACCTTAGATTCCTTTTTCTTTTGCAACACATATGTCAAAGGCCCAGGAGAAAATTTTTTATAAAGCTTTAAAAATTTTTTGTTTATATTTGCATCTTTCTTTAATCCTTCGAGGTTGTAGTAGTGGATTATTAGTGGGTTTTTTTTCGGTCTTTTTTTGAGTTTATATATTTTTTTTATCGATATATTAGAATAGGCATTTCCTGCCAAGCCATAAACAGTCTCGGTTGGAACAGCAATTATATTGTTTTTCTTTAAAATTTTTTTTGCTTTATTCAAATTTTTTGGTGAATTTTTATAGATATTTTTCATATTACGATTATTATAATTTTTATGAAAACGAAAAATATTCCACCTGATATTAAAAGTAAATCAATAAACGATGCAAAATCAGAAATACTGCAGATTCTCGAAAGATTAGAAAAAGAAAATGTAGATCTAGAGGGTTCAAAGAAGGATTATCAGAGGCTATTAGTTCTTAACGAGCATGTTGATGGGCTTTTTAAAGAAAAAATTAAAAAGATACGCTTTACAGGAAAGAAAAAGTAATTTTAGATATTTTAAATGTCAAAAGATATTGAAAGAAATGGAAAAATAATTGATGCATTTTTAAAAAAGTATTTTAAAAACCAAAAATATTCTGGCCTTGTATTGCCAATGAAATATGGAACTCTTACCGGAGGAAAAAAAATAAGATCTACAGTTATTTTAAATGTAGCTAAAATTTTTAAATTAAAATCTAGCAAGGTAATTAATGTTTGTGCAGCTGTAGAATGTATTCATTCGTATTCTTTAATACATGACGATCTACCTTGCATGGATAACGACAATCTGAGACGAGGAAAACCAGCAACTCATGTTAAATTTGGAGAGTCAAATGCTATCCTTGCCGGAAATTCATTGCTGACTCTTGCATTTGAAATTATTACAGATAAAAAATATAAAATAAAACCTAACATAAAAATGTTTCTTTTAAAAAAGTTGGCAGAATATGCAGGGCACACAGGAATTGCAGGAGGTCAATTTCTAGATTTAAGTTACGAAAAGAAAAAAATAGGCGTTCCAAAGATTATAAATATGCAAAAGAAAAAAACTGGAAAATTGTTTCAATTTTGTTGTTTAGCTCCAGCCATCATTTCTAGTGCAGAAAAAAAAACAATAAGGGAAATGAGTAAAATTGGTGAAGAACTTGGTCTTCTATTTCAAATTACCGATGATCTTTTAGACGTTAAGGGAATCAAAAAAAATGTTGGAAAACCAGTTAAGAAAGATAAAAGAAAAGGAAAATCAACGCTTATCAAGTTATTGGGTTATAAAAAAACATTAGAATTTGCTTTAAGAAGAAAAAAAATGATAATGGATAAATTAAAAAAATATGGAAACAGATCCAACGAACTTATTAGGACTGTTAACTTTATATTAGACAGAAATTATTAATGAGCGAAAAATTACTAGACAAGATTAATTATCCTGCGGATCTGAGACAGCTTAAAAAGAACCAATTAGAGCAGGTGGCTAGAGAACTAAGATCTGAAGTAATTGACGTTGTTTCAGAAACAGGTGGACATTTGGGCGCTGGTCTTGGAGTTGTAGAACTGACCGTGGCCCTACATTATGTTTTCAATACCCCGCAAGACAAACTAGTGTGGGATGTTGGCCATCAATGTTACCCTCACAAAATAATTACAGGAAGAAAAGATAGAATAAGAACTCTTCGTAAAGCTGGAGGGCTTTCAGGCTTTACTAAAAGAGCAGAAAGCGAATACGATCCTTTTGGAGCAGCTCATAGCTCAACTTCAATTTCTTCAA
>Ga0208764_10002253_pt1 | contig 12177 bp, 10 predicted proteins | sample ETNtaG_18_FD_185762 | JGI IMG/M metagenome (GOLD analysis project Ga0208764, IMG submission 185762) | Marine microbial and viral communities from oxygen minimum zone, Eastern Pacific Ocean - ETNP201302SV91 (SPAdes) (version 2) | ecosystem: Environmental > Aquatic > Marine > Oceanic ... | reverse complement strand
ATATGGTAACTGCCTGGTTTCAGGTTTTGTTCTCCTCCTGCCGGTACAGGCACAAACGGAACTGGAAACATGGACATCATTCCGTCCTTTTTCTTGACATTATGCAGTTCAGCAACCTTTGCCAGCTCTGTTTCTACAGACAATAATTGATCATCCTTGTCCCCGTGATTGATTAAAGTCAAATAAGCTGCAGACATATGAGAAACGGGTGGTACCGCACGTACCCATGCTCCGTGAACATGAATTGTTTTTTCCATATGAGCATGATGCTTATGATGCATGTCTTTTGTACAACTCATCAAGAAATAGAGACTGCTTAACAGCATCAACAATTTGATATGACTATTCATTTGAAACATAATTTTCCTTGTATTTTTTTCTGTTTTTTCTAATGAATCCAAAAAACAAAAGTTCTAAAATAATTTTTTTTAGATCATTTGATGATTCAACATTTTTAAGTAAAACCAAATACTTCTTTATTGTGATGAAGTGCTGAAATAGATGTGTATAAAGTTTTCGAACTAGTTTTGAAGTAGAAATGGGGGAGGCCCACGGGGATTGTAATCACTAATCAGCTGAATTTTATTAAGTAGTTCAATTTCAGTACATTTAATATTGTAAAGTTTTCTATCCAGTCTTTTCAGAGAAGATATCTGCTTGGGAAGGTAATCCTGTTCTGTTGAAGTATTGCAGAACAAAAACCAGCAATCTTCTACTGCCTGGTGCTGGTGCTGTTTTTCTGCAGGTGAAGAAGTATCCGGATGACTATGAACTGATGAATCAGCATGAAGATGTTCGTGTTCTTTGACTTGAAGTTGGGATGTTTCTCTCAGCTTTGGACCAAGATGATGTACACTATGCAAAGGCTGCCATATCATCCAGTTCAACAAAAACAACACACAAGACTGAGTTACTGCTTTAAAAGCATAAGGCAATCTAGATGAAGTAGATAAAGAATACATTTTCAAATTAGTCTTAGGAACCCGAATTAAGCAGCCATTGGATATTCGATATCAATTTTTCCATATCCCATTCAGTTTTGTAACGTCCGCGATAACGTCCCTCTTGATCAACAAGAAAAACCGCATCAGTATGTGCCATGAAATAACCCTCAACAGATTCAACATATTGTTTGAAATAATGTGAACCATACTGTTTGGCAACTTCAGCTACATCATTGACGGATCCGGTTAATCCGATAAAATCTGGATGAAAATACGGTACATACTCCTTCAATTTTTCCGGAGTATCTCGTTCAGGGTCAATGGAAACGAAAAGAACCTGCACTTCTTTGGCCTGTTCCTCAAGCTCCAGCATACCTACTTTGAGATGTGAAAGTGACATAGGACAGACATCCGGACAATAGGTATAGCCGAAATAAATCAGTATTACTTTCCCACGGAAACTTTCTGATGAAATTCCTTTTCCGTCCGGACCAGTCAATTCGAAATCACCCCCGCGGTTTTCATAAATCCTCAGCGGTTCTTTTTCAACTCCGGACACTCCACCGGTAGCAGCTTCTTGAGCGTTTGAGGCTGAGCCAAGAACAACAGCTAATAACAATAAAAGCAAAATGTTAAATTTCATTACAATTTAGTATTTTAAGGCAAAGTAAAAAGACACAATAAAGTGATATTTCGAACCAAGCTAAATCTATTTTATATTAAGCACTATAATATAATTAAAATTTATCCCCACGTTTGAAATAACAATTTTTGGCTTACAGAGTTTTTAATAGGCTTTCAGTTTGATTTATGGGCTGCTCTATAAACCGTCCCATGAGCGGATCGTGTAAGGTTTAGTTATTTTGCTATTACCTGAAACTGGAATTTTTAGTGCTTCCCTAATATTGACTTACAAAATTCCTGAGTCTATATCTTAGCTTGTTTCCTCGTCATATTCTATGGTTTTTCCTTCAATATGACTTTTTTTATTACCATGTATAGGACACAACTTATTGAAAATAGAGAAACAACCAGCAGGACTAAGAATTCCAAAATTAAACGTACAGAATCATTTTTTTGTATGGATAGTTCTATAATAATTTTGGGTGTACCAAGCTGAATAGAACTGGACAAACCCTTGATTGCTGCTGTTGCAGCTGGAAGAGAACTCGCCCTCTGGTGTGATTTCAGGGTAATGGAGCAAAGTACTTATTTTGGTGTATATTGTCGTCACTGAGGAATTCCTTTTGGAGATAAAGTGGCCATACCTTTTCCATTGAAGAGAACGTTCTTCTAATCTAAGTAGAATTACTAATAGACGAATTCTCTGCATCATGTAGATTAACAAACTCATCCCCGACTGAATGTCTTGTATTTTTAGCATCCCATCAGAGAACAGATACAGATAAATTTAAATAGATTCATAACAGTTCTTCACCGCAAAAGGAGAAGTTGTGCCAAAAATAATGAGACAGATATTCCATTGGCCCATGATGGGAGGAATAGGACTCTTGATAATCAGTACCACTATTGAAATGTCGGTTGCTGCCCCTGTTGGGTTAGCCTTATATAAGAAGGCTTGCAAAAAATGCCATGGAAAACTAGGGGAAGGAAAGAAAAGCAAGGCTGATCCCAGTAAATTTAAATACCCCCCAATCAATCAACTCTCTGAAGAAAACCTGGGTAAAGCCATCAACAAATACAGAGAAATGTGGCAACGCCAAACCTTCAACAAAACAGAAAAAAAGATGGCTAAGCCTTCAGGAAAATTGAGTGATGAGGATATTAAAGCTTTGGTTGCATTTATCAACTCTAAATTAAAAAAGAATGAATGACCATCCTAATTAATTGTTGGTGCAACAAAAAAAATGAAATGACAACTCCTGAGTAATGACACGTAATTGTGATTTGCAGTGTAGTACGTAGATTTGCTGATAGACAAATGTTTAATGCATGTTATCTTTGAGGGGATCTCTGATTTTACAAACAAAAAAGTCATCGTCCATATTGGTATATGATTGATGGAAAGCAAAAAAATATGTTTTGAAAGCTCATGGAATCCATCTCACACTTCTAAACTGAAATGAGGAGCAAGCTATGAATTTTTTTTTGAATAGGTCTAACAATATGGTGAAAACCATGAAAATAGCAATAGGATTCCTAATGGTGATAGGATTCTTTGTCATTCCGACAGATAGCTGGGGTCAATCTACCACTGTTTCTGACATTATGAGACCAGAGGAGAAAGGAGAATTGATCTATCGTGCCAATTGTTTTTCCTGTCACGGTTCTGATCCTTCACAGGATGGTTTATTCGGACCGTCCATTCAAGGTGCCAGCAAAGAGTTACTTATGATTCGCTTACAAAAAGGAGGAAGGCATTACCCCAGTGGATATAAACCGAAAAGGGATAGTGCGACCATGCCTCCTCAAGCACATTTAATACCCCAAATTGAAAACTTAATGGCCTACCTCAACATGGACCATGCAGAAGCCAGGGCCAAGAAAAAACCTCTCAAATCATCAGATCCTGTGGTGGAACGAGGTAAACAGACTTTTGCGATGTGCGCGCCGTGTCACCAGCCCAATGGAGAGGGAAAAGTCGGCTTAGCCCCTAGTTTGACTAACCAGGACTTTCTGGCCCTGGCATCGGATGATTTTATTGCAGATACCATAAGTCATGGACGCCCAGGAACATCGATGATTTCATTCGCCTTTTTAAACGAGAATCAAGTCAGCGACATTATACATTACCTTCGAAGTTTTCAACGAACTCCCAGTAGGGTGGTGGATCGGGAATGGGTCTCTTTCGGAGATCAGAAAAAAGGAGAAGAATTGTATGAAGGATCCTGTTCTCAATGTCATGGTATCAATGGCAAAGGTTATATCTTAGGAGGCAGTGGTACTGGAATCGGACTGAGCGGGTTCTTGAGCCAAGCCAGTGATGGATACATCAAAGCAGTGATCTTATCAGGAAGAGAAGGAACTCCAATGCGAGCTTTTGGCGGTTTCCTCGGATTGTCTCAACTGAGTGATCAGGAGATCAACGATATCATAGTTCATCTGCGATATCTCGGCAATCAGAATGCAAACGAATTGTAATTTTAATATGAGGATATGAATATGAAACGTAAACACGGTATCGGACGTCGCTTATTTCTTAAAGGCAGTGCTTTTGTTGCAGGAGCTGCTGCAGGGACAAAATTACTGTCCGGGGAGAATCCCGAATTGGAAGCGGCACCTGCCAAGATACAAGCGGAAACAGGGCGAAAACTGGTTCAGGCTGCCTGTCCTTATTGTGGAGTAGGGTGCGGGACTATGATCCAGGTAGAAAACGGGAAAATTGTCAGCATGCAGCCAGACAAAGACCATCCGAACAATAAAGGGCTCCAATGCATCAAAGGATTGACTGCTGCCGAACCAATCTACACCGATCGCTTAACCGAAGTTTTAGTTCGAAAAGATGTTTGGGAAGAATGGGAAAAACCGAATCATGGTGACTTGGATTTTGTTTCCAAAACCAAAGGTAATTTTGATGACGACAAGTGGTTGACCGTCTCCTACCATGATGCGGAGGAAATGATTACTCAAAAAGTTGTTCACTTAATAAAAAAGTATGGAGGGAATAGTATAGGGCTTTATGGCTCCGGGCAGCTCACTGTAGAAGGGCAATATCTGGAAAATCTGTTCATGAAAGGCGTGATGGGGTCAAACACGATTGAAGCCAATGCGCGGATGTGTATGACCAGCGCAGTCACCGCCTATTTTGCCACCTTGGGTTCCGATACGCCGCCAATGTCTTATGATGATATTGAATTGGCCGATATGATCTTGCATTTCGGGCACAATGCCCGCGAATCCCACCCTATCGTTTTCTGGCGGGTTGCGGATCATAAAAAGAAAAATAATATTCCTACTGTTGTGGTGGATCCTCGCCAAACCGGGACGCTCAAAGCTTTTCAGCAAATCAATCCGGAAAACACTATTCATGTCCCTTGCCTCAATGGTGATATCAGCTTTCTCAATTCCATCGCACATGTGCTCCTCAAAGATCATCCCGATGTAATCGAATGGGACTTTCTTAAGAAAAATACTGTTGGATTTGAAAAATATATCGAAGGAGTCCTGGCGCGATATAGTCCTGAGCAAGCTATGGAATTCATGGGACCCCGTGTTGGAAAAGAAATCTCTCCGGCCTTGATTCGAAGGATTGCCGGATTGTATGCCGATGCAACACGCAAAGGAAAGAAACGTGGGAAAGGGGGCGTTATTACTTTTTGGGGCATTGGCTTCAATCAGCATATTCACGGTCAACATAACGATATTTCCATTATCAATTTACATCTTCTGACTGGAAACATTGGCCGTCCTGGCGCTGGCCCTTTTTCGATGACTGGCCAACCAAATGCAATGGGTGAACGTTTTACCGGTGGGTTGACTGGACGCCTCCCCTTCAACGAAGGGTTACAAAACGAAGCTCATCGAAAACAGACTGCTACTTTCTGGCGTGTCCCTGAAGCCAATCTTAGAAGAGCGGCAGAAAGCCAAAATCCAGGGATGGCTGTTGGGATGATGGAACGCGCATTGAAAGAAGAAGTCAAAGCAATGTTTATGATCTATGCAACCCATATAGATTTACCGGATCAAGAAAATCTGATCCGTCCTGCTCTCACCAAAACTTTCACGGTTGTCCAGGAAATTTATCGCCATGCACCGAACAATCTTTATGCCGATGTGATACTTCCTGCCGCAACCTGGGGGGAAGTCCAGGGGGTCTATATCAATAGTGAACGCCGTATTTATGTGATCGATAAAGCGGCAGAGCCTCCAGAAAACTGTATTCCTGATATGGATATGGTCATCGACAAAGGGCGAGCCATCGCAAACCTCCTGGGAATGGATGGAGATCTTATCTTTCCATGGAAAAGACAAGATGATGGGTTTTATGATGCCGAAGAAATTTTTCGCTCCATGGTTCAAGCCAGCATCAATACTGATGCTGATTTGACTGGGATGCTTGAAGTGGAAAAGACAGACGGTATTGGTCTTTACGATCAAATTCGTCAATTACGTGGAGTACAATGGCCCGTTCCTACTTACGCTGCTGCTAAGGCAGGTGGCACACAACGACGATACATGGCTCAGGAAGGTCACTGGCCTGGAAAACCTTATGGCATGTTTCGTAAAAAAGATGGCAAAGCCCATTTCAAACTCTGTGAACAAGACTACAGCCGGAGAGAGGAAATCACTAAAAAATTGATGGAATTTGGAGTGAAAAAGGACCATTATACCATTGATAATCAGGATCTCCTGATCCAAGCCCGTGATATGGGTTTGACTCCGGATTTGCCTGACAAAGAATACCCAATGTGGCTGGGGCTGGGTGTGGTCTATGAACATTTCCATACTGCTAAAACGATACGAGCCCCTACCACTCGTAAATTGGTGCCAGAGCAGTATGTGGAATTACATGTAAATGATGCAAAAAAGTATGGCATTGATGATGGAGACCAGGTCCGCATTACGACAAGACGCGGTAATTACGAAGCACGAGCCCAGGTAGGAGGGCCGTTAAGCAAAGTACTGCCGCGAAGAAACAGCGTTTTTGAAGGATACATGTTCAGCCCATGGAATTTGTCTGTTGCAGACAGCGCGGATCCTGTGAAAAATAAATGGTTAGTCAACCGAGTTTCTAATCGAGTGTGGGATCCTGTTTCAGGACAGGTTGATTTCAAAAAATTAGCGGCTAAGATCGAAAAAATTAGCTAATTTACTTCCAATGAAAAGAAGATTTTTCATAAAAAGTATCACAGCTACAACTACAGCGGCAATGGCGTTCCCTATTGTCGCAAAAGCAGTACAATCGAAATTTAAGTTTCGATTTGTTAGGCCTCCTGGCTCTCTGAAAGAAAATGATTTTCTTGCCCGATGCATCCGTTGTAATAAATGCAGTGAGTCATGCCCTAACGATTGCATAAAATACATGGGGTTTGAAAATGGCTTTACACAATGGGGTACGCCATATATTGTCCCCAGAGATCAAGCTTGTATTCTTTGCATGAAATGTGGGGAGGCCTGCCCAACAGGATCGATTCAACCGATCAAAGATGAGCTGAGTGAACTTCTTTCAAAAGTTAAAATGGGGAAAGCAGAGGTTGACAAAGATCACTGTCTTTCTTATCAGGGAAAAACATGTGGAGTTTGCTATCGAGCCTGCCCTTTTCCCGATATTGCTATGACCATTGGTTTCTTAGAGCAGCCAACGGTCACGGGTGAATGTGTTGGGTGTGGTTTATGTGAACGATCTTGTATTCAACTCCCTCAGGCGGTTCGGATTCTCCCTGCTCATTCTTGAAATTCTTATTAGATTAACACTTTTTCCACTATCACGGGATAGAGACTTGCCTAAGGTGACAATAAAGAAACATCATATCGAAATCGGTAAACTCAGGCATATCAATAAAGTTCGGTATTTTATCCAAGTCCTGGTACTTCTTTTCATTTTATCAACTCCTATCTTGAGTCTGTATCAAAGCAATGTTGCTGCCCGTGCAATTCAATGGATGGATGGGAACGAAAAACTCCTTTTTGGAACAATTGATAATATCGTTAGATGGTTCACAAATAACCCTGAGAATGATTTAGATATCATTAAAGGATCTGTCTGGTCAGCTCAAATTGGCGCCTTCAAGATGAGTGACCCTCTTGCTTTGTTAGGGCAATTTGCAGCCGAAAAGCAGTTTTACTGGCCTTTTGTTGCAACAATTCTGTTTCCAGTTGGACTCACCCTCCTTTTAGGACGATTCTTTTGTGGATGGATCTGTCCTGCTTACCTATTTTATGAAATAGGAGATGTTTTTCGACAATTATTAAACCGAGCGGGAACTCGTCCGAGGAACATCAAGCTCTCTCTGAAGACAAAATACATTGTGTTAGGGTTGGGGACACTGACCGGTATTATCTTTGGAGTAGTTGTTTTTCCTATGATATACCCTCCAGCCATCATCAGTCGAGAATGGTATTATCTAGTATATTTAGGTGTGTTTGGCAGTGGATTAACACTTCTTGGGGTTTCCTTACTTTTTGAAATGACGATGTCTCGACGTGCAGTATGTCGGTATCTCTGTCCAGGAGGAGCGCTGTACTCTTTGCTGGGAAAATTTAGAGTGGTACGAATACGTCGCAATGCCTCTGCTTGCATTGATTGTGTAAAATGTAATCATGTTTGTGGGCTTGGCCTAGAACCCATGTCTGATTTGACAGGAATGGAATGTAACACATGTACTGCATGTATTGCTATCTGCCCAACTGACGCACTTACACTTCGTTTAGGATGGAAAGACGATCCTTTGAAACAGTCAAAGCCTAATCCAAAAACTTTACAGGCAATTCATGTCATTCTTCAAAACCATAAGGAGATGACATGAGACGATTGTTGTATATGATACTTAGGGGAGCCCTTCCGCTTTATTTTTTATTTTGCGGAATGATCATTCCTGTATTGGCACATCATACTCTGGGAATCAATCAGACGGGTAAAGCAACAGCAAGCCCCCAAATTCCTATAAATAAGGAACTTTATGTGGGAGATTACTTTATAAGCATTACCGTTTTACCAGGGCATCCTGATCCCCAAACTGTTACACGAGTTGTGTCCTACACAAAGAATCTGAAAACAAATCAAGTCTTTTTAGGGAAAATGAATTTTCAGGTAACTAAAAAAAATTGGTTTTGGACAGAAGATCACTTTCTGAAAGGAAGTCAATATCCCATTGAGGACCGTCACATTCAACTCATGGAATTCCAGGAAACTGGGAACTATAATATTCTATTGAGTTTCGTTGAAAATAAGGAGCGTCATACCGTTTTCATTGAATTAAAGGTGGGAGAGCCAATTAATCCCTTGAAATATGGTTTGGTTATATTTTTCGCTTTTGGCGCAGGGTGGATCATATGGAAATCTCAAAAAAAACTGAGAAAATTTCGGCCTGTTTAAAAAAGATCAAAATGACAATTACTAATGAAAATGAACCTCAATCCAGACGACACTTTTTTAGCAAGGTACTAAAAAAGACAGGGGGGATTACAATAAATGAAGTAGAACGGCAGGCAGAAAAAGTAGCTAGACGTTATGTCCGGCCACCTGGAGCAAGTACAGAACTTGATTTTTTAAGCCATTGCACACGTTGTGGTGAATGCATTCCAGCTTGCCCTCACGGTACGATTTTTCCACTTGGAGCTCATACTGGGGTTGCAGTGAATACACCGGCGTTGGATTTAATTAATAAAGCTTGCCATCTTTGCGATGACTTTCCATGTATTGCAGCATGCGAGACAGACGCGCTTAATCTGATTTTAAAAGAAGATCTCAAATTTGCTAAAGTTGAGATTAACACCTCCACTTGCTTACCTTATCTTGGGCCAGAATGCGGAGTGTGTATCTCAGTTTGTCCTGTCCCAGGTGCGATTACCGTTAACTTGACAACACCCGAAATAGATCAAAAGATCTGCATTGGCTGTGCTATTTGCAGAGAAGCTTGTATGGTTAGTCCATCAGCTATTAATATGCTTCCGAATATGTAATTCGGAATTTGCAGGAAAGAAATATGATTGGTGATTTTGTTATCTCATAGTTGTAATTAAGTGTATATCCACTGTATAGCCAATTCGCATTTCCTTTGAAAGCATTTTAACGTAGCTCATTCCTAGACCCAAAAACATTTCATCTTGCATTAATACTACTGAAAATATTCGGCTAGAGCCTAAATTCAAAACTTGAAGAAGCATTAGGACTTAATGAGGGATGTTCTATGTCTAAAGGAACTAAATTAAGATTAGCTGAATTTTGTACCTCCTCCAATAGGAAATTGTCATTACTATACAAATTATGATCGTAACGAATATATGGTGTTTTTTCTGTCACCTTTATAGAATAATTTCATGTTGGGGTAATCTTGAAAAATATAGGCGACCCAAAATCAAAATGTGGAAATAAAAAGGCATCGTCATCAGTCTCGTCGGAATCTGATAATAGAAAAACTATCATGAGACAACCCTCCACTGCCGCTTGTCGCTGCCCAGTCCTCATGAGTCAAGCGTTTTTCTGGTTTACCCTTCTAGTGATGGTCTTCGGCGTGGGCACAGTAAGAAGCTCCGAGAAAACCGAACACTACAACCGTCTTGTTCACGAAAAAAGCCCCTACCTCACGCAACATGCCAACAACCCTATTTGGTGGTATCCGTGGGGCGAAGAAGCCTTTGCAGCTGCAAAGCGAGAAAACAAGCCAATCTTTCTTTCCATAGGATATTCTACCTGTCATTGGTGCCATGTTATGGAGGGTGATTCCTTCGATAATGAAGAGGTAGCAGACCTGATGAACAAACATTTCATATCTATCAAAGTCGACCGGGAAGAACGACCAGACGTGGATCAAATCTACATGGACGTGCTAGCAGCCATGAACGGAAGAGGAGGCTGGCCGATGAGTTTATTTTTGTCGCCTGAACGTGTGCCTTTCATGGGAGACACATTTGTGCCGCGGGCACAATTCATTTTGCTGCTGCGCCGTATCAGCGATACCTGGAAGAACGACCGTGCAAAAATAGACAAGATAGTCGGGCAAGTATCCGCCTGGTTGGACAAACAAAGAGACCGGGGCTTTGTCAATGCGCCGGTACCGGACGATCATGTGTTTCAACGTTTCGCTGAGAGACACAGGCAATCCTTTGATCCAGAATACGGTGGTTTCAGCAAACAACCTAAGTTTCCACAAAGCACACAATTGTCGCTGCTTTTGAGAATCTACAAGCGCTCTGCTGATCCGGCTATTCTGGAACTGGTCACAAAAACATTGGATGGAATGGCCCGCGGAGGCATGTTCGATCAATTGGGTGGAGGTTTCCACCGCTATTCTACCGACGCCGTGTGGGGTATCCCGCATTTCGAGAAAATGCTCTACACTCAGGCCTTGCTGGCCGTCACATACTTGGAAGCCTATCAAGTCACACAAAACCCAGAATACGCCCTAGTGGCGCAACGAGTGTTGGATTATTTGCTGCGTGACATGAGTAGGCCCGATGGGGGGTTCTATTCTGCTGAAGATGCCGATAGTGAAAAAACCGAGGGCAAGTTCTACGTTTGGACTGAAAATCAACTCAAGCAGGTTTTAAGCGAAGATGAATTCAAGGCAGTAGCTGCCAGTTACAACGTGACCGCAAAAGGCAACTTCAATCCTGACGACCACGTGCGAGAGCTGGAGGACAGTGCTGGCATGAAAGCTCTAAGCGGGGCAAACGCTTTTTTTGTGAGGCTTGGGGACAAGCTCCCAGACGGTTCCGACGCGACGTTGGCTAGTGCAAAACAGAAACTGATGAAAATCCGCTCTACACGCATCCGCCCTGATTTGGACGACAAAATCCTGACCGCTTGGAACGGTTTGGCGATTAGGGCAATGGCTGTCGGATATCAAGTACTTGGAGACCCCCGCTATCAAGATGCTGGCCAAAAAACTGCAGCATTTTTGCTGAAAAAACTCAGAACAAAAGACGGACGCTTGTTGCGCAGCTGGCGCAATGGCTCCGCCAAATATCCAGCTTATCTGAACGATTATGCCTACTTGATTGAAGGGTTAACAACACTCTATCAAACAGATTTTGACTTGCGTTGGTATAACGCCGCTTTGAGTTTACAAGGTCATCAGGATCGTTTGTTCTTGGACGGACGGAGCGGTGGTTACTTTTTCAGCGACGGTACGGACTTGTCCCTGTTGCAACGAAAAAAAACTTTTCACGACACTGCTCTTCCGTCCGGGAACGGCGTATCCGCACTGAATCTGCTTAAACTGGGGGATTTGTCACTTAGCAATGATTTCAAACAGCACGCAGGCCGGATCATTGCCGCCGATGGTTTGAAAGTTGTGGGTACTCCTGAGGTTTATGTACAAATACTGATTGCGCTGGAATATCTATTGGATAGTTCCAAGGAAGTTGCCGTGATAGGACCTCTTGAGCACCCTGTGACGAAACGGACCATATCATATCTGCATCGAACATTTTTGCCCAACAAAGTGATTAGCGTGGGGCTTCCCGTGGAAGAAGATGGCTTGGCAAACATGACGATTCCATTGATTTTCAATAAACCGATGCTCAAGGGCCAACCGACAACCTATGTCTGTGAGAACAACATCTGTCAGCTTCCAACCAGCAATTTTGAGAAAATCAAAACATTCACGGC
>Ga0208764_10002249_pt1 | contig 12193 bp, 7 predicted proteins | sample ETNtaG_18_FD_185762 | JGI IMG/M metagenome (GOLD analysis project Ga0208764, IMG submission 185762) | Marine microbial and viral communities from oxygen minimum zone, Eastern Pacific Ocean - ETNP201302SV91 (SPAdes) (version 2) | ecosystem: Environmental > Aquatic > Marine > Oceanic ... | reverse complement strand
TGGGCAGGGAAGTAAAGACCCTAATAAACCAAACACAAGAAGCTGGTTACAGATCAGTAATCTGGGATGCTACAAATGATTACGGGAAACCAGTTAGTGCTGGTATTTATTTATATCAGATACATGCTGGGGAATATATCAGAACTAGGAAAATAATATTGTTGAAATAGATCTAATTCTATCATTTTATTTTCCATTTTATAATGATTAAAGGCCTCATTAATTGGGGTATTTTTCAGCACTACATTTTTTATAAAAAATGGATTAGATTTACCTCAGTGTGTATTCTTAGGTGAAATGGAAATACTTGAAATAAAATATCTAGAGGTCTATGCAATATTTTCAATATTGATCATATTTGGTTTTATAGAGGCTCTTGGTGGTCTTTATGGGAAGAATTCCATACGTTCCAGAAATGACTGGTATATAGAATTACTTAGCACTTTTCAACTTTTCATTTTCATTAAACCAATCATTTTCCTCACTACGACGTTATTCCTTATAAAGCTGTTGCCGCAATATCATAATGCCTTTTCAGGAATGACATTGTGGGCCTCTGCATTATTCGTATTAGTTGGCGATGATTTACTGCAGTACTGGTATCACCGCAAGGCCCATGAGTGGCCCTGGTTATGGAAATTACATCGTCCTCATCATTCTTCTAGAGAAATGGGAGTGCTTGTATCCTACAGAAATGCAGTATTGTATTACGTCTTAATGCCCAATATATGGTGGTTGGGTATGGCCACTTACTTTGGTTTATATCGTGAAATGATCATCGCTATTATATTGAAACAGTTAATTGTAACTGGTGCCCATAGTGAGGCAAGATGGGATGCTTTTTTATATAAATACAAAACCTTGAACCCGCTGGCATGGGTAATTGAGCGCTTTTTATCAACACCAGCTACTCATTTTGCTCACCATGGTAAAAGTCCTGAGGATGGGATTAGTAACCCAAATGGTAATTATAGTAATATGTTCTTTCTTTGGGATGTGATTTTTCGTACAGCTCGTATTACTAGAAAATACCCTGAAATATATGGCATTGCTGATGATCCTGATGATAGCTGGCGATCCCATCTTTATTATCCATTTGTTAAGTCTGACAAAACAGGAAGTGAAATAGCAGTATAATTATAAATTTTTACTGTAAGTAACTGATTCAAATAATATCATGGATCTCATAATCGATAATATTAACCAGACAATTGTTGATACAAAAAAACAGTTGAAAAAAAACCTGCCAGAGTTAAAAGGTATTTTTAAAGATCTGGAAAGTGATATAAAGGCAGATGTGTCACTCATCGAAAATTTGATTAGGGATGGAAAAACAGTTATCCCAGAGATTAATTATGAAGCCATCAAAAATGAGCAAGTTGATAAAACAATTATTGCATCTATTAAACACCGTGGCTGCGCAGTAATCAGGAATGTATTTCCTAAATCTCAGGTTGAGGATTGGAATGATGAACTGGTAGAATACATCACTGAAAATCGCTACTATGAACAGTGTCAGGAAAAAGCACACTTGGATCAATACTTTAGTACGTTACAGTCAGGTAAGCCGCAGGTATTTGGAATTTATTGGTCTCGACCACAGGTTTTGGCGCGCCAAGATAAACGTATGGCCAAGACAAAAGCCTGGTTGAATAATCTTTGGATGTGTGAACAAAATGGAGAGTTTGGGATTGATTCAAATAAAGAATGTACTTATGCAGACAGGATCAGGCGCCGTGAACCAGGTGATAACACATTTGGTTTATCACCCCATACTGATGCAGGATCTATAGAACGGTGGATTGATAAGGGCTATCAAAGGGTATATCGCCATGTATTTTCCGGAACTTGGCAAGACTATGATCCATTCGACGCAACATATCGTACAGAAATAAGCGAAATTCCATCGCCAGCTGTAAGCCATGTTTTCAGGACTTTTCAGGGTTGGACAGCCTTGACTGAACAAGGGCCTAATGATGGAACCTTAAAACTGATTCCAATCGTTCGCAATATAGTATATATATTATATCGTGCCCTATTAGATGATGTACCGGAAGATTCGCTTTGTGGTGCGTTACCAGGAAAGGCCTTAAATACCAGTCCAGAATGGCATGATCTTCCTTTAAGAGGCCTGGTATCAATACCAAATCTTTTTCCGGGAGATACGGTTTGGTGGCACCCAGATTTAACCCACGCTGTAGAAGATTTACATGCAGGGAATAACTTTAGTAATGTGATGTATATAGGCGCATCGCCATTATGCAGAAAAAATAGTGATTATCTTGAAACCCGGGACAGTGTTTTTTAGAAGGAAAGAGCGCACCAGATTTTGCCGCTGAAAATTACGAAGTGAGTTATCGGGGTAGAGCCACGATAGATGACTTAACAGATTTAGGTAAGAAACAAATGGGTTTAATGCCCTGGTAATCAGGGCAGTATTGGTTTACTTGTTTCAGATCAATAACAAGAGCGCTTCGACAATAGTTGCTTAATAAGAATTAAGGACATATTTAAATTCCTGCATCATCGTAATTTCGACCAATAGTTAGCAATCTATTAATTCATAAGATATTTAAAAGTTAGAATGAACACATCCTCAAAAATATTCATGAATACAGGTTTAGCAACATACCTGTTGTTAATTGTATTGCTAGGTATTCCCGATGGGCTATTTGGTAAGAAGGAACCATTTATTGGTCGAGACCGATTTAATCGTGAAATATCAGAAGGTATTATTGATAATGGAGACACAGTTTCCGTGACTTATTATGCGTTCCATCCTTTTCAGTTTGATACAACTAAAATGGCTATTAATAAAATTGCTGGTCGCCTAACCAAACAAGAGATTGATATTTTTGAGAATTTTTCGGAAGTATACAAATTTGCGGACACTGGGCCGCAAGAAGAATTATATGTTGTTCAAGGTAGTCAGATAGATAGTATCTTTTACGATGGTCTCTTCGGTTTTAAAAAAATTGTCATACCTTCAGATGCCAATAAAAAATTCAGTTATCATTATGAAAAAGGTAGAAAAGAAGGCGAGTGGACCGAGTGGTATGATAATGAAACAGTAAAAAAAGTTTATCATTATAGCAAAGATCTTTTGGAAGGATCGTATGCTATTCATGATTCTGCAACCGGTCAAAAAGTTATCGAAAAAATGTATAAAAAAGATAAGTTGAACGGTGTATGGAAAGAATGGTATCTCGACAATACACTAAAACTCGAATACGCCTATAAAGACGACAATCTTCACGGAGTAAGTGTAGACTATGATTCAACTGGAAAAAAGGACTCCGAGAAAAAATTTAAAAATGGTCTGAAACACGGTGAATGGAATTTCTATAATGATGATGTAGAATTGGTGCATGTAGAGATTTACGAAGATGATTTAAAGAATGGATTGTGGTATACAAAGGACCTGGCAACAAGAGATATTCACTACGAGGAATACAGGGATGATAAATTTATTGTCCGGTATACCGAACACTATTATCCGAATTATCAGCTGAAAGAAAAATATGCTTATAAAGATAGCTTGCCCCATGGAAAATGGATCGGGTATTATAAAGATGGCGAGACCAAGCATGTAAAACGATTTGAAGACGGAAAAAAACAAGGTAAATGGCAGTTCTTTACAGAGAATGGTGACGTCCATTCTCTCGAATTATATGAAAATGACAAACGAAATAGTGAATGGTTTAAAAAAGGGGAAGGAAAAGATATCTACTACCAATTCTGGGATATGGATTCTCTTGTATCAGAATACGCTGATTTACACTATCCCAATGGCCAGCTGATTGAAAAGATTTCTTATAAGGAAGGATTGAAGAATGGGAAATTCACTGGTTATTACCAAAATGGGGCCAAGAAATATTTAAAGCGCTATGAAGATGATGAGCCTGAAGGAAAGTGGCAGTATTATACAATGGCGGGTAAGACCAATGCTGAAGAGATTTACGAGGGAGGTAAACGGAATGAAGAATGGTTTCGGATCGAAGAAAATGGTGATACATACTATCAGTATTGGGATCTTGATTCACTTATATCAGAATACGCAGATTTACATTATCCCAATGGGCAATTGATTGAAAAAATTTCATATAAAAAGGGGTTAAAAGACGGCAAGTTCACTGGTTATTATGAGAACGGCGAAGTGAAATATAAAAAAAGATATTCAGAAGACCTGCCTGATGGTAAATGGGATTATTATACAGCCTCTGGTAAGAAAAATGAGGAACAAATATATGTAGATGGCAAGCGGAATGAAGAATGGTATCGGCTCGAAGAAAATGGTGATACTTACTATCAGTATTGGGATAAAGATTCACTTGTATCAGAATACGCAGACTTACATTATTCTAATGGCCAGCTGATTGAAAAGATTTCTTATAAGAAGGGGTTGAAGGATGGGAAGTTCACTGGTTATTATCCTTCCGGGAAGGTTGAATATGTTAAACGGTATGAAGAGGATAAGCCCATGGGTAAATGGAAGTTCGTAAGAGAAGATGGAACAACAAAAAAGATTGAAGTTTATGAAACAGGGAAGAAGAATGAAGAATGGATTACCTATGAAAAAAATGGTGATGTATATTATCAGTTCTGGGATATGGATTCACTCGTATCAGAATACGCTGATTTACATTATCCCAACGGACAGTTAATTGAAAAAATTTCATATAAAAACGGGCAAAAAAATGGAAAATTTACTGGATATTATGAGAGTGGGCAGAAGAAACACATACGAACCTATAAAGATGATAAATTGGAAGGAAAATTTGCAGATTATACAGAGTCTGGTCAAATACTCCGCAAACAGAATTATGCTAATGATTTACTAGATGGCTCATCGAAGGAATGGTATCTAAATGGTGAGGTAAAGGTGAAGACATCTTATAAGGCGGGTAAGCTTGATGGTGGTTTCATGTCCTACGATAGTTTAGGGCGAAAAGTTACTAAAGGTGAATATGCAATGGGGCTAAAAGAAGGTGATTGGTTAACCTGGTACCCCAGCGGGAAAAAGAAAGAAAGGTCAAGTTATTTTTCTGGTAAAGCAAATGGACCTTATACCCTTTGGGATGAGATAGGCAGAATCATTAAAGAGGGTGAATATTCAGATGATCTCAAGCATGGTGTTTGGATCACGTTTGACCCTGACTTGGGGGGTAGACAGGAATCATATGAGTATTATGATATGGGAATTGCAAAGTTAAAGTATTTTTATAAATACTACGATAACGGCAATCTGATGGAAGAACCTGCATTTACTGAATATTATCGTGATGGTGAGTGGAGACAGCTTTTTGATAATAAACGTATACAATATCTTACTACGTATTCGATGGGAAAAAAATATGGTTTATATGAAGAATGGACGATTAAAAAAGAACTCGTACAAAGAGGTTACTATGAATATGATTTGATGTCAGCATTATGGACATATGTGCGAAACGATTCAGTGATAAAATATGAAGTGTATGATGCTGATTCAATTATCGATGGTTTCATTTATGAATATTATGACAATGATAAAAAGAAAGCTGACGCAGTTTTCTTAGAAAATGGGAAGCGCGACCAAAAATGGTATACCTATTTTGAAGAAGGAAAAGATTCCACTATATCAGCTTATGATGCTGGAAAAAGAACAGGCGCCTGGTACGTTTTTTATGATTCGACATTTGAAGCTGCGACTGAAACAAATTATGAGAATAATTTGATGCATGGTGATTATAAAGAATGGTATATCGATGAAGGGCCAAAAGTGGAGGGCTATTATGAGTATGGAAAAAAACATCTATTATGGGCTTTTTGGGATGAAAGGGGTTATCAGCGTTTTGAAGAATGGCGTATGGGTGTATTATATGATACCTTTGAATATGAATATTATGAGAATGGCCAGCTAAAGGAAGAGGCCAGTTATAAAAATAGAATGAAACATGGCCAATGGTTTCGTTATTTCCCAGATGGTGAGATTAGTGGTGTGCGTGAGTTTGCCAAAGGCTTACGAGTTGGTGAATGGGTCGATTATTATCGTAAGGATGAGATAGCGTTCAAGGGTTTATATAAGAATGATAAAAAAGATGGTCCCTGGATATGGTATTATATGAACAGGGGTGAACGAGGAGAACAAGGTAATGTTATGAGTGAAGTTGATTTTAGAAATGGTGAATTGGTTTCAGAAAAATGTTATACACGGGAAGATGGTGAAATTATTAATTGCCAAGAAATATTTGGTGAGAATGACTACCGTTTTGCTGATCAGAAAAATTAATGGATCGTAGAAAATTTCTAAGTACAGCAGCATTGGTACCATTTGCTGGCACCTTTTTACAATCTTGTGGGAATAGTATTATGAGATCTAAATATAAATTTGCAATTGCTACCTATTCGTACTGGCATTTTCGTGAACCAAAAGTTACTGTACAGGAAGTGATTGATCATGCAGCTAATCTTGGGGCTCATGGAGTGGATGTATTGCACGTGCAAATGGATAATGAAACGCAAGAATATTTAAAATCTCTTCGAGAGCGGGCAGAAAACAGCGGTGTAGAGTTAATTTGTTTATCGATTCATCAGGATTTTGTTGATCCTGACAAGATAGTGCGAGATAAAAATATTGAACACACTTTGCGCTGTATTGATATTGCCCATGAATTAGGTATTTCTTACATCAGGCTTAATTCTGGACGCTGGAATACAATAAAATCATTTGACGAACTCATGGCCAATCGCGGTATAGAGCCGATTCTTCCTGGTTTCACAGAAGATGATGGTTTTAACTGGTGTATTGAATCTATTACAGAATGCCTACCAGCCGCGGAAAAGGCTGGCGTTGTTTTGGCACTGGAAAATCACTGGGGACTCACTCGTACCCCAGAAGGCCTATTGCGGATCGTAAATGCTATTGGTTCTCCCTGGCTTGGCGTATTGATGGATACAGGCAATTTTCTAGAGGATCCCTATGGTAAGCTGGAACAGATCGCAGCCCAGGCTGTATTTGTCCAAGCCAAGACTTATTATGGTGGAGGGGAATGGTATACATTGGACCTGGATTATCCGCGTATCGCAAATATTCTCAAAAAGGTTAATTATCAAGGGTATATCTCACTAGAATTTGAAGGAAAAGAAGATGCCAATACAGGCGTCCCTAAGAGTTTGGAATTACTGCGTCAGGCTTTCAGTTAATACAGTTTTTGTTTCTTTTATTCTTTTTATCATTTGCGTTAAACTAATCAGTTTTTCTATCGTCACAGTGTAGACGCTGTATGCTTCTTCCACCTTACCCTGAATTAGGAAAAGCGTTTCCCAGTTTAATAAATCTCCAAATGTTTTATATGTTTCAGGGAACATAACGCATTCGTATAAGTCTGTTTCATCTTCAAAGGTCACGAATTCCATAGGTTGACGATTGCGGGTAGATGTGATCTTCCGAGTAATAGCTATGCCAGCTAGAGCAATGGTCTTTCCTTTGTACATATGGATATTCTTTGCTTTTTTTATATGCGTTCCCAAATACGGTAAATAATTTAGTAGTGGATGTTCTGATATGGGGAATCCGAAAGTTTCTATTTCCAGTTTTCGTTTCTCTTGACGGGACAAATTGCCTGTAAGTGTAGGAACTGTAAGTGGCTCTCTGCTTTCATTTTGCAGATAAAAGTGAGCTGCGCGAAAAGCAATGTCTTTATGTGTGATCTCTGGTTCCAGTTCTGCAAAACAACCAGCATTAGTCAATGCCATGGCATCAGATAGATCGATATCCACCCGAGCGAGAAAATCAGCAAGAGATACGAAATCACCGCTTTTTCGTTCATTGAGTATTGTATCAATTGCTTTGGCTTGCAGATTGCGAATAGCCATGAACCCCATGCGGATACGATCTTTTCGACCTCTATACTCTCGAAAACTATGATTGATCTGCGGTGGCATAATGTGAATACCAAATCTTCTCGCCTCACTCAGATAGGCGTAAGGACTATAAAAGCCACCCTGATTTGCAATTACGGCTGCTAGGAATTCCGCCGGGAAATGGGCTTTTAAGTAAGCGCAGGTAAAAGATAACATGGCATAAGATGCGGAATGAGGTTTGCAGAATGAATATCCAGAGAAAGATTGGATCATCTGCCATAATGTTTGTGCTAGTTTTTGGGTATATCCACGATTGACTACGCCGGATATAAATTTCCTTTTCCAGCGAGGAATTGCATGCCCTAATGACGGTTTGGAAATGACTTTACGAAGATAATCCGATTGGGCATAACTGAATCCGGCGATTTTTCGCGCCACCATGGATACTTGTTCTTCATAAACCATGATGCCGTAGCTTTCTGCCAGACATTCCAGATCCTGATGTAAAAGTTTCCAGGATTTCCCGTGAATTCGATCCAGCATCAAGTTAGTATAGCGGTTTGCCGCCGGTCGAATAATCGATGAATAAATTACTACATGCTCAAAATCAACTTTACCTGCTTTGGCTAATAATTGTCGGGTGGCGGGACTCTCAATGTAAAATACACCCATGGTGCGACCAGTCTTCATTAAATCTTTTGTCTTGGGATCACCTACTGGCTGAATTTTATGATAATCCATATATTTATTTCGGTAAAGGCCGACTTGTTTTAGTGTGTCACGTACTACCGCCAAAGATCGGTTACCCAGAATGTCAATTTTCAATAATCCGGAATCTTCGACCTGATCTTTTTCCCATTCCACAATCTGAACACCCTTGGGTGCCGTGAGGACAGGTACATATTTACGTATTTCATCTGGAACAATGATCACACCGCCAGGGTGCACTGAAGACACTCGAAAAGCACCTATAACTTTTTCACTATGTTTCAGTATTTCCATGATTGTATCGTCTAAATCAAGATTCTTGAATCGTTTATTGTTTCGCACCCATTTTACCAGTTCGGTCTGGCGGCTGTAATAACCAATCCGTTTGGTTATTACCTTAATTTCTTCTTCTGCCAGGCCATAGACCTTACTTACTTCGCGGATTGATGACCGAGGCTGCAAGAATACCTGGCTGGACACCATAGCACTCCGTTCGGTACTGTATTTGTTGAAAATATAATCCAGAATTTTATCCCGTTCGTCCCATGGGAAATCAATATCAATATCTGGCATATTCATTCGTTCTGGGTGAATAAAGCGTTCGAATTGCAGGTTGTAGCGCAGGGGGTCTACTTGTGTGATGTGCAAACAGTAGCTTACGACAGATGCTGCGCCAGATCCGCGGCCAATAGTGGAATCAGTTTGTTGAACAATATCTCTCACGATAAGGAAATAAGGTGCAAATCCTTTTTGTGTAATCAGGGATAGTTCATAGTTAATACGTTTTTTTAGTAATCTATTAATTTTACCGTAGCGTTCGTTGGCACCAGTTGTTACCAGATTACGCAGTGCCTTGTTCGCGCGATGGGTATTTTTCAATGACAATTCTGGGAAGATTGTATTGGTGTAGGTCCAATCCGTTTTACAGCGTTCAGCTAAGTATTGACTGTTATTGATAGCTGTCATACTGCTGGGAAATAGATCAATCATTTCTTTTTCCGATCGAAAAAAGTGCCTTTGATCTTTGGTTTCGTTAGGGGGTAATTGTGACAAGGTAGTATTCAGGTCGATTGTGCGGAGTATACGGTGGGTATAGTAATCTTCTTTACTTAGAAAGTACACATCGCCAGTAGCGATGATTTCCAATTGATATGCATTAGCCAGCGTTTGTGCTTCTGCTTCCGCGACGCTGGGCCGTAATTCCACAAATAAATGGCTGTTGGGTATGAATGTAGATAATAATTTTAGAACACTATCCTGGTGCGCTAAGATGAATAGTCCACTATGGAGTGATACAAGCAAGTTTGAAATTGATACATCTGGGTCATCGTGAATACAAGAAATGATCCGGCACATGTTTTCGTAACCAGTTTGATTTTCTGCAAGCAGGACAACATTGTCCATTGTTGTGATCAAATTGGTGCCGGCAATAGCTTTTATACCCTGTTCCTTGGCCAATTGTACAAAACGAATAAAGCCCCAAAGACCATTTACCTCTGTCAGCGCTATATGACTCATATGGAGTTCCTTGGTTCTGGTAATAAGTTTCATTAATGGAATAGTGCCGTGCATCTTCGAATATATCGAATGTGTATTTAGAGATGCGAACATGATGGTTAATCTTTATCTGGTGATGTTCAAGTGGGATGCTGATTGAATACTGCCAAACCCATATTTGATGCGCAGAGTATCCACGGCATTGGTCAATGATTGATCTTTTACACCTTTGTCCTTAAACAATATTAATTGGTTTGCGATTGGTTTCATATCGGTAGCATCGATAACAACAGTGCGGATACGGTTCCGCCGCCGGTTAGCTCTTTGTAGTAGATTCAAGCAAAGTGTATTTATTGTATGGTTATCATTCTGTGTAGCTGCACCTTTTTTATTAAGCTGGTATCCATCTGTGTAATGCACTGTTACAGTTATAGATCGTGCTACCTGTCGTTTGTATCGCAGGCGAAAAGCGACTTGTTCTGCCAAGTGTTTTGTCGCCGCTCGTAAAAGCTCTTCATCATTGGTGTCTTGTTTCAAAATGGTTTGTTCCACAATATGATCTTTTTGCGCAGGTGGTGTTACCATAGCTGTATCTTTTCCCAAGGCTTCCATGGCCAGTTTCGCATGATATTTCCGAAATAAAACTAGGCTAGCAGCCTCATTGGCTACGATAGTCTGAATGTGTTGTACTTCTTTCAAGTGTAAGAAGCGAACCAGTCTTTGTACTGATTGTTCTTGAACTGTAGGAAGCACCTCTGTTGTGAGTGGTGCCAGAAATTTTGGTTCATCTCCGACGTTGACCTTGTGGATTTTGTCTGGGATTACCGCTGTAGTAATATAGCTGATCAGTTTATTGGCACTGATACCAATTTGTCCGGCTAGTCCCGTTTTGCCATGGATATCATTAGATATATGATAACCAGCTTGCATTTTAGTATGGTGGATCGCTTCCATGCCACTCATGTCCAGATAATATTGGCCGAATATAGTTGGCTCTACCAGGGGTGAATAGTTTGTAACAATGCCTGTAACGTAATGGTTCATCCGGGCATACAGTGTACTGTTATAAGGCATGAGTAATGCACTGTGACTGATCTTGCGTGCCAAAGAGACTTTCATCCCTTGAGATAAGCCTTCTGATTTTGCTTCTTTTGATAAGGCTATAATCGTACCATTTTGATGGTGCGATGATATTACGGCAATGGGTCGGGTACGCAGACTGGCGTCCAAGATGCGCTCAGCTTGCACTTCAAAGTTTTGCAGCCGGATATGAAAAACGGAGCGTTCCATAATTTGTGGATTTGATTATCGAGATTGGTGAATGACATGAGTTACAATGCCCCAGATTTGAAAATCATTACTTTCGTCTACTGCTATTGGCAGATAATTTGGATTTTCCGGTAGAAGTAAAACGGCACCATTTTGTAATTGCAGTCGCTTGACAGTGAATTCACCATCAACAATACAGATCGCAATATCGCTGTCTTTTGGATCGAGTGATCGATCTACAATCAACAGATCGCCATCATAGATAGTAGCACCCATCATAGAATCGCCCTTGACGCGGACGGAAAAGGTAGTGGTAGGATTCTTGACCAAATGTTGGTTTAGATTCAAACGCATGGCCACATGGTCATCTGCCAAAGCAGGGATACCCGCCGCTACACTCGATTCAAAAAAGGGTATAGTTATATCATCGCTTATAATCACAGGGTTTATGATCAAGGCCCTTTTCCCAGAGTAACCTTTGCTCCGATCCAGCACACCAGCCCGTTCCAGTTCTTTCACGTACCAGTTTACTGTACCAGGAGATTTGATATGTAACCCATCCATTATCTCGGCGAAGGTTGGTGAGTAACCATGGGTATCAATGAAGGTTTGTATAAAGTTAACAAACCGTTGTTTTTTTGGTGATAAATATGCTCTCATTGTATATGTCCTTATTCGTAACTAGTAAATTACTCGTAAATAATTTACGCTATAAGCAAGTGCTTGTGGTAGAAATTTTTACGAAATTAGGCGTGTGATAAAAGGATCATGTACATGACGGGTACTGTTAAAGAATATGATCAGAATCGTGGATTTGGATTTATAACTGGCGATGATGGCGATGATTATTTTGTTCATGTATCTGGTTTAGGGC
>Ga0208764_10002248_pt1 | contig 12194 bp, 9 predicted proteins | sample ETNtaG_18_FD_185762 | JGI IMG/M metagenome (GOLD analysis project Ga0208764, IMG submission 185762) | Marine microbial and viral communities from oxygen minimum zone, Eastern Pacific Ocean - ETNP201302SV91 (SPAdes) (version 2) | ecosystem: Environmental > Aquatic > Marine > Oceanic ... | reverse complement strand
AGATAAAACAATTCTTTTGTTCGTTGATCTGATTGAGTATATTTTCATTGAAGAAATTTTCCAGTAGATCGGCCTTATCCAGTAAGAATTTTCGTATTTATTTTTCAGGCAATATCTTGTCTGTTTTAGGAGTCTGGGTACAGCGTTTGTCTCTTGGGTGGCATGCTTGGGAGTTAAGTGAGTCAGCTTTAATTGTGGGTTTGGTGGCCGCGGCCCAATATATACCATTACTTCTGTTGACACCTTTTTTTGGTGTATTTGCTGATCAATTTAAACCCAGATCCAGCGCAATCATCATGCACGTAATACTTATGTTAGTTGCGTTTATATTAAGTTTTTTGACGTTTGTCGATGTTATGGATGTTACTTACCTGATCGCTCTATCTTTGCTTTATGGTATTGCAAATAGCGCTTATTCACCGGTCCGTTTGGCTTTGATTCCAGTTTTAGTCTCTTCAAATCAATTATCAAGCGCCGTAGCGATCACCTCAGCAGGATTTAATTTATCAAGATTTTTGGGCCCAGGAATCGCTGGTTTTATAGTCACTTTTTATGGTTTAGGATTTGCGTATTTAGTTAATGCTGTCACATTCATTCCGGTCATAATTTCATTGGCTTTGATCAAGGTGGTCAAAGACAAGAAGAAACGTGATCTAAACGAGAGTTATTTCCAAAAATTATATGAAGGATTTAGATATACACTCAATCATGATTTGATTAGGAGTGTCATCTTGATTGCAGGTATAAGCAGTTTCTTCGGGAGAGGGCTTATTGAATTATTACCAGTATTTGCCGCCGTCATTTTTGAGGGTGGCAGTGATACTCTGGCTTTATTAATGGCTGCATCAGGTTTTGGCGCGGTAGTGGCAAGTTTTATTTATATGTCAGGCGTACTTGACCAAAAATTAAGCAAAGCTGTTTTGTATGGAGGTTTTGGTATGACCTTGTCTTGCTTGTGCTTTGCCATGACTGAATCTTTATTTTTTGGAGTAATTGTGGTGTCTTTTGTTGGTTTTTTTATCACTTTTGTTGCAGTTGGTTCTCAATCAGAGGTGCAAATGAGAGTGGCTGATGAGCTGCGAGGTCGGGTTTCAAGTTTATGGACAATCGTTGTATTAGGTGGGCCCGCACTCGGTAGCCTTTTTGCTGGGATATTGGTAGGTGAGTTAGGCATTAGGTTAACAGCGATACTTTTTTCACTGATTTGTTTATCTTTATTATTCTATATCCAATTTAGTAGAGCTAAAAAGAAAGATACTTAAGGTTACTGCTAGTCACCGTGAACAATACCTGCAGCAATTCCTATTTCCGGAGCAACACTGTAAAAATCAAGGCTAGGGCTTTCTCCACCTGCAGATTGATGAGCCGATGCTGCAGCGATCCATGTCTGCAGTTCCATTGAACCAATACCCGCTTCTTCAACGAGTTGATGTTGATCCCATTTGTCAAATTGATCAAGCTTTGATTTAGTTAGAACCTCCAAAAAGCGCTTATCTGCTTCTTCGTTTAATCTCATGTCTGCCGCCGTTCTTTCCCCTCGTACGATCATTTCTGCACCTTCAAGATGCATATCTTCTAGGCGTTTGATCCATTCTTCTGAGGAGAGGGATGAAGCATCATCGCCTCCAGATTTCTGCCAAGCTGTGACTTCAGCTGGACCATCATCAATTTCTGGATAATAGCGTCTAGGATGATGGGACATTCCACCTGAAGCTAAAAGTAACACTCTTTTATTTGTAGATTTTGCATAGCGACCAATCGCTTCTCCCATTAATCGGGTTCGACGAAAAGGCACAAACGGCTCACAAATACAGTTAATGAAAATTGGAATCACTGGTTTTTCGGTCAGACTGCCGCACATTTCATGAATCGTTTGTGAGAATGCATGATCAATTGTCATATTGTTTGAAGTCGCTGGGTCAATATCGTTATTCCGTAAAAAATTAATGACATCAATCGCTGCATCTGATGGTACATTCAAGTCACCGGAGAAACCGCCAATATCTTCAGTTGCCGTCGCTGAAATACCAACGCAAAATGCTGGCATGAGGTTCAAAAAGAAGCCATTAAAGTGGTCTGAACCAAAAGCAATCACTAATTCTGGGTCGAAATTTTTAACTGCTTCTGCACGATCTTTGTATGCTTGTTGCAGAGCATCCCAATCTTTTGGTTCTTGTGCATAACAATGTAGAAGCGGACTATGCGAGGCGCACACAAGTGAGGTAGTCATATTTTATTTCTTTTTTTAATTTTAATTAAGGTTATTTTGGAACAAAGAATACAATTAGGCAATATCTTCAGAGTATAATCTCATTATGAATCATTCTAGTTTTTGGCTGAAGTCTAATAAGAAAGTTCTGTGTTTTTGTTTGTCAGTTGCTTCAATAATACTTATGGAGGTAGTGTTTGCACACGGTGTCGCTGGGAAAGATGCGGCCTATCTTCAGCAAAATAATGGCTTAGCTTTATCCGTCTTTACTTATTTGGGCGCAAAGCACATGGTTACCGGTTACGATCATCTGTTGTATTTGTGTGGCGTTATTTTCTTCTTGAATCGGCTAAAAGATGTTGCTCTATTTGTCTCTTTGTTTGCAATAGGGCATAGCATTACCCTTCTTTGGGGTGTGCTCGGTGGTGTATATGTCAATCCATATATAGTTGATGCCATTATTGGTTTATCGGTGGTTTATAAGGCATTGGAAAATCTGGATGGGTTAAAACAGATATTAAGATATCCACCTGATCCTAAGATTGCGGTTTTTTGTTTTGGGTTGGTGCACGGTTTGGGTTTGTCAACAAAGTTGCAGGACTTTTCCCTATCAGAGGATGGACTGATAGCGAATATAATTGCCTTTAATGTTGGCGTTGAGATTGGCCAATTAATTGCATTAATTTGCGCGCTCTTTTTGATAAATGCGTGGCGTATACAGGGTGGGTTTTATCGGCATTCTAGATCATTTAACTTCGTCTTAATTTTTTTAGGACTCTTGTTGGCAGTTTATCAGGTATCTGCTTATTACTTATCAGTTGGCAGTTAACATTTCTTTTCAAAAAAAATCTTATCAATATCTTTTGTGCATGATGATTTGTGCGAATGTTTTTGCTCAATCTGAGAATGACGAACTCAATGAAATTATTGTCTGGGGCAGAGAGTCCGATTTAATCGGTCTGACCGATTCGGCTTCCGAAGGCATAATTGGAAAAGAAGATTTAGAAGATCGTCCTTTATATAGAGTCGGTGAGTTATTTGAATATATCCCCGGAATGATTGCTGTTGCTCATAGTGGCGGCGGTAAAGCCAATCAATATTTTTTAAGAGGTATTAACCTCGATCACGGTTCAGATTTTGCTATGAATTTTGAAGGCATGCCGGTCAACCTGAAAAGTCATGCACATGGAAATGGGTATCTGGATGCGCATTTTATTGTGCCTGAGCTGATAAAAACCATGTCTTATACAAAAGGAACGCATTTGGCTGAGATGGGCGATTTTTCTTCTGTTGGATCAGTGACATTTGAAACTGTGGATCATTTAGATGAGGGTGTAGCGAAATTGACCTTGGGGAGTCACGATTATCGACGCTTGATGGCGGCTGATTCTTGGAGTACGGGTACTGGTGAATTGCTATTGGGAGCTGAAATTAAAAATTACGATGGTCCTTGGATAACGCCTGAAGATACTCAATTATTTAATGGATTTGTTAAGTACACATCCACGATCATGGGCGTGCATTCTGAAACAATCGCAACTTTCTTTAGTAATAAATGGAATGCCACAGATCAAATTCCTTTGAGAACATTTAAATCCAAATCGATAAGTCGTTATGGAGCGATTGATCCATTCCAGGGAGGTAAAACCCACCGATTTAACTTCATTTCAAATCTAACTGGCAAAGACACAAATTTTACTGGTTATCTCTCTAACTATTCTTTGAATTTGTTTGCCAATCCAACTTATTTCTTAAATGATGCAGTCAATGGCGATCAAATAGAGCAGGAGGATGATCGTTGGATTGTCGGGGGAAAAATAGTTCGAGAGATGACAGTTGATTTTTTTAATAGGAAGAACAATCTTAATGTGGGAGTCGAATTCCAATACGACACCATCAATGATTTGAACTTATTTAGCACCAAAGCAAGAAATAGGCTTAGCTCGATTAGGGAAGATGAAATCAAGGAATTCAGTTTGGGCATGCATTTTAAGATTGAAACAAATTGGAATGAGCGTCTTAGGTCATTTATTGGTTATCGTATGGATCACTATTCTTGGGATGTGTCTGCGAAAAGAATAGAAAACTCTGGCAAGAGTGCAGACACATTATTTAGCCCGAAGCTTGATATTGTCTATTTATTAAACAACGACTGGGAATTTACTTTTAATTACGGTCAGGGTTTTCACAGCAACGATGTGCGTGCAGCTGAATTAAGTGTTGATCCTATTTCTGGTGAAAATGTAACTCCATATGATGCACTGATCTCAACCAAAGGTTGGGATATTGGTTTTCGAGGTAATTTTAACGAAAGACTGAGGGCTTCATTCTCTTATTTTTACCTAGACATGGACTCTGCTTTATTATTTGTTGGTGATACGGGAACCACAGAACCGGCTGGTGGCATTCATGTAACTGGAGTTGAAGGCGCTATTTATTGGATACCAAAGGACAATATTGTTATCGATATGACCGTAGCAAAAAATAAAGCAAAAATGTCAGGATTACCTAAAAATAAAAATTTTGTACCCGATGCGCATGATTTTGTTGCATCATTGGCAGCTATTTTATATTTCCGCAGTGACGCCAATGCTTCTATAAAATTACGTCACTTTGGAGACGCTCCTCTTGTAGAGGATAAATCGAGATCTAAGGAGGCATCAACCATTTTAAATATGAGTGTGGAATATCCATTTAAGGACATTATTATTGAACTAGACGTATTTAATATTTTGGATAAAAAGGCAAATGACATCGAATATTTTTATGAGAGTAAATTGATGAATGAGGGAAGTGGGGTAGGGGATTATCACTTTCACCCAAGTAATGGAAGAGAATATAGATTGACATTAAGTTATAATTTTTAATGTTATTAAGACAAAGATATTGAATGTATAAAGCAACTAAACAGAGGAAAATTTTTTTATGTCAATGATTAATAAAGTAATTGGGATCTTATTAGGTGCTACATTGGTGATGGTATTATTTGTTTTGCCTGCTGAATATGGAATTGATCCGACGGGCATTGGCGGAAAACTCGGGTTGCTTGAATTATCGGAAGGCCCTGAAAGTAATGTTGTTGAAGAAATTGAGGTAAGAGTTATAGAGGGCAGTTATCCTGCTATTCCTGAGGAATTTGATTCTTGGTATCCAGACACGCTTGGCGAACCATTCTCAAAAACACACAATAATGTATTTTCTTCTGAACAAATAATTGTTGATCTTCAAAGTGGAGAGCAAGTTGAATATAAGGCAGTTATGCAACAAGGTGATGTAATTATTTATTCATGGTCTATTGATAAAGGCATCGTTTATACTGATTTTCACGCTGATCCAAGCGAGAATACAGAGCAGTATCCTGATGAATATTTTATCCGCTACCGTGAAAGTGAGACGGCAAGTAGTAGCGGTTCAATGGTTGCACCTTTTTCCGGGAATCATGGTTGGTATTGGCTTAATATTGAGGAGCACTCGATTCAGATAACATTAGATGTTGCGGGATTTTATTCTGAAATCAAAGAGCTTGGACGGTCATTTCAATAAAGTTAGATTCTTGCATGCATTATGGATATCGACCGTAGCCAATGTCTTTATCGATAATAGCGACACCATTTTCTTCTGCATAATTCGACCAATCGGCAATTAATTCTCTAAGAAGATCTCCATTATGTTTTGAGATATCAGTAGATTCTGTCGGATCTTTTTCGGTATCAAAAAGCTCCCATTTGCCACTTCCTTCAGGTGGCCAAGTCAACACAGCCTTATATTTACCTTTTATCAATGCTCGGTTTCCATATAACTCCCAACCTATCGGTTGATTATTATGGATTGAATCAGATTTATTGGTAAGAAAATTGAGGGCGGAACGACCTGACATTGGCAGTATGCCTTCTTTGGTAAGATTAGGGTAGACCACGTTTGCCATTTCTAAGATCGTCGGTGCAATATCCATCACAGTCATTACAGAATTTTTTTTGCTATTTTTAAATCGATCTTTGGTGCTAAAAAAGATAGCAGGTGATTTTATGCCGCCTTGAGTGGTATAAGATTTGTAGATTTTATAGGGCGATACCATTGCCTGGGCCCAACCTGCACCTAACCAGACATAAGAATCTCTTTTGCCCATATTCTCGATACGGTTGTCAAATGTTGCAGGTATCCAATGTTTATTGTCACCCATTTCATTGATTGCATTTCCTTCTGCACCATTATCAGAAACAAAAATAATAATCGTTTCTCTATCGATATTCTTATTTACATAATCAATAACTCTACCGATGTGATAATCCATCAATTCAATCATGGCTGCGTGAAGTTCAATTCTTTTTAATTCTATTTGCTTTTGGTGTACGGAAATATTATTCCAATTTCTAACGACTCGATTAATGGGCGGTAATATAGTGTCAGTTGGTAATATCCCAAGTTCTTTTTGACGTTCGAAACGTGTCTTACGAATTTCTTCCCAGCCAGAGTCATACACCCCTTTATATCTATCTATCCAATCGTCAGGAACATGCAGAGGCCAGTGAGGCGCCGTGTATGCAAGGTATGCAAAGAAAGGGTTCCCATCATTCGGTTTATTTTCAATGTAATTTAATATTTTATTTGTATAGTCTTTTGAAGAGTAGAAATCATCTGGAAGTTCTTCTAAGCTTCTGCCATCTTCATAGTAAGTGGCAATTGGTTGGCCAGAGAAGGTTCCTCTTGCATCAGAAAAATGACTTGCACCACCGTCAGCGATACCAAAATATCGATCAAAACCTTGGTCGGTGGGTAATTTTCCACTTGATTTGCCTAAATGCCATTTGCCAGTCATGTAGGTATGATAGCCAGCTTCATTGAGAATTTTAGGAAATGGAATCACAGCATCGTTTAGGTATCCTTCGTAACCAGGTCGTCCTCTTAATTCTGGCAATCTTTGCAAAGCTGCTGAATTTGTCCCCAGTCCAGCTCGATGATTGTCTACTCCGGTCATTAACATGGCCCGGGTCGGACCACACGTGGGAGCGGTGTGATAGTTGGTTAATTGAATACCTCGTTTGGCGATAAGATCCAGATTGGGTGTTTTTATTTCGCTACCGAAAATTCCAAGATCCGAGTAACCCAAATCGTCTGCAACGATTAATATGATGTTCGGTTGTTCGTCAGCAATGGCGTTATGATTATAAAAAAGATTTAAGCACAGATTGAGTAAAATAATTATTGTGCTCTCTTTTTTTATAAATACCATGGAATTAATTCCCTTTATGTTGTTTTTTTTGATTATACTTTATTTCATATGACATAAATATTGTTATCCGTAACTGGATATTTATAATAAATGAATAGCAATCGAGTATGTATTTAGCGTGATTCGATAGCAAATAGATTGATTAAATAAAATTTAGGAGGTTAGTAATGTCTGATTATGGGCTTATAATAAACGGCCAGAAAGTTTCTTCTGACAATACATTTTCTGTTATTAATCCGGCCAACGAAGAAGTGTTGGCTGAATGTCCAATTGCCTCAAAAGCACAGCTTGATGAGGCAGTAGATGCGGCAGCAGAAGCATATAAAACATGGTCGAAAGTTGCCGACGAAGAGAGGGCTGCAGTGTGCGGTAAGATTTCAGAGGCCATCGGTTCCCATTCTGAAGAGTTGGCAAAACTTTTAACTCAGGAACAAGGAAAACCTCTTGAGGGGGCTGGTTCACGTTTTGAGCTTGGAGGAGCTGCCGGTTGGGCAGGTTATACAAGTACTTTAAAACTTCCAGACAAGGTAATTGTGGATGATGAGAATGCAAAAATAGTACAAACGAGGAAACCGATTGGTGTTGTGGGTTCGATTCTTCCTTGGAATTGGCCTCTTATGATTGCGGTTTGGCATATTGTGCCTGCCATTAGGGCGGGTAACACAGTTGTCATGAAACCTTCACCTTATACTCCGTTGAGCTCTTTGAGATTGGCTGAAATTGTCAGCGCTGTGTTACCACCAGGTGTATTAAATTGTGTTACTGGCGAGGATGAACTAGGACAATGGATGACTGAACATCCAAATATACAAAAAATTATATTTACTGGGTCTATTCCAACTGGCAAGAAGGTAATGAGTAGCTCTTCAGCCACCTTAAAAAGATTAACATTGGAATTGGGGGGCAATGATGCAGGAATTGTATTGGATGATGTTGATCCTGCGGTTGTTGCTCAAGATATAATACAAGGGGCTTTTTTAAATAATGGTCAAACTTGTGCCGCACTCAAGAGATTGTATGTGCATGAATCCATTCATGATGAGCTGTGTGAAAAATTATCTGAAGCCGCGTCGGGCATCCCAATGGGTGATGGATTGGATGAGAGTAACTTACAGGGGCCGATTCAAAATAAAATGCAATACGATAAGGTTGTTGATCTATTTGAGGATGCTAAGAAACAAGGCGGCCGTGTTCTTTGTGGAGGAGATATCCCAGACGAACCTGGCTATTTTATGCCTTACACCTTAGTTGCAGATGTGACGGATGGAATGCGTATTGTTGATGAAGAGCAATTTGGGCCGTTATTACCCATAATTAAATACTCAGATCTTGATGACGCAATAAACCGAGCTAATGCCCTTGAGACCGGCCTAGGCGGATCAATTTGGTCATCCGATCTTAATCGTGCAGCAGATGTTGCAAGTCGATTGGAGTGTGGTACTGCATGGGTAAATGGTCACGGCGGAATAGCACCTAATGTTCCTTTTGGCGGTGTCAAATGCTCTGGAATTGGCGTTGAATTCGCTGAAGAAGGTTTGCATGAATACACCAATATCCAGATTGTTAATGTCGCAAAGGCTTGATTAAATGACCAATATCTTATCCCGGATAGGTCCGGGAATGATGCTTGCTGCTGTTGGTGTAGGCGTTTCTCATTTGGTCTATTCAACACAAGCAGGGGCCGATTATGGGCTTTCTCTGTTGTGGTTGATTATTGCAGTAACATTAATTAAGTATCCAGCATTTCGTTTTGCAGTTGACTATGCCAATGCAACTGGTGAAAGCCTGGTTAGGGCTTATGGAGAAATAAGCAAATTGGCGCTTGTTTGGCTGATGGCAGGTTTTGTCGTGGATACCTTTATTGCTACCAGTGCCGTAGCAATGGTCACTGCAGGGTTGTTTATCAATATATTTGATGTCTCTTATTCGGCCCCTCAAGTAGCCATAGGAATTACTTTATTTTCAGCGATTATTTTAATGAATGGTCAATATGCAAAAGCGGAAAATATAGTTCGGTCATTAGTACTAGTCTTTTCGCTCCTCACTTTAGCAGCTGTATTATTTGCATTACCTCTCCTTGGAAGTAACGACAGACCAATATTTGCAGATATTGATATTAATTTGGAATTGTCTTTATTTGTTATAGCTGTTGCTGGCTGGATGCCAATGCCCACCAATGGTGCCGTTTTGTTTTCTAAATGGGTTTGCGAGAAAAGAAAGTTGAATGCAGCTGAATTTAAAGATGAGGTGGCTGTCAGGGATTTTAAAATTGGTTATTTTTTAACATTGTTTCTGGCTGTTTGTTTTGTGGTGATGGGTACTGCAGTTCTGTTTAAAACAGGTAGGTCTGTCCCAGTTACTCCACCTGAATTTGCTTCTGAATTGTTTCGTGTTTTCACTGAAACGATTGGCCAGTGGTCCTATCCAATCATTGCCAGTGCAGGGTTGGCAGTAATGTGGTCGACGCTGATTGCTCTGATGGATGTCATGCCGCGTTTAACGGATAGGTTATCAGGCATTATGACTGGAAGACAAAAAGATTTGCCTGATCGTTACAAGTTATTTTCAGCTATTCAAGTGACTGGAATTGTAATAATTTTATTATTTTTATTGAGCAGCTTTAAAGCCTTCCTTTATTTCGCAACCAGTGTGGGATTAATTGCGGCACCAACCATTGGCTATTATAATTACAAAGCAATAACCTCATCAAAAATACCAGAAAAATATCGGCCTAAACCTTCTTTGGTTATTTGGAATTGGGCTTGTATTGTTATCATGACAATGTTTGCAATAGGTTTTGTGTATACAAGGATCGCAGTGTGAGTAAATTAGAAAAAATGTCCGGAGGCAAAGCCATGGTTATGGCCGCAAAGGCCAATGGCATTGATACGGTTTTTGGCCTCCCAGGTGCTCAGACGTATCCAATATTTGATGCGTTATATAATTTACCTGAGATCAAGACAATAATTCCTCGTCATGAACAAGGCGCTGCTTATATGGCTTACGGTTACTCCAAAGCTACGGGCAAGCCTGGGGCATTTTCTGTGGTTCCAGGCCCAGGAGTGTTAAATACGACAGCCGCATTATGCACTGCAGCTGGAGGCAATGTGCCGCTATTATGTATGACAGGTCAAGTGCCTGCTGAGTTTTTAGGTAAGGGCAGAGGTCATCTGCATGAATTATCCAGCCAAACAGATACTTTAGAAACCATAATAAAATATGCAGGACATATTGCTGACCCAAGTGAGACATCATCTTTTATGAATGAGGCTTTTCGAATTATGCAAAGTGGTCGTCCTGGGCCAGTATCGGTTGAGATGTGTTGGGACACAATGGCTCAACAATGGGACGTTGAGATGATGCCCGGCAATGATGTCATTGATAAACCGGAGCTAGATAAGGATGCCATTAATGATGCAGCAGACATTATAGCAAAATCAAAAAATATCATGATTATGTGCGGATCCGGCGCTCAACATGCCAGTAAGGAAATTAGACAATTTTCTGAATTGTTAGGCGCGGCAACGACTTCTTTGAGAAGTGGGCGAGGTGTAGTCAGTGAAGACAGTGATGTCGGTGTATCGTCAGCTGCCGCGAGGAAACTGTGGGATGATACCGACCTTCTGATTGGAATTGGTTCTCGTCTGGAGCTGCAGTATATGCGTTGGCTATCAATGATGAAGTATTACGATCGCTCACCTCCTGGATGGAGGGGCTCGGTCACTCCAAATGCACCAAAATTAATTAGGATTGATATTGATCCCGAAGAAATGGTTCGGTTGAAACCTGATGTTGGAATTATTGCTGATTCGGTTGATGCTGTTACCGCTTTAATAAATAAAGTGAATAAAAAGGGTTTTAAGAAAGGAGATTTAGATAGGATTGCAGCAACTAAAACAAGAATGAGAACCGCGATAGAAACAATTCAACCACAAGTATCCTATTTAGATGTTATTCGAGATGTATTACCCAGAGATGGTTACTTTGTAGAGGAGCTATGTCAAGCTGGTTTTACTTCCTATTATGGATTTCCTGTATACGAACCAAGAACTTATGTTTCATCAGGTTACCAAGGGACATTGGGTTTTGGTTTTCCTACCGCAATGGGCGTTAAAGCAGCCATGCCGGAAAAATCAGTTGTCTCAATTATTGGTGATGGTGGATTTATGTTTGCAATGCCAGAGCTTGCAACAGCAGTTCAGCATAATATTGGTGTTGTCACTGTAGTATTTAATAACAATTCTTTTGGGAATGTACGAAGAGATCAAAAAGACCGATTCCAATCCCATATTATTGGAGCCGATCTAACAAATCCCGACTTTCTTAAGATAGCTGATTCATTTGGAGTAGAGGGTTATCGGGTAGCTTCTCCAAAAGAATTTAAACCGGCGTTGATTAAAGCAATCGACCAAGATCAACCTGCAATAATAGAAGTGCAGATTGAAAAGGACTCTGAAACAAACCCATGGAAATATATTCATGGTTAGATTGATGTAAATAGCTTCAATTTCTGAATTGATTGCATTCAACTAGGAGGGTAAATTGAGCGGTAAGATTTCAAGAAGAGATTTTTTAAATGGCACTCAGATAGCCATTGGGACGTCCATGTTATCCCCTTTTCAAAGTGTGTTAGGGTCAGCTAATTCAGATTTCTCTCTAGCAGATGATTATTATCCACCTTCATTGACCGGCTTGAGGGGCAGTCATGATGGTTCTTGGGAAGTCATGCATTCTAGAGTGCTTGGAAAGAAATGG
>Ga0208764_10002245_pt1 | contig 12197 bp, 9 predicted proteins | sample ETNtaG_18_FD_185762 | JGI IMG/M metagenome (GOLD analysis project Ga0208764, IMG submission 185762) | Marine microbial and viral communities from oxygen minimum zone, Eastern Pacific Ocean - ETNP201302SV91 (SPAdes) (version 2) | ecosystem: Environmental > Aquatic > Marine > Oceanic ... | reverse complement strand
TTGTGAATGGAGACCTACTGGATCAGATGTCCTTAATAGACGCTGTTAAGGAACACAACCCCGATGAAGTTTATAATCTTGCAGCGCAATCCTTTGTCCAAACATCTTTCGGCCAACCAGTCCTTACCGGCGAAACCACTGCATTAAGTGTTACGCGAATACTTGACGCTATCCGGAATGTAGATCCAACTACACGTTTTTACCAAGCAAGTTCCAGCGAGATGTTTGGAAAAGTAGCAGAGGTCCCGCAAAACGAAGACACTCCTTTTTACCCAAGAAGCCCCTATGGGGTTGCGAAAGTTTATGGACATTGGATCACTGTGAATTACCGCGAAAGCTACAACCTCCATGCTTCTAGTGGCATCCTATTCAACCACGAAAGCCCGAGGCGCGGGTTAGAGTTCGTAACACGAAAAATAAGCTACGGAGCTGCTTCCATTAAATTAGGGCTTGAGAAAAAACTGGCTCTCGGCAATCTTGATGCAAAGAGAGACTGGGGTTTTGCTGGAGATTATGTTGAAGCCATGTGGTTGATGCTCCAGGAAGATTCTCCTGATGATTATGTGATCTGCACTGGAGAGACCCACAGCGTTAGAGAATTCTGCCAAGTAGCTTTCGGCCATCTAGGACTGTCTTATGAAGACCATGTAGAAGTCAATGAGAAATTCTTTCGACCTGCGGAGGTTGACCTTCTTGTAGGCGACTATTCAAAAGCCTCCACGAAACTCCGCTGGACGCCAAGAACCACTTTCGAGGAACTCGTTACGATGATGGTTGATGCCGACATGGCCCTACTCGAGGGAAGACTCAAAGGGCTAGCGTGAACTCAGCCAAAAACAAAAAAGTGGTCGTCTTGTCTGGAGGGGTCGGAGCTGCAAAACTTTTGAAGGGGCTTACTAGAGTAATCGACCCAACTGACATAACTGCAATAGTAAATGTTGCTGATGATACGCAACTTCATGGATTACATATCTCTCCTGACCTCGACACAATTACCTACACCCTTGCAGGCGAAATAGATACCCAAAAGGGATGGGGGCTACAAAATGAAAGCTGGAATGCAATGGAGATGCTTTCCCGCTATGGCGGTGTTGACTGGTTCCAGCTGGGCGATAGAGACCTTGGGACCCACATGTACAGAACCTACCGGATCCACCAAGGAGCTTCCCTCTCAACCATCGCAGAAGAAATAGCTACAGGTCTGAATGTTAAGGTAAATCTCCTACCAGCAAGCGATGACCCAATAAATACAATCATTACAACACCAAAAGCAGGAGAGATAGAATTCCAAGAATACTTTGTTCGCTATCAACACAACCTCGAAATTTCAAACGTTAACTTTAAAGGAATCAAAAACGCACAACCTGCTCCGAAAGTAATCGATGCAATAATGACTGCATCAGCAATAATCATTGCTCCATCTAACCCAATCGTCTCCATAGGGCCAGTACTTGCCGTTCCGGGCATCTCTGAAGCGTTAGACAAGAGAAGAGAGCTCTGCGTAGCTGTGTCTGGGATTATCAACGGGAAAGCACTAAAAGGGCCCGCAGATAGAATGCTCTTCGACCTAGGGCATGATGTATCTCCACTCGGCATTGCAAAAATTTACAAAAAGGTAGCATCGAAAATTGTGATTGATACTTCTGATGCTCAATATATCGATGAACTAGAAAACCTTGGATTCCGATGTTTAGCGACTGATACTGTGATGACAAATGAGAAAAAGTCTGAGACATTGTGCTCGACCATACTTTCCACTTTTTTCCCGGAGGTTATAAAGTAATGCATCTTGAAATTCTTCCAATAGAAGGACTCCCACAAATAAAACCAGGAGATGACCTGATCGCTTTGTTAGGAGAATGTGATCAGATCCAATCTTCAGATATTCTTGTTGTCACACAGAAGATCATTTCCAAAGCTGAAAATCAGCTGGTTGACATTGATCCCAACGATCCGCTTAGCCATAAACCTCTTGTCGAAAAGGAATCTGTTCGAATTCTCCGCAGAAGAGGTGACCTAATTATCAGCGAGACCAAACATGGATTTGTGTGCGCTAATGCAGGCATTGACCTATCTAATGTAGAAAGAGGGCAAGCTGCCCTTCTCCCAGAAGATAGCGACCGCTCAGCTCTTCGATTAAGAGATGGCCTTAAAGGAAGATACAACCTCGATGTGGCTATTATCATTTCGGATACATTCGGGAGGCCATGGAGACGAGGATTAACCGACGTGGCTATAGGATCAGCTGGGATCTCTCCAATTCTTGATCTCCGCGGAGAACAAGATGCTTTAGGCAGAGAGATGCAAGTAACTGAAGTTGCTTTAGTTGATGAACTCGCTAGTGCTGCAGAGCTTGTGATGGGGAAGTCGTCTGGAATACCTGTTGCAATCATCCGAGGAGGTGACTCTGAATGGTTTGGTTCTGGAAATGTGAGAGAAAATCTTCTTAGAGACCCGAACGATGACCTATTCAGGTGAAACTAGCTATTCGATTCCCAATTCCTTGTTGATTCTGGTACTTGAGTCTCTCTTTGTAGCGCCCCCAACCCCAAAAACCATCTCGACGTTATTCTCTTTACATACATCTGTTTCAGGTATATCTGAAGGCTGATTACGATCTCCACCATTGCCAAATATCAAGCCGTAGTCTTGGTTTGCAAGGGCAATAGTTGCAATAGTTTTCTTAACTGATGCATCATCATCGATAGCTATGCAAGCATCATCAACAATTGATAGCGCTTTCACGATCCTTAATCTATCTTCCTCTGAAAGGATTATCTTCCCTTTTTTCTGTCTTTGCTGTAAATCATTATTCACGATAACTACAAGACGATCCCCTAACTTCGCTCCAGCTTCCAAGTAATCTAGATGGCCGCAATGTAGCGGGCTGAAATATCCGCTTAGGATAACAAGCGTCTGGTTTTCCATTTAGTGCTCCCGGATGTGATAGAAAAGAGCCAGTCGAAAGTCCATAGAGAAGTTACTCTTCTTCGGCTCCAAAGTCTTGTGGGCCGGGGATATCTGATGTATTTGGTCGTGTAATAACATCGCGGGACTGTCCTGTAACTCCTTCAAGAATTTCCACCCTGTCAGGAATCGGAATATCTGCCCCCAAGGGTGCTCTCGCGATTGTAAACGCTTCTAGGTCAGCCAAAAATCGAACATCTCCCAAATTATCAATATAAATTTTCTCTGGTTCCCCACCTTCTAAAGCATTGGCCCATCTGACTACCTGAATAACTGATGCTTCTCCACCGCAATCCACCCCAGCTTCCAAGGACTGATTTCCTGGCAAAACTAATTCTTCTTTACCTATCTCTGCACCCATAGCTTTTAAGAACACGCTTAGCGTCGCTTGCTTTCCAGTGACAGAAGATGTAAATGGATGAATATGTATTAATCCATCCTGATGAGAATGGATTCCCTCAGGGTCATATTCACTTTGGAACACAGGAAGGAATGAATCAGAAACACAGTCATATACCCCGTATGCAGCATGCCAATGATCTTGAAGCGTTGGCGTTACTTCAGCATCACGGGTCGCCCTAGCAAATATAACGAGCCCTAAGCCCAGAACAATAACAAGTGCTACCGCAGACGGAAACCCTAGAGCGCGACGCTCACTCGGGCCAGAAGTTGCTCCTGCCCGCTCAGCTCGCGCAATCTTCTTTGCGGATGATGCCTTTCCCATGTCCAAATACGGTAGTGGACCAAGACGGAAATATGGCACACCAACGAAGGGTTCTTTTAAAAAAAGGACAAAAAAGGAGTATTTTCGTTACTTTTTACCCAATTCGAGCTAACAACCGCGTATCTGTCCGGCTCTTTGGACTGCTTCTTGAAGCTCTTGTTCCTCGTTCTCATCAGTAGTGGAAAACACAACAGAGCTTTGTTCATCTGAAATATTGCTAGAAAGATTTACGGAATCAGTAAACCAAACTGGATCTCCGGCAACACCTACCTCTGTAAACCCTATAGGGCTTGCTTCACTAGTTTGACCCGATAGGCCCCATGCGGTTCCTTCTTGAGACTCTGGATCTATTTGTTCATCAGATACTCCGGAATAGTCTCTTCCGAAGATCATCTCTATCCCATTACCAGTCTCCTCTTCACGCTGAACGAGATCAGCTCCTGAGAGTAGATAAGACCTAAGAAGTATCGCTGAATCTTCTTGAACAGCATCATAGTAAATAGTTGTTCTATCGAAATCAAACGATGGGGCATTCCCGGTTCCGGCAATGCGGAAACCAGCAGCTACTAGCTCATTTGCAATTCGGCTTGCCTCCCCAGTGATCCCAGTACCATTAAGGAGGGTTATCCCAAAACTTTTCTCTGTTTGGTCACCTCGAAAAACATCAAGGATGATCTGTGCTTCAGACTCAATAAGGCGCAGAATTGAATATGGGCCATCCCAGTCAAAGAAGGTAGGCAATGTGAATTGGTTTAGAGAGTTGGCATCAAACCCCCGGAACCTATTCGCCAAGTTGATCATATCGTCGGGCGTCATACGGTCGTCCAAAGTAAGATAGCCACCTCGGAAGACATCTTCGACAACGTTCCTTATTTGCCCCAGATCTCTGAAACCTGAATCAAATGCATGCTGTAAAGCGAGAATAAGAAAATCTTGCTGGCGTTCCATCCTGTCAAGATCACTCAAGGAATCTACTTCTCTCCATTCACCTTGGACAAATGCTTGCATCGTTCGACTTCTGACTATCCCCAACCCCTGCTCAGGTGTGAGGGCGACACAACCCGTTTCTTCTATAAGCAGATGCGCCTTTTTGTCCTTGAGTGGGAATTCGATATACAGGTCTAATCCGCCAATAATTTTAAAGAGTTCAAGAAAACCATTGAAATCTACTTGAATCACATAGTTGATTGGAATCGCGAAATAGTCACTAACTGTCTGCACCAATGTTTGTGGGCCAGTAAAAGCAAGAAGACTGTTTATTTTTTGATGCTCTCCTCCATACCCCGAGATGGGGACCCATAGATCCCTGGGGATAGAGACAACAGAAGCAGCTGTTTCATCTGCTTGCGAACCTGTATCTAGACGGAGGAGAATCAACGTGTCAGTTAAAAGTTGAGATGATGAGCGTATACCTCGCAAACGGTGATCATCTGGAAGAGAAGCGACAGAATCGGTACCAATAATGAAGAAGTTAACTACTTCCCGTTCATAGTTGACATCGCCTAAAGGGGCATCCTCCTCCTCTTCAGAGTTTTGTGCAAATTCAACATCTCCATCCTCCTGCGTGAGGATATTCCCATATGCTGTTCTCGGAATGCTACTTACAGTATCTTTCGCATATGCTAAAAGAGCAGCTGACAAAGTAGATGCAATACAGGTTATTACAAGAAAAAGTATGCAGATCCTTTGGATCCAAGACCTTCGTGGACGTGAACGACGCTCTGTAGCCATTACGTAAAGATAACCTCTTCTATCCGCCTATTAACAGACCTTCGCAAGTCTATAGGGGTCGGATCGAAACTAAGTCCCCCGAGGTCACTTCACGTGATACCCCATTTTCGTCAAGAACTATAAGTGACCCTGAAATAGTCACATTCTGAGCAGTGCCTTCTAGAACTTCGTTATCAGTTACAACCCTAATGCTCTGCCCAATCGTCGCTGATAGAGAACGATACAAATCCCAAAATTTCGAACTCTCAAGATCGATAGCAGCAAGATTTAAAAGAATAGATTTCGCAAGATCTACCCGATCAGGAGGACTTCTTAAGTCCGAAAGAGAGACCACGCTCCGTTCAGGTACAATCTCTCTAAGATTACTGGGATTAACATTAATACCTATTCCTACTACTACAGAGGCTCGGGTACCTACCAGCTGAGATTGCGCCAAAACCCCTGCCAGCTTGGACTGTTCATCTCCTTCAGAATCTGCGACAACTATGTCATTAGGCCATTTGATCCGAACCTGTTCATACCCAAAAGAACGCAAGGCTACGCAGGCTGCAACTGCAACCCCCGATGCGAACACTCCTAGATTTATCAATTTGGTATCAGCTTGGAATCCAACCGACATTAGGAGAGCTGAATTAGGTTCCGACTCCCACCTTCGGTCTCTGCGCCCTTTTCCTGAATTTTGAAAATCAGCGATAATGACCATTCCCTCAATATCGCTTGATGAAGATATTTTTAGAAGATCCGCATTTGTGGAACCAGTCTCTTCGACCCACAAAATAGGTCCAAAACCCTTACTTTTTAAGGATTTAGCTAGATACTCACCTCGCCGGTCCGCTTGATCTTTTTCTGTGGCTTTCGGGATATCCGTTTCATTCGATCTCATACTCTGTAACGTTAGACGAGTGTTTAGAAAAGTGCTCGTTGCAAACCGTGGAGAAATTGCCGTTCGAGTAATTCGAGCGTGTCGCGAACTCGGACTCGAGTCAGTCGCTATATACTCTGACCTCGATAGAGGCTCTCTCCATACTCGACTAGCAGATGAGTCTTACGCACTGGGTGGAAATACAGCTGCTGAGAGCTATTTAGACATCCCTAAAATCCTTCAAGTAATTGAAAAATCAGGAGCAGATGCAGTACACCCAGGTTATGGATTCTTCTCTGAGAATGCTGAATTTGCCGAAAAGGTTACCGAAATAGGTGTCGCATTCATCGGCCCTCCCCCAGATGCAATACGTATTATGGGAGACAAAATTAGTGCAAGAAAAGCTGCCGAGAAGGTGGGCGTTGATGGAGTTCCAGGAACTACAGAATTTATTGAAAATAGTTCTGAAGTAGCTGAATTTGGCAAAGAGTACGGATACCCCATCGCGATTAAAGCCGCATATGGTGGCGGTGGTCGGGGAATGAAAGTGGTCCATAGCGAAGAAGAAGTCCAAGGAGCTATTGATTCTGCCCAACGTGAAGCTATCGCGTACTTTGGCAGAGGCGAGCTATACATGGAACGCTACTTAACAGAGCCTAGGCATATAGAGGTTCAAGTTCTCGCTGACTCGCATGGCAATACTCTGCATTTAGGCACCCGGGACTGTTCAGCTCAACGACGGCATCAAAAATTGATAGAAGAGGCGCCAGCTTCTGGGATTAGCTCTGAAGTTCTTCAATCGATGGGAGAAGCGGCCGTAGCGGTCGCTCAAGGATGCGGCTACATAAACGCTGGAACTGTAGAATTTTTATACGAAAACGGGGATTTCTTCTACCTTGAGATGAACACAAGATTACAAGTTGAACACCCAGTGACGGAAATGGTCACAGGTATCGATCTTGTCCAACAACAACTGCTGATTGCGCAAGGAGAGCGACTCCAGTTCTCGCAAGACGATATAAAGATAACTGGTCATGCTATCGAAGTTCGGATTAATGCTGAAAACCCGGCCGACGGCGCATTCCTTCCAAGCCCAGGGAAACTCGGTAAGTTCAAAGTCCCGTCTGGCTTTGGAACTAGATGGGATGGAGGATACGAAGAAGGTGACGAAATCAGCCAATTCTACGACAACCTAATTGGAAAACTTATTTGCTGGGGAGAGGACCGAGAAATAGCTATTTCAAGAACTGTAAGAGCTCTAGATGAATTCGAGGTAAGGGGCCTCCACACTACTATCCCAGCTGATCGCGCAATCCTCACCCATTCTGATTTTGCCGACCTTAAGCATTCAACCAAATGGGTTGAAGAGGTATTGGACCTTTCAGCGCTCCCATCTCCAAATCCAGTAGAAACGGATGGTGAAGAGGACCTAATTGAACGCTCCGCAACTATCGAAGTGGATGGGAAACTCTTTGATGTTTCTCTATGGGCCCCGAGTAATTCAAATAGTCCGAGAAGGCGAGCTTCATCGTCTTCTGGAAATTCAGGTGGTGGCGATGGAAAAATCTCTGTTCCGATGCAAGGAACCATCGTTAAAGTAGAGGCCGAGATAGGAGATGTAGTTGCTCCTGGAGACGTTCTTATCGTTCTGGAGGCAATGAAAATGGAGAACAACGTAACGAGCGATGTTTCTGGAACGGTAGCTGAAATAAATGTAACTGCGGGAGACTCTGTAGGAGCGGGCGATGTAGTTATGATTATTGAAACTAACTAACGACCATAGATATTCTAAACTCGACTTCTGCTACTTGGATCTTCAAAAGCTCTTTGGAACCCAGTAGGTACCTGTTCGGCCTAGACTTAAGATAACAACCTGGTTAGATCAAATGAGAATAACGACTAAAAACTCAGACGTTACCCTTGACAATCTAGAGTCCTCCCCTGAAGGGGCCACATCACGCCCTAGTCGTCGCAAGAGAGTAAGAGCCATTTTTTTTATAGATTTTCTAGTTCTAATGGCTGTCTTATTCGGATCTATCCTCATAAGGTTCGGCACCGAATGGCCTAAAAGCTTCACCAGTTATTTTGTAGGGTTTCTAATTGCTTCTTCCCTTCACCTACTTGTCTATTATTTTGGAGAGATCTACGAATTAGCGCCACGAATAGGGGCGAAACTCTGGCTTCCTAAAGTTACAGCGCTGACAACAATCGCTGTGTTTATAGAAGCAACTGCAGCACTTATCACAGACTATTACCTTATGCCCAGAGGGAACCTCCTTCTGCTATGGGTTTTTGGATCATTAGGAGTCACATTTAACAGATGGTTTGCAAGCAAATTAAGAGTCCGGCGATATGGAACTCCGAAAGTCCTCTTGGTAGGTTCTGAAACAGATATAGGCCTAGGGAAAGAGCACATTAACGAATGTGGATCGAGGCTTGAGATCATTGGCGAAACCAATACAACAAGTGGCCTTTCTTCTGTAATTGAAGCTCGGCAAGCTACCGATGTTTTGTTATTAACAAACGGACTCCTTAGCGAAATCTACCCAAAACCACTCGAAGACCTTGAACTAAGACGCGTTGGAGTCTTCCAGCAGATCTTGCCCTCCGATACGCTTTTGGGAATTCGCAGGAGTATACAGATAGCAGGAATGCCCTTCACCCCGCTAAGAGCTCACGCACTATCAACTTCTCGATCTCACTTTAAGATTTTCACTGAATATATTTATCTCATTGTGCTTATAGTACCTCTCTTGATTCTTACCTTATTTACTGCCGCATACATTCGAATAGTAGCTGGACAAGGAATAGTCCATAAACAAGAAAGGGTTGGAAAATTCGGCTCTCCCTTCTCCATGCTCAAGTTTAGAACTATGCAAAAAGATGCCGAAGAACTAACTGGAATAGTCAAAGCAGAAAAAGATGACCCTCGGATTATTCCAGGCTTAAAGTGGATTCGCAGATCTAGACTTGATGAACTTCCCCAGTTTATAAATGTTCTTAAAGGAGAAATGTCTATCATCGGCCCAAGACCTGAACGACCTGACTTCACTGAGAAATACGAAACATTGATCCCCGGATATGGGCGAAGACACGATATACCACCGGGAATAACAGGACTTGCCCAAGTTTCTGGCCATTACCACACCGACCCAAGCTACAAACTAGGGCATGACCTTCAATATCTGGTGAACTGGTCACCGATACTCGATTTCCAAATTCTTGCACGAACCTTGTGGGTAGTTTTTACTGGAAGAAGTTGAGCGCACTATGGAGAAAAACGAACCTTCAGTAAGCGTTATCATGCCAGTGAAAGATGATGGAGAGAACTTACGTATAAGCATTGCATCCGTCCTCAAGCAAAACTATGCAGCAGTAAACGAAATTATTCTAGGGGTCGCGCCTTCAAGCGATGACACCCATGAGATAGTGAACGAACTAGAAGCAACTGAACCTCGAATAAAGGTAATCCAAAACCCTTTAGGAAAAACCGCGAGTGCTTTAAATGCTGCGGCATCTGTAGCTACCGGAGACTATCTCGTGCGTGTAGACGCCCATTGCAGGCTCGAGAAAGATTACATTCAACAAGCAATACGAACCATAATACGGACCGATGCAGCGAATGTCGGAGGTATACAAAAGGCAGAAGGGGAATCCAATATAGAACGTTCCATAGCAACAGCTATGACCTCAAGATTTGGAGTTGGGAACTCCAAATTTCACTACGGAGGACAAGAAGGTCCAAGCGATACCGTATATCTTGGGGTATACAACGCCGGTATTTTTCGGAAACTCGGAGGGTTCAACGAAACATTGGTGAGGAACCAGGATTACGAATTAAATATACGTATACGAGAAAGTGGCAACTTAGTATGGTTCGACCCAAATCTCGTAGTTCGCTATCGGCCTAGGTCATCGATTAAAGCATTATTCCTTCAATATTTCCAGTACGGCCGGTGGAAGAGATCGGTGTTGAAACTCCACCCAACATCATTAAGAATAAGGCAGCTAATGCCACCCCTTCTCATAATCGGAATACTGTTCGGCATAGTCGTATCAGTTTTTTTTAGCCTATTGGGATTACTGATTCCCTGCTTTTATTTGGGAACTATCGCGATAGCGTCACTAATCCAGAAACCTCGAAGAGCAACTGACAAGCTCTTTTTAATGCTGATCTTTCCCACTATGCACATCGCTTGGGGTTTAGGATTCTTATTTGGAAAATAGAACTGGAAAAATTACAGAAATTCTAAAAATCTAGGTTCTTCTTTAATAATTCCTAAGAACTCATGCATTGGCTTGAATCTAGAGTAAATTTCAGCAATCATTGACATGGGCGGTGGATATTGGAGCGCCATGCCTAAAAACAGCTTTTTCTTAAAAATAGCAAAAGGTATCCCCTCCTTCTCTGGACGTGTCGGAGTGGGGCTCTTCGCCATGATTTCTCTTCTAACTCTTGGCATCACCCCAGCTCTAGCAGATATTCCTACTAGTTCATCAGTGATCAGCATCGAGGGACATGGTTGGGGGCATGGAGTCGGAATGAGTCAATATGGGGCATACAGTCGCGCACTCTCTGTTGAAGAAGGAGGCGGAGGCCAAACTGCTGAACAAATCCTCTCTTTCTACTACCCAGGGACAACCCTCTCCGTTGTTGAAACCTTAAATGACCTCAGCGTTCATATCTTTAGTGGTGAGGGAGCTACCTTTACAACTTCTGGGCCAGTAGATCTCATCAACGCATCAGGCAATGTATTCGCAAATATCCCAGCGGCAACTGTTCTAACAGTAATCCGCTCAGCAGATATTATCTCAATCTCTACTCCCGATAATATTGACCACTGTATAGAGAATGCCCAACCAGAAAATATACAGCACTGTGCGGATGGCCCAATTTCAATCGACCTCGTTGAAGGAGAACCTGTCCATACCGCTGTAATCGACCAATTTACGAACGTAGGAACCTCTGGGAATAGTTACCAGTGGGGCCGATTAGTTATTCGTGAACGAGACTTAGAAGGTGGCGGGATCTTCTTAACTCTCGAGAATCTATCTATGGAAAAGTACTTATATGGCCTTGCGGAAGTACCGCCGAGTTGGCCTGCTGCAGCTTTAGAGTCTCAGGCTGTTGCTGGAAGAAGCTACGCTTTAGCCCACATCAATAGCCGAAGGTCCAATGAGAACTGGGACCTTCCTTGGGATCTGTACTCTACAATCAACGACCAGTACTACATTGGCTACTCTCACGAGTCATCCAGCAATGCTTCGAATTGGGTAGCCGGAGTAGACGCGACAGCTAACCAAGTTTTGCTTAATGGAGAAAGTCCGATTAGCGCCTATTACAGCTCTTCTAATGGAGGCCATAGCGAATCAGGTGCTTATGTTTTCTGCACAGCTGCTAATCATCCTTGCCCCGACATTCCCCACCTGCCAGCGCAGATTGATACTTTTGACGGCCTCGCCAATCCTTATTCGTCTTGGGAAAGAGACTATACAGGTGAAGAAATAGCGAATTGGTTGGCGTCGTCGTCTGTAGGTTCAGTCGGAGCAATTATTGGTATCTACGTTAGTAACGGGTTTGGAGCCTCAGGGCGGACCGATCAAGCCAACGTAACAATTGTTGGGACTGCTAGAACTGCTGTTACCAAAGGCGATAATTTCATGGCAATTGTCAATGGCGGAGTAATTGATCAAGGAGGCGGATACGGAGATCAGATTCTCTCAACTTTATATTCCATAGAAGGGTTCTTCGGTATAGGTAATCAGATTGATCAGGATACGCCTGGGTTTTTGTCTGCGGGTTGGATTGGGGCTGAGAGTGGTGACCGGTTTGGTTCGGTGACTGATACTGGCGATTTTGATGGTGATGGGAGGATGGATCTCCTTGTTGGGGTTCCTGAGGAGAGTGTGGGA
>Ga0208764_10002244_pt1 | contig 12198 bp, 5 predicted proteins | sample ETNtaG_18_FD_185762 | JGI IMG/M metagenome (GOLD analysis project Ga0208764, IMG submission 185762) | Marine microbial and viral communities from oxygen minimum zone, Eastern Pacific Ocean - ETNP201302SV91 (SPAdes) (version 2) | ecosystem: Environmental > Aquatic > Marine > Oceanic ... | reverse complement strand
GGTTGCTTGTCGAGATGGCTGTAGAACAGAACTTCGCCCTCCCCTGTACCTTCGATTGTGATGGTGAGAACGGGTGTCCTTCCTTCCAAACGATGGACATTACAAGACATACCCTTCATCGGCAATGAATTCAACCATCCTAGGAACAAGTCGATGGTGTCGTCGAGGTACCCATTTGCAGCCCAATCATCGTCAAAAGCAGGGGAAAGTGCTGGGATTTCGATGAAATCTGAGAGGCTGGGTAATGCGTGAGATTCCCATTGTTCGTCAACCCAAGCATGAATCGCGTTGAGGTCTAAGTTCGCCATGATTCTCCGACTCCTGTTTGATGCAAAAGGACTGCTCTTGCACCTATTCGTTTGTAGAATTGGAAAACAGGCGAATATTGCTGAGATTTAGCGGGCATTTGCAATCATTGTCAACTACCCCTCTCAAGGTCAATTCTGCGAATTCTTGAAGCAAAGCCAACAGTGCATCTAACGCTTCATGCATCTCATTTTTCGTCATCAAAATCATTCGACCGGTTGTGGTAGAGAGGATAGCGGGTGGAAGCACCTCTCGATGAGGGATTCCCTCATTTTTACGAGCCTCTTCTTGCCGGATTAATGCCAATGTGTAGAAGGCCAACTGCATCCTATATTGATCAAGCATTTCTTGTTCAGATTCGTGGCGAGAATCACCTTCAGCCTCTAGGAGCGGATGGGGCCATCCAGCATACAAATGTGCAGCTCCTGTCGTCTTGAAATCCACTGCGCGAATCGCTCCAATTCCACCGGTCAAGCGGGTGCAAAGTACGAGATCTGCAATTCCATTACTTGAGAATGTAAATCGTTCGATTGTAGCCAATTGTTGTGGACCATGGGGCGTCCACATCTGGTCATCCACACTGATTTTGACGGTGTGCTGTAGACTGAAGGGCCACTCTGTTCGAAGCCCCTCTACGGATTCTTCGTTCCATGTGCCCTTGGATGTGAGTGTACCCAGTGGGCCATTCAGTACTGCTTTCGACATTTGCTTGAGCAATGATTTGACGGCTTCTTCATCCGCATTTGGTGGTAGCAATTCCTCAAGAACTGATTGGATGACGTCATCGTCCTCAAGCAAATTAGGGCTAGTTTCAGTCCACTGATGTGGTACTGGCACGCTAATCTCTGATTGCAGCCCTGGATTCTCCAAGCCCACCTCAATCAAGCGATGGAAAATTGAACCGATGACATTCGCTGGAGGTAGACCTAGTTTTTCGGCGGCAGGTTGTGATGGATCGTTGGTTGAATACTGAGAGACAGCATCGGGAGAAAGGCCCAAGCGCATCAGCTCCAGATAACATCGCGGACATGTTGCGGCTTTGTCCAATTGATGGGGGTAAATTCTGAGGCCACGTGTACGATTCGGTGTGTGAACTGGTGCTGGGTCGGACACGGTCTCATGAGCTATTTGAGATGACTCATCCAATCGAGCCATGCGGACCATTGGACTGATTGTTGTACCTTTTCCACCTAACTCGGATTCATGACAATGCACAGCAAACGGTAGTGATTGAGGGTCGATGATATGTCGTCCATCTTCATCGGGCTCCCAACCCAATGCTTCGAACCACATGTGTCCAAAAGTTGGCATGGGTAATGACCTCAATTTCATCGAAACCGTGTTGCCTATTCTGACCGAATCATTTGGCCCCCCTGCCAAAATTAGGAGGTCTTTCACCCGCGTACATGCGACATAAAACAATCGTCTGGCTTCAGCTTGAATTTGTGCCTCTTGAAGCGTTCTTGCCAATGTCCAGACTCCACTGTCCAAACTCGACTGTGTAACCCATGGTCTCGGATTTGAGGAGAATAGACTCGGTGTTGCGATGACGCGCTCACGTAAATCATGGCTGATATTTCCTTGCCCTTCACTGAACAAACCACCGACGATAACGCACTTTCTTTGCAATCCTTTCGACCCGTGTATGGTCATCACCTGAACTGCACCAGCTGTAGAAACTCCGGCAGAAGTGAGATCTTTGCCTGCAACATCAGCAAGGGATGTAAGGCGATCTGCAAGTAGAATCGGATCGCCTCCGACCTCGTTTGACTGACCCTCGATCAAACGCACAAATTGTTCTGCATCACTTCGCTCCGAAGGCCTTGGATGAGAAAGCAACAAATCGCTGTGATTCAAGGTCTCGTGTAGTGATTCAATGATGGTGCCTCTCTGAGAATGGGTGTGCCATCGACGAACCAGATTTTGGTGTGGCCCCTCGGGCAACATCTCAAGCAATCGCTGAATGAGATCTTCACCAATGGATGCTTCACCGAGGTATTCTTGCAGTTGTTTGTCATTGAGGCCGACCAAGCATGAGCGAGCAACTGTGGCTGCAGCATGGCGACTGGACGGGCGAGCAATCCACTGGAGCAGGCCGAGAAGTGGTCGTATTACAGGGCGAAGCAGGAGCCCCCCTTCTTTGTCCGCCACCGCTGGAATCCCAGCGGCTTCCAACCGGGTCATCAGATCGTCTAAAGTCGATCTACTGGGCAGTAAAACAAGTATTTCCCCTGGTGAATATTGCCCACATTCGGTTTGCTCGATTTCACCCACACTGGTAGTTGTACCATCGAGCAGGGCACGGATCCTCGCTGTGATGAGAGCATTTTCCATTTCTTTTGATGAACCTGAACTAAACGGATCCAATGGGGTTGACAAATCGGAATTCGGATGGTCTGTCTTTGAAAGGCTCGCAGGTACCAGCCACTCAAAGCGACCTTCTTCTTCGGCTCTTGATGGAATCAGAGCTTGTGGGCGAGCATACCAATCCCCTGGGAATCTGTCATGTGTAGGTGAAAAGACGTCTTCCCACCAATCATTCATCCGATTCAGCAGTCCTGCTGCCGTTCGGTAATTCACGACCAACTCAACATGTCCTTGCGACCGAGCCGACACGTCAATGGGACTGCTGCTATCCTCTTCCATCTCGTCGAAACGAATCCATGCACCTTCTGCTTTGCTTCTTGATTCGGGTAAATCAGAAGCGGTCGCAAATCCGCCATCTGCACTGTATCTAGGGTCTCGTGCTGCATTTTGGCGACGCAATTCCGGAGAACGAGTCAATGCAGGCAAAGAGTGGTATTCATGTTCGTTCATGTTGCGCAATGCATTTCCAAAGTTAACAAACCCGGATACTTGTGCCTGCCTGAACGCGTAGATACTCTGTTTTCGATCACCTACGCAACAAATTGTAGGTTCCCATGGAGTATCCGGTGAAGGGGTTCCATCTGGCAGATTCCTCTGACCCCATAATCGACCAAGGAGACGCCATTGTTGAGCTGAATTATCCTGTGCTTCATCGATGATGAATGCACGGTATCGCGAGCGGATTACTTGCAACCGGGAATACCTCTTCTGCAAATCTTCTAGCAAGCGTTGGGCTTCCTTTGAATCCAATCCCGCGGACTTTGGATCTTTCACGAAACCCTCCATGAGAGCGATGGCAGAATGAATGTGTTGATCACTCCATGATTCGTCCGGTAATGCATCTAGAGCATGCACAACCTCGATTGGATAATCTGCACGCATGATACGTGGACATCGAGCGAGTAACAAATCCGCTGCCAATGAGGCTACGTCATCGAATTCGTGGACTCCTTCACGAACTTTCAATTCATGCAATATATCGAGGAGCGAGCGGTGGCAAACCAACATATCTTGGAGGTGCGAGGCTTCCTCCTCAATACCAAATGCAAGCTTGGTGCCGGGGGGAGTATGAGGCAAAGGCGATGCGATTCTTTGGGGGGTTAAGCCTGCTACTGAAGGCATGTGTGGTATGGGGAATCGAGAACTTTCCATGAGATAAAGAGCCCTCGCGAGCGGTCTGAATGAACGCCCATTGGCACTGTTCCACAGTTCGGCAACCGCCACACCGAGATCCTTCGCGAGTTGTTTTGCGTGGGTCTCTGAAACTGCACCCCATGTTGCGATTCCTCGAGGCCAATCTCCTGAATTCGCAAGATTGCCGCCGCTAAATGCGCTAACTTTGGTGCTTTGATGTGACGAAGTGGTACAGGTTACCATGCAAAGTCCATGCAACCACAACCACCGTTCCCATCGGGTGGCAGGGGGGCCTATGTCGACCATCTCGGCGAGTGTTTGGAATCTAGTCCCGCCAGTGAGAGCATCGGCAACATCGAGGTCATTACCGTAGGTACGGACATGATTTACCCAAGCCAAGCAGGCTCGATGGATTTCATCTACAAAGGCATCTAAATGGCCATCAGATGGCGTCAGAATCTCTTCAATTAGGCGGTGCACATCGTCTGAATCAACATCTCCACTCGACTCCAATCTACGGGCGACAGTGTCGACAAAGATTCGATTTGACAACAAGGAAGAAAGTACTTTGCGAACGGAATTTCGGTTCCCAAAACGACGGGCCAATCGGTCTCGTGATTGGATCAGGAATGGAGCACGCTCACCGGAAACACCTGCCGCAACAGCATCACCTGCCGAGCGTAATCGCCAGAGGCCTTCAAGGGCCTGTCCAAGCAAAACATGTCTTTCAGCGTCCCCAACGACTTCTTCGGTAGGCCGTTGAGACAAATCTGCCCGCCATGGGGCGATGAGGCGTGAAAGAAATGAGTCGATGGTACCAATTGGTGCGTCTTCAAGCATCGCTGTGAGTTGATCGATTAGACCCTCATGTGTAACCCTTGAATCACGACGTTTGCCACCCGTATCCCGAGTAGGGCCTGGGCGCAATCGATTCAATTCATCCCACAATCGATGGCGCATCTCTTCCGCTGCCCTTGTTGTAAATGTGAGTACAACCACTTCACTGGGCAAGAGGCCCTGCCACTTGGTCAAATCTTCTCGCTCAGCCAATCCAATGCGAAGAGAACCGGCTGGAAGAGGGAGAGGTCGTGGGCCCGGTGGTAACAATCGAGTGGCGCGTTGATCGATTGACAAGTAGTGTTCAATCGTCCGACCAACGATACTCTGAGTCTTCCCCGTACCGGCTCCTGCATCTAAAATCAAATGCATATCAATGGCTAGAGCAAGACGCTGGCCGACATTCAATTCCATGAAGTGTCACCTCCTACAATCGAAGCAAGTCCGCAGGCTTCCTTGACATTGCACCAAGTACAAACCCCCTCTTCGGGTGTCGCATGTACACGACCAGAATCTGCTGCCTCAGCAACATCGAATGCTGTGGTTAATCTCTCCATCATCCATGCTCTGAATGGGTCACTATCGGGCTCTTCGTCCTCACTGGGGAACCGATGTGTGTCATGGGTGAATGAGGTTACGTCACCAACACCATTCTCATCTAGTAATTCTGCATACGCTGGACTTACCTCTACTGAATGTGTGGTCGAATTACCCACTTCGGAAATACCCACACCGATCACAAGGTCACCCGGATGAGATATTTCCCAACATCTCGCATACAAACCGAGTTGTAATTCATCGAACAAGGCCTTCCTGTGGCGGACTCCAATCTTGCTCTTCGATGGGCCATCGACCGATTTAATATCTCGAATCAGAACCAGTCGCTTGGGTTTCCATTCGGATGATTCCGTCCAATTCAAAGGTGCAACTGAATCATGTCCACCCTCTAGAGTTGAATCACTGAATACGTCTACTCGATCGATGAAGCCTGTCAATTTCATTGACCGCCCATCTGGGTGGGGCAGAGTCATTCCATTCAGGGACCACTCGATTGAGATAGGGATTGAATTGTAGAGACCCATTTCGGCTTTCAACATGTTTCCAAGTCTGCCTGAGGGGGCAAGTGATTGAGGCGAGGCCAACCAGTCGAGCCATGATTGGCGAGACATGCCAATGAGATCATGACGTCTTTGTGCGGCCGTGGCATCTTCTCTTTCCAACCAAGGCGCATGTATCCCGATGTAGTCAAGAATGTGCACATACATATCGTCCATCGAATGGCCTGAAAGTGCGAGTGAAGAGGCACTGCTTGAAGAGCGCTCGTCACCTTCATCGAGTGAAAATATTTGTTGGAACAGTGCACCTAGAGACCCATGAACCAGATTACCGCGGATTCTTGCATCGAGATCTTCCTCTTGTTGCTCCATCCTACCCGCATTCAAGCGGCGCTCCAACCAGCCCTGACGAGGGCACGCCTGCCATCGTTGTAATCGACTTGCAGACCATCGATTCTGAGTGGATGCGGCTCCCCCAGTCATCCCGTGTCGTTCATCGTAGACGGGAAGGGATGTCGCACTTGGTTTCAATGGCCTTGGATCAATTGCAAGCAATTGGTTTCGGCCTGATTTACCACCCAATACTGGCCAACTTTCAGACAACCTTGGAGGTGTTTCTCCAGGGGCACCACGATTGCCAGGGATAATTTTCAGATTGCCAATGCCACAAAATCGATCGTGTAATTCCATGCCAAGGTATTGCTCGTCAGATGGAATTATTGTGGGTTCTCTTCTCAACCGATCCAACATCACGCCTGAATCCTGTGGTATCGAAATTGATGCTGGGTGAAGAGGGGGAGACATTGGTTGCCGGAACGTGCGCAATGAGAGGCCGGCACGTTGGCGCATATCACGAACACCTCTTCCAGATAGATGCACTTCGGCTCTTCGAATTCCTGATTCCTCTACCATCTCAATCGTTGCAGGCCTCCACACGAGATGGTGTCCGCGTGTTCGCTCGCCAGAAGCGGTTGCCCATTCCTGTAAGAACGAGGGGCGAATGACTGATTCTGAGTCATCCGCACCGATGTGATTGGTAAGCCACTCCGCGAGAGGGGTTGCAGGTTTGCAGTCATCATCAAGGCCGGTGGCGTCAATGAGAATGACCATGTCAGATGCGTGAATCAAGTGATGTAGCGAATGTCGTGCTGAACGCAATGGAGAATCAGCTCGACACAAATCCAACTTCCTACAATCCTCTTCGGTCAACCAAGGTAACTTTTCGGTACGAAGCGGCCAACTGGATGCTGTGAGATGTGTAAGGATGATGATGTCAGCAGAAATACCCAATGCTTCACGCGGTGTCAATATTCGAACTCGGTCTCCAGCTTCTAGGATATCGGGTGCTTGGAGGCCATCCATTAATCCAAGGAAATCCTCTATCCATTGAGTGCCATATGCAGATACGGGGTGTCCCAATATCGCTTGTGAAGAGCGGAACTTTTCATGCTCTTCAAGCAACAATTGTATCGAACCTGCATCGGTGAGCATGGCTTCAGCATCTAGATGTTGCACGAGGTGGTTAAGCCAATCATCACCACTTACAGGGGATTCAGGTAAAGGCAAGGGTTGCCTTGTGTAGCAACCCAAGGTGAGTTCAGGGTCTGACAACAAAGCCCTCTCTCCTGAACTCAACAATGGAGACAATCGGGTTAGAAGGGAAAGAAACCACCATTGCGTACATTCTGCTTTCTTTCCGGCCTCATCCAATTTTTCCCATGGGGCAGGATGTGGTTCTGAAGCCAGCGCTCGAAGCCAACGATTCAATGCTCCAAATCCACCTAGAATATGCCATGAACGTGCGAGGGATTCAATTCGTTGCGAGTCCATTTGTGGAGCCCATTCCTCATGTAAGGGGTGTTTTTCTGCTAGTAACCATTCGTCCACAAATTGCAAACTCTGTTGGGCACCCAACCCACGAATACGTGACATCGACCATGCTTCGCTACCCATCCCAATCGATGCAATTTCCCCAATCCAGTGAATCGATGGAGAGGATTTCAACAAAGAGGATTGGTGTGGTGGACGCAAACCGATTTCGATGAGAGCGCGCCTCCAAGTCTCTATTCGATCATCCTTGCCCGGGTCGATGATGACCACATCGGATTCACTTGAAACTGTGATACTCCAATCCCGTAGGACCTCCATTGTCGCTGGAATGTCCAAACCATTTGTGGGTACCAATAGGCGTGAAACTGAATTGTCACAGGGTTCAGGATTCCAGATTTCATGCTTGTTCAACCACTCTGGAATGATGTCATCTGTGCAGGGGTGAACATCTTCAAGAATGGCGCCATGTAAACCCAATCGGTAGTTTCCAATTGGAACTTCGCCGTGCTGACACAATTGATGTAAATCGCAGTAGCGGTTCAAATTCAACAACAGGCGTCGATCGCTTTTCGATAACGTGGGCAATTGATTCATCAACACGATACCATCAATCCCGGTCAGAGTGAATGGTCTAGAATCTTGAGTTTCAAGAACGTCAATAATTTGGCGCCTGTGCAGCAATGGGTGCATGCCATTCATCTTCAGAGCGATGCGATTCGCAACATTGGCAAATGCGTCGATTCCAGGGCCATCCCAACCCTCATCTCCCTCGTTGTCAAACTCCTGTAGTAATCTGGACAACGCTCGGGTTCGACCCTCGCCCCAGCGATGCTCGGGGGTGGGGTGAAGCAATGGGAATTCGCCATCTTTGGCTGCCAATACACATTCGGTGTGAAGCAATCGCTGTCCGGTTGCATTGAGGGGGAGAAGGCGGGGTAATCGCAAATCGGCTTGCAACGACTTCCACAATGAGGCGAGAGTATGGTGTCTTGAGCGATCGATTGGACCAATTTCAGACGACTCTAATTTTGATAATATCTCAGTCCGTGCTGCATCTGATGAATGTATGATTAGCAATGGTTTCTGGCTGGGATTGAGAACTTGATTCCGCAATTGCTGGAATAGCCAATCGGGAAACTGACCGGGTGGAATATGTTCCAAAGTCAATGTGAAACCCATAATCGATACCCCGGGAGCGTTGTAGGTTCTCACGGGGGTTCTTGAAGCATTGGAATGAATTAGTCCCGACGCGCCAATGCAGCAGCCCCTAGCGCGATGAGGCCAAGAGGTGCGAGGAAGCCTGGTAGCAACCCATCGTTATCGTCCCCATTATCTGGAGTGCCGCAGCAATCAGGCTCGACTTGACGCCATTCATGGACCAACACCAATGCAAGGTCATCTCCATCGTAGGCTACGGGGAGTGTGATGGCTTGTTCACCACCCCATTCACCTCCACCATCCTGCAAAGTTGCATCGAGATCGATGACGGCTCGCACGATGTCGTCATAGTGCTCCAATCCATTGCCGCCGTCAGGGAAATAGCCAGAATGTTCGACAACCATCAACCGATGTGTCCAAGATATTCCCTCTGGCTCAACTGGATTTATGTCAAATGACCAAGTCAGATTGCCCGAACTATTGTCGCCCACCCAAGTGAAATTTGATTCGACACCATTCCATGAACGGTAGTCATGTTTATCTGCAAACATACCTGTATAATCCGACTCTAATGAGTCGCCATGTGGAGCGCTTCCTGCCACGAACCGATATCCATCGAATACGACAGTTGGGGCGGCTCGTTCCAATCCATTTGCAACCTCTGCACTGGTTTCACCATACAGGTCAATCCAGCGTTCATCCCCTGCCTGTGATCCAAACGGATCCTGTGATTCTCCAATGTAGCGGTGATGCACCAATACTGTGGCATCTTCGCCTTCAAGTGCATCCATCAATGCATGTTCCGAATCCACACAATTTTCACACCACGTTGCGGTGTAGACTTCGACGACTTGAGTAGCTGTCATGTCACCTGCAACAGACAAGGTGGTTGAATTGTTAGAGACTCCTGCCAAATCAATCATCTGACCTCCCAGAATTCCCTGATTGGCAATCGTGATTGGAGCGCCCGCTTGAACCGGGGCAGGCAATAGCAATGCAGCGAACAAAAGCAAGGTCAGGAACTTGCGCATGGATGGGCTAAATTGAACACCGCTCTAAATCATACGGTGTAATGTGTTGGATGTTCCTTCAAGATATTACCAATTGCGTTGTTCCTTGCAAAGTATCCTCTTCCCTCAATCCAAACTTTGTGATTTCGATATCGCAGGTGGTAGAACAAATGTCGATTCCGTTTTCTGAAATTGTCGCAATTTCTCCTTGTTCCCAAACGGCATAATATTCATCAATACCTGAAAATGAAATGAAACAACTTGATTGGTTGGAAGGTGAGCATAAATGTGTTGCATTATCAACTGTAATCTCAATCCAAAAGCCGAAGTACCCTTCGGAGACATACCAATCAATTTCCCCATAAAAATCGTCCAATTCTATGTCGAATAAATTATCATCAATACCACTTGATAATGATGTTGAATGATCAGTAGCAAGGTAGGTTGCATTCCATGCATCGACGGGGCTAGAGCCTGCGGGGTCAGCCCAAATCCAAGTACAAAAATCTGGTTTGATGGTCGAATTTATGGCCGTATTACGCGTTTGGTCATCGGGGAAGGACCCTTCCTTTGAGTATACCACACACTGTGTTGGTCGATCGGAAAATGTCTCATAAGTGATTCCTCCTGAATTGGTGGTTGTGGAAATTGAAGTGATGAAAAATAAATCATTGTCCACATTATAGTAATAATTTGTAATTTGATCCGTGTTTTGATCATCCCAATGGTAACCCGAAATAAGAGTGTGGTTTTCTGTGGTCCAACAAAACTCTAAACCTTCAAAATCAGGATCTGTATTGGATTGAACCCTTGTTCCATCTGCATTGAATTCTATGACATGAGGGGTGAAATCAACAATAGTATGCTGTACCCATTCACCAACTAAATTTTCATCGATGATTTTGGTACTACATGGTTCAATGGGTGAATTTTCATCTCCTTGTAGTCCATCATTTCCAATACATCCTGCGGAAAATAGCAAAAGTCCTGATAACAGCATCGTCAGGAACTTGCGCATGGATGGACTATGCCCCTCCCGGCTCTAAACCATGCGGCTCAAAGTGCAGCAAATGCTGCAATGGTCCGTTCGATGTCTTCATCGGTGATGTGGAGGTGAATTACGGCCCGAACTGCTGTGGGACCGACATCGAGAACATCGACCCCGTGTTCGGCCAAACCGGCCATGATTTGTTGTGCACCCAATTCGCCATCTACGTACACCATGTTGGTCTGAACACTGTCGAGGTCGACAGTGAAACCATCCATGGCGTTGACCGCTTCTGCCAATCGGCGAGCGCGCGCGTGATCCTCGGCCAGACGCTCAACATGGTTTTCCAAAGCATACAATCCACCTGCTGCGATGACGCCTGCTTGTCGCATACCGCCACCGAACATTTTGCGCCATCGATGAGCGCGTGCGATGAACTCCGAGGAGCCGACAAGGACGCTGCCGACCGGCGCACCCAAGCCCTTGGACAAACAGATGGAAATTGAATCATAATCACGAACCATGCGAGCTGCGTCAGTACCTGTGGCGATGACGGCATTGAACAGGCGAGCGCCATCGATATGAGCGGCGCATCCATTGTCATGTGCAATCTTTGCAATGGCGTCCAGTGTCTCTTGTGGATAACAGGTTCCACCTCCTCGGTTAGCCGTATTTTCGACGCAAACAAGTGAACCATCAGGGTAGTGGGCAAGACTGCCTTCGGCCTTTCGAATCGCCTTGGCAACATCATCAGGATTCATGATACCTCGAACCGCATCCACCAATGCGACTGAACAACCGGAAAGGGCAGCATATCCCCCGCCCTCATACTGATACACGTGGGAGGTTGTCTCGGTGACAATTTCGTCACCGGGTGATGTATGTGTGCGGATGGCGACCGCATTGGACATGGTTCCGCTCGGAACAAAGAGCGCGGCTTCCTTGCCCAGCAAATCTGCGAGGTGGTTTTGCAGTGCCTGCACCGTTGGATCGTCTCCAAGAACGTCGTCACCCACATCAGCGGCCTCCATTGCAGCACGCATGGCTGCAGTGGGCTGAGTCACCGTGTCGCTGCGCAGGTCAACACGGTCGGAAGGGTGTTCGCGCATGATTTCCCGTATACCTCTGACATAAAGCAGTTTCAGGTTGCCTGAAATTGTAAGAATGACAAGGCGAGAACCTCAAGAACAGTATGATTGTGAGAACATCATGGCAGGCAAAGTGGAGTCTTTTCTGTCCGACAATTGCCCCCCTATGGGCATCTATGAGACGTTGTATGCGTTCAGCGACTCGTTCGGGAGTTTCATGGGTACTGAAGGCACGCATCCATGGTCACAGGGCTTCCCTCTCACAACACCGTTGGAGAAATTCGGAGGACCTCCCCTACCATCCAGTGTGGATGTGACCCCAGAGGATCGCTTCTATCCCAAGGCATGGGGCCATCCAGCGCTACGCGAGGCCATCGTAGACTACTACAACTCACAATACGGTTCCACAATTGCTCCGGAGAACG
>Ga0208764_10002240_pt1 | contig 12208 bp, 15 predicted proteins | sample ETNtaG_18_FD_185762 | JGI IMG/M metagenome (GOLD analysis project Ga0208764, IMG submission 185762) | Marine microbial and viral communities from oxygen minimum zone, Eastern Pacific Ocean - ETNP201302SV91 (SPAdes) (version 2) | ecosystem: Environmental > Aquatic > Marine > Oceanic ... | reverse complement strand
TAAACAATTTGATGGTAATTTATCTAATGCTTTTAAAAATACAAAAGCTAAATTTTTTATAATATCTTTTACATCAGATTGGCTTTACCCAACACAAGAAAATAAAGATATAGTTATTGCTTTAAATGCAATTGGTGCTGATGTAGGTTTTGTAGAAATAGAGTCTGATAAAGGACATGACTCATTTTTATTAGATGTTCCAGATTTTTTAAAAGCTCTTAAAAATTTTTTAGATAAATCATACACAGAACAATAATTATGAAGTCAGAATATAAAATAATTACAGATATAATAGAAGCAAATACAAGAGTATTGGATGTTGGGTGTGATAATGGAACTTTAATGGAATTTTTAAAAAAAAATAAAAATGTTGATATTAGAGGAATTGAAATTTCAAAAGAAAAAGTTCAAACTTGTATATCTAAAGGATTAACTGTCATTGAGGGTAACGCAGAACTTGATTTAAAACAGTTTCCAAATGATTCCTTCGATTATGTTGTTCTTGGTCAAACTTTACAAGCTTTTATAAATCCAGAAATTGTTATCAAAGAGCTTTTAAGAGTTGGAAAAAAAGCAATTGTGACTATTCCAAATTTTGGTCATTGGAAAGTAAGAATAAGTTTATTAATCAAAGGAACAATGCCAGTTACCAAAACACTACCCAATGATTGGTATAACACACCAAATCTCCACATGTGTACAATTAAAGATTTTGTTAGTTTCTCTAAAATAATAGATTTTAAGATTTTTAAATCTTTAGCATTAATAAATAAAAATGTATCTACTATAAATAATTCTAATTTATTTTTTAAAAATTTATTTGCAGAACTTGGTATATTTTTAATCGAAAAATAATATGAAAATTGAGATAATTAAATGTCTACAAGATAATTATAGTTATTTAATTATTGATGAAACAAACAAAAATGCATGTGTGGTTGATCCTAGTGAGGCAAAACCTGTCATTAATTTTATTGAAAATAATCAAATTAATTTAAAATATATTCTCAACACTCATCATCATTATGATCATGTTGGTGGAAATCTTGAATTAAAAAAAAGATATAGTTCTTATATAATTGGATTTAAGGGAGATAAAGATCGTATCCCAGAAGTTGACGTTCTTGTTGAAAATAATCAAATTTGGAAAAAAGATAATTTTGAAGCAAAAATTTACCATATCCCTGGTCATACAACAGGGCATATCGCTTATCATTTTTTTAAAGAAAAAAAAATTTTTACTGGTGATACTTTGTTTTCTCTTGGATGTGGTAGAATTTTTGAAGGAACATATGAACAAATGTTTAATTCTTTAAATAAAATTAAAGAACTACCTAAAGATACAGAGATTTACTGTGGTCATGAGTATACACTACAAAATTCAAATTTTTGTATAGCTAATGATTCTCAAAATTTAAAACTTAAAGATAAGATTATAAAAATTAAAGAAAAACTTAAAAATGGTTTACCAACCATACCAACTATTTTAGATGATGAAATAGAGTGTAATATATTTCTTAAAGCTAAAGATGTAAAAAGCTTTTCAAAATTAAGAGATTTAAAGGATAATTTTTAACTTATAGAGCTTGACTAAAGTATTGCTCAGACTATATTGCGATAATTAAAAATTACACTAACATTATGTCATACGCAGTAATACAAACAGGTGGAAAACAGTACAAAGTAAAATCTGGTGAAATATTGAAAATAGAAAAATTACCAGACTCAAAGCCTGATACTAAAATAGAATTTAAAGAAATTTTAGCATATGGTGACAATAAAGTAATAGAGGTTGGAACGCCAATCGTTCAGGGAGCAAAAGTAGAAGCTAATTTAATTAAAAACAGCAAAAATAGAACTGTTTTAATTTTTAAGAAAAGAAGAAGACAAAATTCAAGAAGAAAAAATGGTCATAGACAAGAATATTCTATGATAAGAATTAACAAAATTTTTTCAAAAGATGGTAAAGTTTTATCTGAAGCTGAAAAAATTTCAAAGCCTGCAAAAAAAGAAGGGGCTAAGAAGGAAGCAAGTAAATAACTAGGAAAAAATTATGGCAACAAAAAAAGCAGGCGGATCATCTAGAAATGGAAGGGATAGTGCTGGCAGAAGACTTGGGGTAAAAAAATACGGTGGTGAAACTGTAATTCCTGGAAATATAATTGTTAGACAAAGAGGTACTAGAATATTCCCTGGTGAAAATGTAGGAATGGGAAAAGATCATTCAATTTTTTCAGTGATTAAAGGTAAAGTCGTTTTTAAAAAAACGAAATCAGATAGAACTTTTGTTTCAGTAAAACCCAATTAATAGTACAACTTAAAACTAGTGTTGTATTATGAAATTCTTAGATCAAGTAAAAATTTATATCAAAGCTGGAAACGGTGGGGATGGCTCACCAAGTTTTGACGGCTCGCCAAGTTTTAGAAGAGAAAAGTTTATTGAATATGGTGGACCAGATGGTGGTGATGGCGGAAAAGGTGGTTCGGTTATTTTAAAAACTGAACAAAACCTCAATACTTTGATTGATTATAGATATCAGCAGCATCATAAAGCACAAAGAGGCGATAATGGTGCAGGTCAAAATAAAACAGGGAAAAGTGGAGATAATTTAATACTCAAAGTTCCCTTAGGCACTCAAGTTTTTGAAGAAGACAACAAAACACTAATTTACGATTTTTTAAAAATTGGAGAAGAATTTGTAGTTGCCACAGGTGGTAAAGGTGGTCTCGGTAATACTAGATTTAAAAGTTCAACAAATAGAGCTCCAAGGAAATTTACTAAAGGAAATACTGGTGAAGAGTTTACAATTTGGCTTCAATTAAAAACAATTGCTGATATTGGAATAATTGGATTACCTAATGCAGGAAAATCAAGTTTATTATCAGCAATAACTAATGCAAATCCTAAAATTGCTAACTATCAATTTACAACATTAAACCCTAATCTTGGTGTAACTAAATATGATGACAAGGAAGTTACTATCGCAGATATCCCTGGTTTGGTGGAAGGGGCACATAAGGGAACAGGCCTTGGTATACAATTTTTAAAACACATTGAGAGATGTAAATCTCTTTTACATTTAATTGACATTACAAATAGTGACCTAAAAAAATCTTATAAACAAATCAAAAATGAATTGAAAAATTATAGCTCTAAACTTGCTAAGAAAATTATAGCTCTAAACTTGCTAAGAAAAAAGAATTAGTAGTTTTAAATAAAACAGATTTAATTAATGAAAAAGAAATAAAAAAAATTATTAAAGATTTTTCCAAAAATACAAAGTCTGAAATTGTTACGCTATCTACACTAAAAAAAAGTTCTGTTTCTAAAATTAAAGCTAAATTAATATCTTATGCATCTTAAAAACTCAAAGATAATTGTAATTAAAATTGGATCATCACTATTAGTTAATGATAAAAAAAAAATTAGAAAAAAATGGTTATCTAGCTTTGCAAAAGACATTCAAAAATTAAAATCTAAAAATAAAAAAATAATAATTGTTAGCTCAGGAGCTATAGCACTTGGATGTAAAAAAATGAATTATAATAAAAAAAATCTTAAACTTGATAAGAGCCAGGCAGTAGCTTCTATAGGCCAGATAGAATTAATGAATTTATTTTCACAGACATTTTCAAAATACAAATTAAATATCTCTCAGATTTTATTAACTTTAGATGATACCGAAGTAAGAAGAAGATCAATAAACGCAAAAAGGACTTTTGAAAATTTATTTCAACTTAATTATATTCCAATAGTAAATGAAAACGATACTATTGCTACTTCAGAGATAAAATACGGAGATAATGATAGACTAGCATCTAGAGTGGCTCAAATAACTAATGCAGATACTTTAATCTTGTTGTCTGATGTTGATGGACTCTTCACAAAAAATCCAAAAATATTTAAAAATGCTAAAACAAAAAATCCAAAAAAATTTAAAAATGCTAAATTAATAAAAAAAATAAATAATTTAAATAAAGATATTCAAAATATTAATATTAAAGGTATGACAGAATTTGGAAGTGGTGGAATGAATACTAAAATAGATGCAGCTAAAATTTGCAATTTAGCAGGTTGTAACATGGTCATAGCCAATGGATTATACTTAAATCCAATTAGTCTAATAGAGAAAAATAATAATTGTACCTGGTTTATATCTAAAATATCAAAATTACATGCTAGAAAAAAATGGATAATAAGTTCTATTTCCCCAAAAGGAGAAGTTATTATTGATGACGGTGCAAAAAAAGCACTTACTAATGGGAAAAGTTTATTAGCCGCCGGTATAAAAAAAGTTTTAGGAAAATTTAACAAAGGTGATCATGTCAAAATTTTAGACAATAAAAGAAAAGAAGTTGCTAGAGGTCTAAGTTCTTTTTCTTCTGAAGAAATTAATAAAATCATGGGCTATCATTCAAATGAAATACAAAAAATTATTGGATATGTTTCAAAATCTGAAGTGGTTCACAAAGATGATATGGTAGAAATATAATGAAAAATTTATTAATAAATATTGGTAAAAAATCAAAGAAAGCATTTTCTTATCAATTAGATACGAAAAAAAAGAATAATTATCAATTAGATACGAAAAAAAAGAATAAGGTTTTAAAAAATTACTATCAACTAATTGAAAAAAATAAAAAATTAATTATCAATGAGAATAAAAAAGACGTTAAAAATGCTAATAAAAAGAAATTAAAAGATAATCTAATAGAAAGACTCATCTTAAATGATAAAAAAATTTCAGATATAATTAATTCAATTAAAAAAATAATAAAATTAAAAGATCCAACTAATATTATCTTAGAAAAATGGAAAAGACCTAACGGTTTAGATATTTCAAAAGTATCAATCGCAATAGGAGTTATTGGAATAATCTATGAAAGCAGACCTAACGTAACATCGGATGTTGCTTCATTATGTTTTAAGTCAGGAAATTCAGTAATTTTAAAAGGTGGTTCAGAGGCTTTTTACTCAAATCTAATTTTATCTAAATTATTTAGAAAATCTCTTAAAAAAAACAAAGTGGATGAAAATTTTGTTCAATTCATTGATATTAAAAAAAGAAGTGTAGTTAATTTTTTGTTAACTAAAATGAATAAATTTATTGATGTAATCATTCCTAGAGGAGGAAAAAGTTTGGTTAAAAAGGTCCAAAATTTATCCTCTATACCAACGATAGGTCATCTAGAAGGTATTTGTCACTCTTATGTTGATAAAGATGCCAATCCTAAAATTGCTAAAAATGTCATTCACAATGCCAAATTAAGAAATACGGCAATTTGTGGAGCAACAGAAACAATTTTATTACATGAAAAAATAATTAAAAAATTTGGTAATTCTATTTTAAAAAATTTAGAAGAAAATGGATGTAAAATTATTGGAGATAATAAAATTAAAAAATTCTATAATGGAAAAATACAAAAAGCTTCTATTAAGGATTGGTCTAAGGAATATTTAGCACCAACAGTGTCTGTAAAATCTGTTAAAAATTTAGATGATGCAATAATGCATATTAATAAATATGGAACAATGCATACTGATTGTATTATTACACAAAATAAAAAATCTGCAAAAAAATTTTTAAAAAAAGTAAAAAGTTCCATTGCAATGCATAACACATCAACACAATTTGCTGATGGAGGAGAATTCGGTTTTGGTGGAGAAGTGGGAATTTCTACAAACACTCTTCCACCCCGTGGTCCAGTTGGTTTAAATCAATTAGTTTCATATAAATATCAAATTACAAGTAAAGGAAAAATAAGGAAATAAATTGAATATAAAAAAAAATAAAATTGGAATTCTTGGAGGATCTTTTGATCCAGCTCATAAAGGTCATTTAGCAATATCTAAAGAGGCTGCTAAAAGATTTAAACTCAAACAAATAATATGGGCTATTACAAAAAAAAATCCTTTTAAAAAAAAAAGTAATACAACTCTTTTAACTAGAACCAAATATTGTAAAAAAATTATAGGAAAAATTAATTTCATAAAAGTAAGGTTTTACGAAGATTTAATTAAGTCAAACAAAACAATTAATTTAATAAACTATTTTATTAAAAATAAAAAAAATGAAATCTATTTCTTAATGGGAGCTGATAGTCTAATTAATTTTCACAAATGGCATCAATGGGAAAAAATTTCACAAAAATGCAATATTATTGTCTTTGATCGTTATGGATATAAAAAAAAATCTTTAAATTCAACAACATTTAAAAGATTAAATAAGAAAAATTTGAAATTTATTGAGTTTAATAAAGTCAATATTTCTTCTTCTCAATTAAGGAAAATTTGATAATCTTTAATTTAATTAATGGATAAAATTTCAGATTTAAAACAAATCATCATCAACACCTTAGATATAAACAAAGCACAAGACATAATCAGTATTGACCTTAAAGATAAAAGTTCTATGGCTGATTATATGATTATTGCTAGTGGAACTTCTTCTAGACATATTCAATCCTTATCTGAACAAGTCTTAGACAAATTAAAAGATAGTGGTATTAAAAATTCTAAAATTGAAGGGAAAGAGAGTAATGAATGGAAATTAGTTGATGGTATTGATTTAATAGTTCATATTTTTCACCCAGAAAAAAGAAGATTTTATGAACTTGAAAAAATGTGGTCTGAATTAATACCAAAAGAAAAAATAATCATATGATTAAAAAAAAAATTGGAATATTACTTTTATCTTGCATTATTTTTATTCAGGAAACTAACTCTTCTGAGAACGATATTTATAAAAAGATAGATTTATTTGGTGAAGTTCTTGAAAAAATAAACAAAGAATATGTCGATGAAATAGATCAATCTAAAAGTATGGATTCCGCAATCAATGGTCTTCTTCAATCTTTAGATCCATATTCTTCTTATATGTCACCTGAGATATTAAATGAAATGCAAACAGAAACTAGCGGTGAATTTGGAGGTCTTGGCATTGAAGTAAGTATGGAGTCTGGAGTTGTGAAGGTTATTTCTCCCATAGATGATACTCCAGCATCTAGGGCTGGGATTAAAGCGGGTGACTATATTGTTAAAATTAATGATAGCCAAGTTCAAGGAAAATCTTTAAGTGAAGCCGTAGATTTGATGAGAGGCCCTGTTGGATCTGGAATTGAACTAACTGTAAGAAGAAGAGGAGAAAAAAAAGCACTTACATTTAATATTGTAAGAGAAATTATTCAAGTTCAATCTGTAAAGACTGATCTTTTGGAAAAAAATATTGGATACATAAGATTGACTTCATTTAATGAAAATAGTGGAGATCAGATTAAAAAAAAATTAAAAGAATTAGAAAAAAATAACAAAGTAAAAGCTTATATTTTAGATTTAAGAAATAACCCTGGTGGTTTACTTTCACAAGCAATCAGAATTACTGATTTTTTTTTAGATAATGGTGAAATAGTGTCTACAAAAGGTAGAAAGACCTCTGAAAATAGAAAATGGTTTGCAAAAAAGGGTGATATATTAAATAGTAAAACACTTGTTGTTTTAATCAATTATGGTTCAGCTTCAGCATCTGAGATTGTTGCAGGTGCTTTAAAAGATCACAAAAGAGCAATTTTATTAGGTGAAAACAGTTATGGAAAAGGCTCTGTTCAATCAATAATTCCTTTAAAAAATGATGGAGCAATTAGATTAACCGTAGCTAAATATTACCTTCCATCAGGAAAATCGATTTCTGAAGTGGGGGTGTCTCCAGATATTGAGGTTAGTGAAGAATCAGATGACTTCAGAATTAAAACTGAAACAGATAATCAATTAAATTACGCTATTAAACTACTTAACGGATAAAATGGAAGAAAAATTTAAAAATTTACCACTTAGAAGTGGTGTGGGTATTGTTGTTTTAAATAAAGAAAATAAAGTTTTTGTAGCAAAAAGAATTGATAATCCTAAAAATTTTTGGCAAATGCCACAAGGAGGAGTAGATAGTGGAGAAGATTTTTTAACAGCCGCCTACAGGGAATTGAAAGAAGAAACTAGTATTAAAAATGTAGAACTCATTAAGGAAATTGAGGGCACAATAACTTATGAGCTTCCAAAACATTTATTAGGCATCATATGGAAAGGTAAATATAAAGGTCAAAAACAAAAATGGTTTTTAATGAGATATTTAGGAAATGATAATGATATCAACATTAAAACAAATAAACCTGAATTTTTAGAGTGGAAATGGATTAATTTAGATATGATAACTGAAATAGTGGTAGATTTTAAACTTCATGTCTATAGAGAACTTAAAGAAAAAATCAAAAAAATAATTAATTAAGAGATTTTAAAACTTCAATTTTTTGATCAACTAAATATTTAGATTGATCATTAATTTCTGGTTTATTAGTTTCTTCTTCAGCAGCTTTTAACAAGTCCTGCAATTTACCTTTTTCTATTTCTTTCAAATTAAAAATAGAGCTAGTTAGAACAGATAAATTGTTATTTTTAAATTCGACGATTCCATCTTCAACATAAAATTTCTCTTCTCCAGATTTTGCATGAATTGTGATTATTCCTGGCTTTAAAAACGAAATTATAGAAATGTGGTCTTTAAGTATTCCCATTTCACCCTCAAAAGCTGGAATAACAACTTCAGTAACATCTTCTTTTGATAAAAAAGATTTTTCTGGATTAACAATTTCTATCTTAAATTCTTCACTCATTATGCGGCAGCATCTTTTGTTATTTTTTCAGCTTTTTCTATAGCTTCTTCAATTGTACCAACCATATAAAATGCAGCTTCTGGAAGGTGATCATACTCTCCTTTGCAAATCGCATCAAAACCTTTAATTGTTGTTCAATTGTACCAACCATATAAAATGCAGCTTCTGGAAGGTGATCATATTCTCCTTTGCAAATCGCATCAAAACCTTTAATTGTTGACTCTAAATCAACAAGTTTTCCAGGAGATCCAGTAAACACTTCAGCTACAAAGAATGGTTGAGATAAAAATCTTTGAATTTTTCTTGCTCTTGCTACAACCAATTTATCTTCCTCTGATAATTCATCCATACCTAAAATTGCAATAATATCTTGTAGTGATTTATAAGTTTGTAAAATTTTTTGAACTTCACGTGCAACTCTATAATGTTCATCTCCAACTATTCTAGGATCAAGAATTCTTGAAGTTGAGTCTAGTGGGTCTACAGCAGGATAAATACCTATTTCAGCTATTTGTCTTGAAAGTACAGTTGTTGCATCTAAGTGAGCAAACGAGGTTGCTGGAGCTGGATCAGTTAAGTCATCAGCAGGGACATAAATTGCCTGCACAGATGTAATTGAACCTTTATTTGTTGTTGTAATTCTTTCTTGTAAATTTCCCATATCAGTGGCTAATGTTGGTTGATATCCAACAGCTGATGGGATTCTGCCTAAAAGAGCTGATACCTCTGATCCTGCCTGAGTAAATCTAAAAATATTATCCACAAAGAAAAGAACATCTTGTCCTTCTTGATCTCTAAAATACTCAGCAACAGTTAATCCTGTAAGCGCAACTCTAGCTCTAGCTCCTGGGGGTTCATTCATTTGTCCATAAACTAATGCTGCTTTAGATCCAGGACCATCAGGTTTAATTACACCAGACTCCATCATTTCATGATAAAGATCATTTCCTTCTCTAGTTCTTTCACCAACACCCGCAAAAACAGAAAATCCACCGTGAGCTTTTGCAACGTTATTAATTAATTCCATAATTAAAACTGTTTTTCCAACACCAGCACCACCAAACAAACCAATTTTTCCACCTTTTGCATATGGAGCCAACAAATCAATTACTTTAATACCTGTAACAAGAATTTCTGTTTCAGTAGACTGATCATTAAACTCTGGAGCAGGTCTATGAATTGACCAACTCTCTTTAGTTTTAACTTCTCCTTTTTCATCTATTGGCTCACCAATTACATTTATAATTCTTCCTAATGTTTCAGGTCCAACTGGAACTTTAATAGGAGCTTTTGTATTTATTACTTCATCTCCTCTTTTTAATCCTTCAGTAGCATCCATAGCAATAGTTCTAGTAGTTGATTCTCCTAAATGTTGTGCAACTTCTAAAACAAGTCTATTATCTCCATTTTTACATTCTAAAGCGGTTAAGATTTCTGGTAGTTCTCCATCAAATTTTACGTCTACTACAGCTCCAATAACTTGTGTTATTATTCCTTTGCTCATAATTATAAACTTTCTGCTCCTGATATAATTTCTATTAGTTCTTTAGTAATTGCTGCCTGACGACTTCTATTATACTGAATAGTAAGTTTGTCAACCATTTCACCCGCGTTTCGAGTTGCGTTATCCATTGCACTCATTCTTGCTCCCTGTTCGCTAGCTGAATTCTCTAACATTGCTTTAAATATTTGTGTCGAAATATTTTTGGGCAATAAATTGCTTAAAATTTCATCTTCATCTGGTTCAAACTCATAGCTATCTTCTAATTTACTTTCATCATTATTTTCTGTGTTTAATGGAATGATTTGTTGTGCCTGAGGTATTTGAGTTATTACATTTTTAAACTGATTATAAAAAATTGTACAAACATCAAATTCTTCTTTTTCAAATTTTTCGATTATAACTTTACAAACTTTTTCAGCATCAAAGATTATAATTTTACAAACTTTTTCAGCATCAAAGTAATTTGCATTTTTAGAATTTTTAAAAGAGATACTTTCAATAATTTTATGGCCATAAACTCTTTTCAGTTGATCTTTTCCTTTAGAGCCAACTGTAATGATCTTTAATTCTTTACCTTCACTAGCCAATTTAGCAAAATAACTTTTAGCTTTTTTAATTATGTTTGCATTAAATCCACCACATAAACCTCTGTCTGAAGTCATAACAACACAAAGATGTATTTCCTCTTTTCCTGTACCAGACAATAATTTAGGTGCACTTTCTTTATCAGATATACCACTAGATAAATTTAAGATTATGTTGTTCATTTTTTTAGAATATGGTCTTCCTTTCTCAGCATTTTCCTGAGCTCTTTTTAATTTAGCTGCAGCAACCATTTTCATAGCCTTGGTAATTTTTTGTGTTGATTTTACACTTGTTATTCTTTTTTTTAGATCGTCTAAACTAGCCATAAAATTATTAAGATTTAAAAGTTTTTTTTAGCTGAGTAATCACCTCAATTAGACTTTTCTCAGAAACTTCCTCAAGTTTTCCTGAACTTAAAATAGAATTTATGATCTCAGGTTTATCAGATTTGCATCTTTCGATTATTTTATTTTCAAAATCTGCTATATCTTTTAAATTAATATCATCTAAATAACCTTTTACTCCACAAAACACAGAAATTACTTGTTCAGCAACTGTCATTGGAGAGTATTGTTTTTGTTTGAGAAGTTCTGTTAATTTAGAACCTCTATTTAAAAGCTGTTGAGTTGAGGCATCTAAATCAGAACCAAATTGTGCAAATGCAGCCATTTCTCTATATTGAGCTAATTCAAGTTTCATTGATCCAGATACTTTTTTCATTGCTTTTGTTTGAGCTGCAGATCCAACTCTTGAAACTGATAATCCAACATTAATTGCAGGCCTAATACCTTGGTTAAATAGTTCTGTTTCTAAAAAAATTTGTCCGTCTGTGATTGAGATCACATTTGTTGGAATATAGGCTGATACGTCTCCACCTTGAGTTTCAATAATTGGTAAAGCTGTTAAAGATCCACCACCATGTTCGTCACTCAATTTTGCAGCTCTTTCAAGCAATCTGCTGTGAAGATAAAATACATCACCAGGATATGCTTCTCTTCCTGGAGGTCTTCTAAGTATAAGAGACATTTGTCTATAGGCTACCGCTTGTTTAGATAAGTCATCATAGATAATTAATGCGTGCATTCCATTATCTCTCGTGCATTCCATTATCTCTAAAGTATTCACCCATAGCACACCCCGTATAAGGAGCTAAAAATTGTAGCGGTGCAGCGTCTGATGCTGTTGCAGCAACAATTGTTGTATATTCCATTGCACCAGCTTCTTCCAATGTTTTTTGAATTTGTCTTACGGTCGATCTTTTTTGACCAACAGCAACATAAATACAATAGAGTTTTTGTTTTTCATCATCTGACTCATTAATTTTTTTTTGATTTATAATTGTATCAATTGCAACAGCTGTTTTTCCTGTCTGTCTATCACCAATAATTAATTCACGTTGTCCTCTCCCGATGGGAACAAGACTGTCAATTGACTTTAAACCTGTTTGCATTGGTTCAC
>Ga0208764_10002239_pt1 | contig 12209 bp, 8 predicted proteins | sample ETNtaG_18_FD_185762 | JGI IMG/M metagenome (GOLD analysis project Ga0208764, IMG submission 185762) | Marine microbial and viral communities from oxygen minimum zone, Eastern Pacific Ocean - ETNP201302SV91 (SPAdes) (version 2) | ecosystem: Environmental > Aquatic > Marine > Oceanic ... | reverse complement strand
TCATTCTAGAGTCCAAGTCCATAGATCAAAAACTCAAGGGAGATGCTTTCGGTTTAGCGTTGAACAAGGCCAAATATGTCAGAGAAGCACTATCTGCTTCAACGCAGGAAGGCGAGCACGATTGTCCAGATTGTGGAAAGAAAATGAGCCATATCAGTGTTCCATTAGAAGAAGAGGGAAGTCGCCGGCCAAATCCTCTTGTTCCAGATATCGTTGAAACTATCCAAAACCTGGCAACCGTGTCCAGAACTATTGATCTAGACGGTTGTAAGGAGTGTGATCTGTTATGGTTCAACAAAGCCAAGAAAGAAGAGGTGCTCTCTAGGGACGACACAATAATTTCAAAGTACTCAGGTTAATCTAGAGATTATCCTCACAGGTCTGTTCTAACGAGAACTAACAATTTGTGATTCTTGCTCCGCTATCTGAATGAGAGCATATCCAATCATAGTAAACAGACACTCTAGAATTAAATGCAACATCCCCATAATCAGAATACTCACCACCGTGGGCAGTTACAGCTACTACTAACCACACCCCCTCTAAGTTAGCATACATTGGCCCACCAGAGTCGCCAAATACAGAACTCCCCTCTAAGTTTGTAGGCTCTTGTGAACTACTTCCCTTGCCTGCATATGAAAAATCACCTTGGTCATAACTGAATCCACTACTTCCTTTACGAAGAGAATTATTCTTTCCATCAGGACTATCAAAATCGTAAACAATGTAACTATTTCCTGTAGCTTCCCCTCCAGTAACCCTGTCAATTATGTTAGTCCATGCCCTTCTTTGAGAGAAAAAACCACTCTGGTCCTCTAAACATGCCTTTCCACAATCTGCAAACTCTTCGTCTAAATCACCAAAGCCCGAAACGTATGCTTTTGTAGAAACCAAATCCAAGTCTTCACGATCTCCAACCCATCCAGCGATATATTGCTGATTTACACTCCGGCCGAGTTTTAGCATTGCAAAATCATAATCAAAATCCTCATCTTTGTAAGAAGGATGAATGAAGATTTCAGACACATATACTGCATCCTCATAATTTTCATAATCTGAACCGATGACTACGTAAGTATCTGAGACGTCCAAATCTATAGCCACATGTGCTGCAGTAAAGACCCATCTTGATGAAACGATAACTCCACTTCCACTACAGTAGTACTCGGGGTCATCCATGCAAGTGCCTTCGATATACACCGTAGAATCAAAAGATGGAATCTCATCATTGGCCCAGAAGCCGTTTTTATTTGCGCCCAAATCAAAATACAAATCCGAATCAACATCAAGCCTATATCCATATTCATCTCCATCGCCTGATTGTCCTTCCGGCATTTCAAATAAGTCTGAAACATACGAAATCACTATTCCTATAGAAATCGAAAGTAAAATCAGAAAGAGTACGCCCAATGACAACAAAACGGCCAAAATTTTACCCAAAGGAATCGCTTTGTTTGTGGTATTCACTTCATCAGCAGCGAATCTAACTACGCCCCCAGTAACATCAATCATGACAATGGGCGCTTCGTCATCATCCACCTCATTCACAATTTAGCTAACCCCAACTAACATATATTTCTTAGTCTAGATTAGTCATTAATTTACACATTTCAAATACATGAGTTCAAGGACAATCTCTCTCACCGTAATGTACCGTAGGAGGGTGAAGCCTTGGCTGGAATAAGTAAGAACGGCGTAGCCGAAGACGGCTGGATAGTTGTCAAGGGCGCGCGAACTCACAATCTTCGTGATATTGATGTGAAGATTCCGCGCGGTAAATTCGTAGTCATATCCGGGGTCTCAGGTAGTGGAAAATCTAGCCTTGCATTCGACACTCTGTACGCTGAGGGGCAGCGTCGCTACGTCGAATCCCTCTCATCCTACGCGCGCCAATTTCTTGGACAAATGAAAAAGCCGGACTGCGATAGCATCGAAGGCCTCTCACCAGCCATCAGCATTGACCAGAAACAGGGTAGCCATAATCCTCGTTCAACAGTTGCGACAGTCACTGAAATCATGGATTACCTCCGTCTTCTGTGGGCGAGAGTAGGGCTTCCACACTGCCCAGAATGCGGTAAGGAAGTTGCACGAAGAACAGTCCAGGAAATTGTCGACGACGTGCTCTGGCGTTTCGAGGGCCACGCAATCGCCATCTGGTCACCTACAATTCGTGCTCGCAAGGGCACCCACGCAGACCTGTTCAAGGCACTAGTCGAACAGGGCTATCTTCACGGCAGAGTCAATGGCCGAGAAGCGGAATTTGATGAACCACCAATTCTCGAGAAGAATCTGAGGCACGACATCGATGTCAGAATCGATCGCTTACGTCTATCTCGCACTGCAAAACAACGCCTTACTGAAGCAGTCGCCGAAGGCATGCGACTTGGCGGCGGAGCCGTAGCAATTGAGAGCCTTGAAGCCCCAGTGGCCGGGAAAGGAGAGGACGCAAAAGCTCAGAGATTCCAGACTCAAATCGGCCAAACCATTGCTTACACCGAAGAGTTCGCTTGCCCAGAGCACGGTTCCTTCCTCCCTGAAGTAAGCCCTCGCGTGTTTTCATTCAACAACCCACTAGGAGCCTGTCCCGCTTGCCAGGGACTGGGGATTCAACGAGAATTCTCCAACGACCTTGTCATCGATCGCCTCGCTACAGTTGAGGAGGGCTGTATACGACCATTCCGCAGTTCGATGATGTCAGGCTGGTATCGAAAGCAGATGACACAGGTATGCCAGCACTATGGAATACCATCTAACATTCCATTTGGAAATCTCGACGACGATTCGAAAGACGTTCTTCTCTATGGCACAGGAAGCACTGCAATTAATTTCGAATTTACTTCAGAGAAAGGCTCTGCCTACCAAATGACACGTCCTTGGGAAGGTGTCTTCGCGCGCATCCGTCGCACATACACTGACACCACCTCTGACCGCACACGCTCCCGCCTTGCATCCTACATGACTGATGAGCACTGCCCCGATTGCAATGGTCGCAAACTCAACCGTGCTGTAAGTGGGGTGACGGTTGGAGGGGTGACTCTACCCGCTTTCTCAGCGTGCAGCGTTATCGAGGCGCTGGCGGTAGTGCAGAATTGGCGCCTCGGCACAACAGACGACACTTGGTCACGTCTCGAGCGTGATATCCCAACAACACAAATCGTCGAAATAACCGAACACCTCGACGAGCGAAGCCTATTCATTGGTAGCGAGGTAATCAAAGAAATCGAGGCTAGACTGCGTTTCCTCGCACTCGTGGGTCTCGATTATCTAACACTCGATCGCCGTGCAAACACACTTTCGGGCGGGGAATCGCAACGCATCCGCCTAGCGACTCAGATTGGAACGCGCTTGACGGGAGTCATGTACGTCCTTGACGAACCCTCGATTGGCTTACACCCAAGAGACAACAACCGCCTCCTCGAGACTCTCCGAGAACTCACAGAGCTTGGCAACACTCTACTCGTCGTCGAGCACGATGAGGCTACTCTGCGCCAGGCGGATTGGCTCGTCGACATGGGAATTGGTGCAGGCAGAGATGGAGGCGAGGTAGTAGCAAATGGGAATATCGACACTCTACTCACATCCAAAGACAGTATCACAGCAGCTTACCTTTCAGGCCGCAGCGAAATCCCACTACCAGAAGACCCAGTAACTCCTGACGAGGATCGCTGGCTTACAATTCGCGGTGCCCGACAAAACAATCTGCGCGATCTCGACGTTGACATACCACTAGGTTGTATGATAGCAGTCACAGGAGTTTCTGGTTCAGGGAAATCATCACTCATCACAGAAACCTTGGCTCCGGCCTTACTCCGCGAATTACACGGCGCCGACACGACCCCAGGAAGACACGATCGCATTGAAGGAATTGAACAAATTGACAAAACAATCGTCATCGACCAATCTCCCATTGGCCGCACCCCTCGTTCCAACGCAGCGACATATACAGGAGCATTCACGCCAATTCGAACTCTGCTGTCAGAGACCAAGCTCGCCCGTGAACGCGGTTACCAGCCGGGGCACTTCTCCTTCAACGTCAAGGGAGGGCGATGCGAAGCCTGCAAGGGAGCCGGCTCGATGAAGCTGGAAATGAATTTCTTACCCGACGTCTGGGTCACTTGCGACATATGCAAAGGCAAACGCTACACTCGAGAAACACTCGAGGTCAAATGGCGCGGAAAAACAGTCCATGACATCCTTGAAATGCCAGTTGAAGAGGCGAATGATTTCTTCAAAAATCAGCGCAGCATCCATCGAATACTTTCGACGTTGAAGGACGTTGGACTGGGATATATTCGCCTCGGTCAGCCAGCAACGACCCTCTCGGGCGGGGAGGCCCAGCGGGTGAAATTAGCAACGGAATTACACCGTCCCGCCCGCAAACACACAGTGTATATTCTCGATGAACCGACTACAGGATTGGCGATGTCCGATGTCCACCAACTCATCGAAGTTCTTCTGAGATTGCGACGTAATGGCCACACGGTGATCATCATTGAACACCACCTCGACGTAGTCAAGTGCGCCGATTGGGTGCTTGATCTCGGCCCCGAAGGTGGAGAGCATGGTGGCGACATTGTCGCAGAGGGCACTCCCAAGGAAGTCGCAAGCAACAAGCACAGTTACACCGGCAAGCATCTGGAACCACTACTCTAGTCGAAATTTTCGATTTTTCCCGATGAACCTTTTGAGGGTCCTAGTTTGAGGCACCTCTAATGATGCGCTCCGGCAACCCAGCACTGAACGACGAGACATTCGCCCCTTCTTCATATCAAGAGAAGCCATGGTGGGATGGCTTTGACATGGCAGATGAATCCACCACTATGTCGATAGAAGGGACGGCCGAGAAAACAGGAATTCTACTTGGTATTACAGTTCTCACAGCATTAGTTACGGCATTTTCTATGCCGGAAACAATACCTTTCGTGACCATAGGGTATCTTGGAGGATTCATCACAGCAATGATTGTGATTTTCACTCGTTCAACAAATCCAGTCCTCATATGCCTTTATGCTGCATTTGAAGGTATGGCCTTAGGTGGAATTACTTGGTTTTTCGAATCAATTCCAGGATTACAAGGGATCGGAATCGTTGCAGCATTACTCACCTTCGGAATCCTTGGTGTAATGCTAACAATATACAGGATGGGATTAATCCACTGGGACGAAAACACTCGTATTGCAGTGACTTCGGCGGTGGTTGGAATATTTGCAATATACATAGTATCAATCATCGGTTCTTTTGCTGGTTTTGAATTACCCTTCATGCAGGCAGGCCCCTGGGGAATTGCATTCAGTTTATTCGTGGTAGGAATCGCTTCTTTCTGTCTCGCTGCGGATTTTGATTTCATAGAGAGAGGTGTGCTTTCAGGCTCTCCAAAAGAACTTGAATGGCGAGCTGCGTTTGGCTTGATGGTAACTCTAATTTGGCTATATGTTGAGATTCTACGCCTTCTGGCAATAATTGCAGCTAGTAGGTAGTGGTGAGATCTGTGGAAATCGATTTGATACTCGGACTCGCTGTTGCAGGAGCAACACTCGGAGTAGTCGAGGGAATCAAGCCCGGGCCGTTGCTGACGATGGTAATTCGCGAGACTCTTTCCGGGGGTCTTCGCGCAGGCCTGTGGACTGCGGCGGCTCCGATATTTACCGATGGCCCCCTTGTCATCGTCAGTCTATTCTCCGCCGCTTGGTTTGCGACTAATCCACTCGCTTTATTGCTCATTTCAACCCTCGGTGCAGCGTTTCTGTTCAAGATGGGCCTCGAATGCTTTGGCATCGATCCACCTACTTACGACGAAGATGCCCCCCTGCCGACGGGCTCTTTTAGACGCGGGGTAATCACCAATCTACTGAACCCGCATGTGTATGTGTTCTGGTTCCTCATCGGCGGCCCCCTCATGGCTTCCGCTGCCGCCACCGAACCTCTAGCACCGATTGCCTACGCGCTAACCTTCCTCTTCACCATCATGCTGGTCAAGGTGATTATTGCCTACGCATTCGACCGCGCACGCGGACAATTTTCTGATCGCGGTTACAGAGCAGCACTCAGTGTATGCGGCGTGCTGATGTTAGGATTCGCCGTAGGCTATGCCTACCAAGCTTGGAGTCTATTCACTCAACTTTGAGCAGTCGAATTGCCACCACTGGGGTCACTGATCAATGTCGATGGACCCCCTAGTGGCATTTCAGGGAGAGGAGCAAGTGGGCCTCGAAGACTCGGGCCAATAGCAATGGTTCCGAAGATTCCCTCATCGACGATATTGTGCGATAGTCCAAACCACGGCCTTCCGTGTTGGTCGACTAGAATGTCGATGAAATCACCAAATCCACCACACCTATTGTAACCACAGTCAGCGGTTGTGTCCAAAGGGTCTCCAAATTCATTCAACTGAACTGTTGTGATTAACGGATTATCCGAGAACGCATCAGTGATAATTGAGATGTAACCATTCCAAGTATTGTTGCCCGAATCTCCCAAGTAGGCGAGAGCAACTCTCCCCTCTCCTCCTGCAGAGATGGCAGGGAAACCAGTTCCTACGAGGTTAGTAGGTGGAGCAACCATCAATGGGTCTGACCAAGAGTCTCCTTCATCTCTGGAGAATGAGTAGTAAGGCATGTTATCGATTCCCATCCACATTGCATGCAAATTATTTTCTTCATCAGGGTGAACTTGAGCTTCCTCAAAGTTCCAAGTATCTGCAGTGCCAGTTGTTTCTGTGGGTAGTGGGTGTTCTGTCCAAGTCAAACCCCCATCCCGAGTTCGATAAATTGAGTATCCTTCACCATCACATCCTGGATTACCACGATACAAATTCCCATCATTTGCACCAATCATGTGACCAGTTAACCCCCCACTGTTGCAGTTGAGAGGCGTCCCCGGGACTTGCTGCGTCCAAGTCAGGCCGCCGTCAAAACTGGAAGAGCAGAGAGGCGATTGCCAATTCCCGTTGATACAGAATACCCATGTTGTTGGGTGTAGCGGAGCTGGATAGGGAGCTGAAGCAATTGTCTGGTGATCTTGTATAGAAGTCCCAGTAGCTACTGTTGGCGGACTCCAACTCTGCCCTTCATTATCCGACCATTCTACTGTCATTCCTAGCAAAGCGTGCATATCGAACTTCATTATTCGGTCAGTCCATGGATCGACGTAGACATAGGGGTCATTCGAATTCGCCACAGGAACTGTAGGCGGATTGTAGACATCCATACAATCATACTCAACAGTACCAATCATCCCAATTAGTCCGGAACAGCGAACAATCGCAGTCGATCCACTGTCTCCATTACCCCAACTAGTGACAAACAGATTGTCGGCAGAAGTGATTCCAATAGTTGGCTCAAAGGTAGACATCCCAATGCCATAGTAGGTACCTAGAGCACAAACGGGCGCATTGTCGCCGACTAATACATCAGTTCCATTGAAAATGCTCGAAGTGGTAGTTGCATCGGTCGCATTCGCGTAATGATACCAAACATTGCTCGCAATACCTTCCGGACAGAGTGTGTCGAATACATTCTCAGGCTCATCCAGAGGCTCCTCTCCTCCACCGAAGCAGCCCGAGAGCATTGGAGCCAACATCAGCAGCACGACTGCTGCGGTGGCACTGCGCATATTCCGCCGGCTTCGACTTGATACATCAGATGCTCGCATTCTTACATCTTCAATGTCGAGGCGCCACCAGCAGGTAAATCGGGCAACTGAACGAGTTCTCCGTAAAGTGCTGGCCCAGTCATCAAAGTTCCAATTACAGCCTCTTGCGTGCCCGCCGCATTATGCGCCAGCGCAATCCAAGGCCGCCCTTCATCGTCCAGTTCGACATCGATGAAATCGCCAAATCCACCACACCTTACATTACCACAATCCGAAGTAATATCCAAGGCGTCCTCGGGCATATTGACGACAACGCTGGTGATTAGAGGATTCTCCGCGAAGGCATCGGTCATCACAGCCATGTATCCACCCCATCCGCAAATTGAGGAATTTTCCTCAGTGGTGTTATTCCCTCCTCCTTCACAATCGTTGACCTCGCCGATGTAGCCGATTACTACACGCCCTTCATCTCCAGCAAAAATCGTCGGGAATCCAGTCTCACTCACACCAGGCGCGGCCACCATCATAGGTTGCGACCAAGTCATACCTTGATCCCGAGAGTAAGCATACCAAGGCATCTGGTCGTTTGAAATCCAAGTCGCGTGAACCGCCCCACCCTCATCGACAGCAACCGCTACCTCGTGAGCATGCCACCCCTGCTGCATCCCCACTTCGGTTGTTATCGTGTGCTCGCTCCATGTGTAGCCCCCATCATGAGAGGCGTATACCGCGGGCCCTTCGCAGGAAGGATTTCCTCGATATATCGATCCATCAGACCCTCCGGCGACGTGTCCGTGAAGCCCAGAGCACTGATTCCCGAAGCTCTCTGTTGGGTAACCAAACTGCTGAGCGTCCCATGTATGCCCTCCATCCAATGATCTGGAACACTGTGCACCTGCTGCTGGTGAACCGGTGTTGATACAGTAGACGTAGACAACTTCACCCACGATGGCATTAGGGTGAGGCATCGAGGCTATGCTTTGGTGATCTTGTGGCACTGCATATCCATGTGTTGGAAAAGGAGTGCTCCATGTTTCTCCATCATTGTTTGAATATTCGACATTAATTACTGCTAGAGCGTGCATATCAAATTTGACTAAACGGTCAGTGAATTTGTCGACATAAATGTAAGGATCATTCGAATTTTGGGTTTGACCTGATCCCCCATCGCCTCCTCCTAAGAACGGCCCGACATCCTCCCACGTCTGCCCTTGATCGCGCGAGCGGATAATATGAGTGCCATCTCCCAACCCATTCCAATTAGTGAAGAAAATCGCGCCCGAACCAGTCACTCCAATGGTCGGTTCGAAAGTGTCGAACCCCGTTCCGTAATACGTTCCTTGGCTGAAGAACGGGGTGCTTCCATCAGTAAGGTTCTGTGTGATATTTGCCGCAGCGACTGCTGCGGAGTCTGTCGCATCGATGGCGCTGGGTGATCCGACGGTGCCAGGATAGTGATACCAAGTGGTAGTTGGGATAGCGCCTTGGTCGAAGACAAACGGCCCTTCGGGCTCAGGTTCAGGAGCATCTTCTCCGCCGAAGCAGCCGCTTATTGCGGGTGCGATGAGTAAGAGAGTGAGTAGCAGCGCGACGCTCCGCATCAGTTTCGGGTCAGGCGCGCCGGTCTAAACTTGATGCGTGCGTTGCGCAGGTAGTGCAGGCACTTCCCCTTCAATCCCAATTGTTCTCAAAGATAGCAGGGGTTGTGTCTAGAATCGATTTGAGAGGGTCTCTCCATTCCATGTCGAGTTCCTCCTCAGCCGGGCTCGCATCCCAGTAGAGTTTGTTCTTCAAATGCCTACGAGCCCATGAAACATCGATTTTCGGGTGAAATACAGCTGCAACTAAGGAGAGCCAATAAGGTGCAGTCCAAGTCACCCATTTTCGATCGGGGTGAGCTTTTTTCAGAGCAGTTGCCATTTCATTCATCATCATCTCACCAGCGACGGTGAGATAACGACCTTCATTTTCACCGCCGGTGAGTGCGCGAACGTGTGCCTCAGCCACATCACGCACATCGACAATCGAAACCTGCATTGGCAGATTTAGAGGCACATCGCGCCTAACCATTGCCATCAGAAGGGCCAGTGACCCGCGCAGATGGCGTGGCGACATTGGCGGCCCGAAGACCATGCATGGGTGGATTGTGACGAGGCGAGGACGAGCATCTTCCGGTTGCCCTGCGTGCCAATCACGTACTATACGCTCGGCGCTTACCTTTGCGAGACCATACGGATTAGCTTCGAGAGTAGCATCATCCGCCCAAGTATCAGTTGTCAGGGTCGTACCATCTTCCCAATCCATTGGGCGAATTGCAGCGGTCGAGGATGTGTGGACGAAGCGCTCAACGCTTCCAGCCTTTTCGACAGCGGCGACGACATTCTCAGTTCCAATGACACTCGGGTCGACAATCTTAGTCTGAGGTTCACGAGAGCGAACGATGACGCTGGCAGCGGTATGAATCAGATCTGTGCACCCGGCGATTGCAGCATCGACCGAGTCGGAGTCAAAGAGATCCATCTCCACTATTTCCAACGAGCCACCTTCAGCCACCGCCAAGGCTCGTAAATGATCGACCCGTTCAGGATCCGAGGCGTCTCGAACCGTAGCCCTAACAGTAGTACCACGGGCCAATAGATTCGCAACCACATGGCTGCCGATATAGCCAGACGCTCCGGTGACTACCGTTACCATCGCATCGCGATAGACACTAACGCTTCAAGCCTGACTCAAGCCAATCCATCGGTCAATTGCTCGAGTAACCCATCCAATTCTTTCTCATCCGGCATCAGAGCCGCCGCCTCCTGCGCCGCAAATAATGCCGAAGTTGTCCGCCCCATTTCCAGATGGGCGCGGGCAAGATTTGCCCAAGCCGCGCCCCTCTCACAATAATTCACAGAATTGATCGCCCCGCGGAACCATTCGATTGCTCTCTCTGCCTCTCCTCGTTGAAGCAAAGCCTCGCCGACTTCGTTCCACGAACCACCGTAATCGGGATTTGTTTCTATGGCTCGCCTCTGCCAAGCCAAACCATCTTCTTCATCCTCTGAGAAAGTCATCCCGAGATAACAAGCGGCCTCAGGCGATGGACTCAGTTGGAAGGATGTGCCATGGTGCTCGGCCGCAACTCGCAGGATTCCTAATCTCTGCAGAACATTACCCATCCGGAAAAGATCCTGCGCCAAGACCTCACGAAGTCCTACCTCAAAACCGGAGCCATGAGTCGTAGCCTCGACCTCACTCCAGACCTCTTCTATCATATCGAGCAAGGCAGCCGGCCCGAGCCGGTCCCTTGTCGGGTCATCATTAGCGTGCATCCAAGCCGCCTTATTGGTGAGTGGCTTTTCTACCGATAACTCTGGAATTTCAATTAGCGGCGCTAAATCACAAAGCGTTTGCGCCGCTTCATCTTGAATCATATCTACATTCCAAATAGCCAGCCATTGAGCTTGAAATTCACCTTCATTCTGTCGTGTAATCGTCTGTAGTATAGTCCCAGTCTCTTCACCGATAGCAGCTACTGCAGTGCCTTCGAAGGAAAGCCGCATCAGCAAGCCAACCGGCACTCGAGGCAAACCACCTGTGACTAGGATTCGGTCCCAACCGCCCTCTGGAGTTCCCTTGTATGCGTCAGCAAGCCCACACCATTCGATTTCACAACCAACAGCATCTGCTACTAGATTCATGCGCATTTCTTCCCAGCGCCTCCGCAATTCTTCGCGCCTGCCTTCGTCCACTTCGATTATTCGAAGCCGACCAGCACCGAGCTGCATCAGCACCTCAGTCCACCAATTGCCGCGCGGCGCGACGATCATCACAGAATCACCTCGCTCCAACTCAAGCATCTGAATCACTTGAGCAGTCTCGTAAATTCCAGGCAACAATGAGTTGGGGGCACTTACGTCAGACCACCAAGGCATACGCAGAGCACTACTCTCGATATTCACGCCTTCATCGCCGATCGGTAAAGGCAAGGCGTGAATGCCACGCGGTGTGCGCATCAGCACATCGCGTAACTCATCATCCTCTATCGCCCCCATGAGAACCAACCGTTCGACCGCCTCAACATGAGGCGCCAACCCCGGCCATGTTCTTACTAGTGGGAGCGCATTCAAATCGCAGTCGGAACCGTCCTGAACACTCCAATCCTTCTCCACGTAGTGTAGTTCTCACGCATCCATTATTGAACCCCACCCCTCTCGGATGGGCGCACACATCATTTCCCAACCCTCTCGCGCAGTGGGCCATTCCTCCTTTCCCCAATTGCCTCTCTTCTTTTCCATTGAATGATACAAGGAAACGCTCAATATCCATCTATTGCACGGAACCTCATGGGAGTTTACGAACTAATGATGAAGGCAATGGAAGAAAGGGACGCGTCGCATTACACGAAGGTATTCCATGATGATTACGAATTCGTCCGCCACCAATCTGGGACTACTATGAACAAGACTCAGATGAGCGAGATGATGGTCAGTATGATGGCAAACACAAAACTTGTGATTAGCGAACCAAGATGCATCTATGAGAACGACGAAATCCTCGTCGAGCACTCAATGATGGATTTTCCTGACGGCACTAGAGAGGCTGTGATGGCGGTCCACACCAAAAAGGATGGA